>Ga0265294_10004250_pt1 | contig 17966 bp, 14 predicted proteins | sample MunlanPumphouse3_FD_192504 | JGI IMG/M metagenome (GOLD analysis project Ga0265294, IMG submission 192504) | Groundwater microbial communities from a municipal landfill in Southern Ontario, Canada - Pumphouse #3 | ecosystem: Environmental > Aquatic > Deep subsurface > Groundwater | place...
GCGGAAGAGGAGGGATTTACCCATGCTGGGCATAAACTTCTCATCCCTCCAGAATGCGGAAGAGGAGGGATTTACCCATGCTGGGCATAAACTTCTCATCCCTCCAGAATGCGGAAGAGGAGGGATTCGAACCCTCGAGACCCGTTAAGGTCTACTGCTTTTCGAGAGCAGCGCTTTCAACCACTCAGCCACCCTTCCAAGTAACTATTAATATACAACTGACAACTTATAACCGACACGTAGATGAGATGGTCATATCTTCTGCGGTGTTTTATATCGATTTTATCGGGAAGAGGCTTGTTCCTATCCCCAACTTCCTTATTTTAACACTAATTTCGAAAAAAGAAAGGGCAAACAAAAAATCGGCTTTTGCCGATCTTTTGCTGTGCCTGTTCTAGCTTTTGAGCTTGTCTATGAGCTGGAAAGTGTGATCTTTCGAGCTGGTGAAGACGATGTAGCCCTCGTAAATGAAGTAATCCATCGAAGTGTCTGAATCCGGCAGATTGATGAATTTGAGTTCTGTTCCGTTATAAATAGCGGGTTGAAACGTGAGTGAATCTTGTTCGATGATCCGGGAATTGACGAAGAGGTTTTTCATGACGGTATAGATTTTCTTGCTTTTGGTATTCGTTTTCTCCCAGCTCGACATGATGTCTTTTAATTCTTCTTCCTCGGATGCGGTAAATTTGAAAACCAGCGCTAGCCGTAACGAGCCACCTTCTTTGAACACCAGTATGTTGTATTCAGGAGAAGTCACGTCCATGAAATCGTCGGGAATGTTGTCGGCATTGTCTTCGCCGAGAACTGACTTGAGTGCTTCACTGCGCGATAGCATGAGGTCCTGATTATCATAGGTGAGGCTCAATCGGACAATATCTCCGTTATTGAATTGTTTCCAGGGGTCCAAATTTGCGTCGAAAAAGTTCAAAGTTGTAACCTGACCTTGCTTGGCAAAAGCTGTGGAGGAAATTTTCTTGTCTATTTCCGAAATACTCTTGCCTACTACCACCGGTGCCAACTCTTTTGTACCGGGAGTATTCAACTTGGGTAATATTAGTGCCAGAGATCCGCCGATGATAGCCAAGAACATAATCGTGATAACAATGACTCTCATCCACGGGAATTGAAAAAGTTTGATGCCATATTTTGAGACGATGTTTTTCTTTAGTCTTTTTTTCTCTTCTTCATCGCTCAGTTCAAGTTCCTCTTCTTTGAGGACGCCGTCCAGACCTTCAAGATTCTCCATTCTAGTCTTCGGCTTGATGGCCTTGTGTGTTGTGCTGTAATATTCCTGTCTTCCGTAAATCAATCTGTTTTCGGGGTTGGCATAGTCCGATTGCATTTTTCTCCTGTCTTGGATTCTCATCTGCGCGTTCTTGACTTCTTCCGGCATCGCCAGAGAGTTATCGTTCGGTAACGCATCTGCGGCAGGTTGTTCGTATGGTGATGTTCCGTAATTTGTTCCTCCTACTATCCTTTGTTGAGGGCTTATAGCCGATTCTGTTTCGGTACTTTGTAAATTTTGCCAATAGTTATTAGCTGCGCTAGCTGCTTTCGGATTTTTTGTATTGTCGGAAGGGGGCTCTATATTAGTTTGGGCAGCTTCAGGATGTTTATCCAGATAATCTGCAGCAGCAGGTCCGAGTTTTGCGGCAGGGTTTATATTTTTCTCTGCCAGCGCTATCTTTTCTTTCTGCAGATTTTTCGACATTCGGGAAAGCAGGTCCTTGAGATCTCTGTCTTTATCTGGTTTGGTGGTCTCTTGGGGCTTTTCGGGAGAATTCTTTCCCGGTGTTTCCATCGAATTCGAAACTTTTTTGATCAGCTCCGTAATATCGTCGTCGTGTACGGTTGCGAGCGGAACTTCCGGAGGTTTGACTTCCTCCTTGGGCTGAACTTCCTGCGGCGCAGTAGTAGGCTTTATAGAGGTATCTTGAGAAGGCTTAATTTCTTTTATATTTGCGCCCTCTGATTTTTCTGTGTCAATTCCTCTTTCTTGACGGAGCGCATTCCAGAATGTTTCGTCGGGGTCCGTTTCTACTTCTTTCGGAATTTCGGCGTCCATCGGCTGGTTCGATTGATTCTCCTGGGTGTCTGCTTTAATTTCTTCCGTCTCTGGCGTCTCTTCTTGTTCCGGGATTGTCGTAGCAGTGACAGTTTGTGACTTTTCTTCTTCTATAGCTTTCTGAGCAGCTTCTTCCTTCATTCTTTCTTCTTCTTCTTCTTCGGCTGCTTGCGCTTCCTCTTCTTCTTTTTGTAGCCTTTCTGTTTCTTCTTGTTTGAGTCTTTCTTCTTCCGCGGCCTTTTTAGCGGCTTCTTCCTGCTCTATTCTCTCCTCTTCCTCTTCCGCCGCCTTTTGCGCGCTTTTCTCTTGTTCTATTCTTTCCTCTTCTTCCTTTCGTAGTTTTTGAATTTCTTCCTCTTCCCGACGTTCTTCTTCTGCAGCCTCCTTCTCTTTCTCTTCCTCTATAGCTCTTTGCTCCTCTTTTTCTCTCTGTTTCTCCTGTTCCTCTCTCTGTCTTTCCGCTTCTGCCGCTTCCTCCGCTGCTTTTTCTTGCTTTAAGCGTTCTTCTTCTTCGGCGAGCTTCTGTTCGGCCTCTCTTTTTATTTCCTCTTCTGCTTTTTTCTTGGCCGCTTCCTTAACTTGTTCCAGAGCGTTCTCTTTCTCAATCTTCTCTTCCTCTAATGTCGCAATCTTCGTTTGCATCTCGGCAATCAGCTTTTCTTTCGCTTCTCCCTCATCAAACTCTTCCTGTAGCGATTCGGATATGCCTTTTACCAGGTTTGCAATCTGTGTATCTTTCTCCTGGATCGTGTCTTGCAATTTTCGGGCCTCTTCCTCCCTTTTAGCCTGCTCTGCTTTGAATTGCATAAGTATATCCTGTTTGGTTTTTTCCTCCTCCGCTTTTATCTTGGCGATGATATCCTGTTCGAGTTCTTCTTTCTTGGGAATATTCTTATTTAGAGTATCGGATACTTGTCTCATGAAATCGGCAAGCTGAGCTTCTTGCGCCTTCATCTGTGCCAAGAGATCCTCTTTGTTTTTCTTTTCTTCCTCTAGGATTTTCGACCGCATCTCTTCAATCAACTCTTCCTTATTGAGAGGGTTGGCGGTGCGTTTGATTAGATTGGCGATTTCCGCTTCTTGCGACGCGATGGCCGTTCTTAATCTTTCCGATTCCTTGGCGCGCTTGGCATCCTCTTCTTTCAATGCTTGTTGAGCCATTTTTGCCTCTTGTGCTCTTAGGGCTTCTTGTTTCTTCAGTTCTTCTTGTGCCTTTTGTACCTCTTGTCTTCTGACCTCTTCTTGTCTGCGGATCTGTGAGAGGATGTCTTCCTTATTTTTCTTCGCCTCTTCCAATACCTTGACTCTGATTTCCTCCATCTCTTTCTTGGATTGCTCGGCCACGCTCTCCTCTTGGTTCATAGAGTCAGATACTTCCCGAAGAATATTGGTAATCTTGATTTCCTGCATCTTCAGAGTCTCTTGCGCCTTCTTCATCTCTTCTTGTCGGAGCGCTTCTTGCTCTTTTACCGCCTCTGCCGCTTTCTGCACTTCCTGCCGTCTCACTTCCTCTTGCTCCTTTATCTGTGAGAGGACATTTTCTTTTTCGTTCTCTTCCCCCCCCTTGTCCGTATCCGCTTCTTGCTCTTTTACCGCCTCTGCCGCTTTCTGCACTGCCAGATGTCTCGCCTCTTCCTGTTTCTTGATTTGTGAGAGAACTTCTTCTTCTGTCTTGTCATTTTCCGTTTTAGCTGCATCAGAATCTTTTTCCAGGATTTTTTTCGGCTCCACCTCTTCTTCACCTTTTTTAATAGGGTCCGCTTTCTTTATCTCCTCGATAAGCTGTGTGGCTTTTTCAATTTTCGGCTCAGCTTGAACCGGAGGCTGCTCTTGTAGCTCCTTTTTCTTTTTGGCTATCTTGTTCTGTAGTTTCGCAAAAAAGTCACTGCTCTTGTCGTCCTTCTTTTTATTTTGCGGCAGCGGAGACATGGACACGTCAAAACTTTTTCTCTCAAGGTCGTGCTTCATGTCTGTGAAATTTCCTTTCTCGGTTTCTGCAGGAATGCTTTGAGCCGATTTTTTTGTTTTACCGGTGGCAGTAGAAACAGTTACCTGTGTCGGTAGCGGTTTTTGTGCTGACTTGTCTTTCTCGGCTGGTTCGGATTTTCTAAAAAATCCCCTTCCTGTTTTTGTGTCTTTGACCTCCTTGAGATCGTCCTGCATTGTCCTAAGAATTTTCTGGCTCATAGAAATTAGACTCCTTTATGAGTTAAATTTATTCTTCCCTTATCGTCTATACCTAATACTTTGACTGTTATGATATCGCCTTCTTTTACTACATCTTCCACTTTCTCAACTCGTGTCGCGGCTAGCTCAGAGATATGAACCAATCCTTCTTGTCCCGGGAGTATCTCTACAAATGCCCCGAAAGTCATATTCTTGATTACTTTTCCTTGGTAGATTTCTCCGGGCATAACTTCGCGAGTTATATCCTTGATCCATTCCATCGCTTGCAAGGCTGCTGCGGCGTCTTTCGAGGTTATAAGTACCATGCCGTCGTCTTCTATGTCTATAGTAACGCCTGTTTCGGCGATAATTTCATTGATTATCTTTCCACCCGGACCGATAACGTCGCGAATCTTGTCTGGATTGATGCGGAAACTGGTGATGCGCGGCGCATAAGGTGACATTTCTTCTCTAGTCTGGGGGATAGTAGAGCTCATAATTCCTATTATATGCACTCTTGCTTCTCGTGCCTTGCCGACGGCTTCTTCTAAAATGTCCAATGGGATGCCTCCGATTTTGACGTCCATCTGAATGGCGGTAATTCCCTTTTCCGTACCAGCTACCTTGAAATCCATATCTCCGTAGTGATCTTCCGGACCTTGTATGTCGGTAAGTACTTTATAATTTCCTTCTTTATCTGACATGAGCCCCATAGCGATTCCGGCAGCGAGACGGGGAATCGGTACTCCTCCATCCATAAGTGCGAGTGCGCTTCCGCAGATGCTGGCCTGAGAGGATGAACCATTGGACCCCAGTATCTCGGAAACAAGCCGGATAGTATAAGGGAAAATTTCTCGGGAAGGAATCAGCGGTTCAATAGCTTTTTCAGCCAATGCCCCATGTCCGATTTCTCTTCTTCCCGGACCTCTCATCGGTTTCACTTCTCCGACCGAATAAGGCGGGAAAGAATAGTGATGCATGAAAGTTTTGGTAGTTTCTTCTTTCATCCCATCGATAGTTTGTTCATCACCCGGCGCTCCTAAGGTGAGCACTGTAAGGGCCTGCGTCTCTCCACGACTGAAGAGTCCTGAACCGTGGGTGCGTGGAAGAACTCCGACTTCCGCACTGATTGCTCGAACTTCGTCCATTCTTCTTCCGTCCGGTCTTTCATTCCTCTGGATGGCTGATTCGTGGACGAAAGCGTCAATCTCTTCGTCCAATACCAGTTTTGCAATCTCTTTGTATTCTTTACCCAAATTTTCTTCCACAAAATCAAGCAGGCTTTTCTTGAGCGCGCCCATATTTTCGTTTCGGGTCTTTTTGTCCTTTTCCATTACAGCGCTTTCGATTTTTCCTTCGACGAATTTCTTCATCTGATCTTCGATTTCGGCTGGTGCTTGCATCAAATTGGCTGCTTTTTTCGCTTTGCCGAGTTGCTGGATGATTCCCTTTTGGAAATTTTCAAGTTCTTCGAGGTATTTTTGTCCGAAGCGCATCGCCTCCATGATTTCCGCTTCCGGAATTTCTTTAGCGGCCGCTTCAATCATATTTATTTTTCCATCTTTGCCGGTCAGGAAAAGCTCAAAGGCGCTTTTATCTCTCTGTTCGTAGGTCGGATTAACGATAAGTTGTCCATCAACCTTGGCGATTCTGACCGCACCTACTGGTCCGTCCCAAGGTATGTCACTGATGCCCAGCGCGATTGAGGCTCCGATGACCGAGATTACATCAGGATCATTTTCCAGGTCAACAGATAGCATGGTCAGAATAACCTGCACGTCGTTTCTCATTCTGCCGTTAAAAAGCGGCCTGATGGTCCGATCGACGATTCTGCCTGATAAGACAGCTTCGTCTGTAGGACGACCTTCCCTTTTGACGAAACGGCTACCTTTGATTTTTCCGGCAGCGTAGAGCCTTTCTTCATAGTCCACCATCAGCGGGAAAAAATCCACTCCTTCACGCGCGCCATCGTTCATAGTGGCGGTCGCCAAAACGACCGTTCCTCCGTATTGAACGGTTACAGAACCGTTGGCTTGCAAAGCGAGCTTTCCGGTTTCGATAATCAAGTTCCCTCCGTTTATTTGTTGTTCAAATCTTTTTACTTCCATTTTTTAGACCCTTTCTTTTGTTGAACTGGTCTGCAAACTCTAGACTATCATCTTATTCCGAATAAAGATGATTGTATCTAATTGTCCGCAGGCCAACTCTTAAAATTTTGATAAAATTAAAACAAGCTAAGAAAAGTTTGTTAGTCTTTCGTTAGTTTTTTCATAGGCGAGTATATTAAAAAGATTTATTTGATCAAGAATCTCTTTTTGTCTTGGCTCAAGTCCGTAAATTCGTCCGCGACTTCAATCAGTTTGGCGGAAGTGCTCTCTCCGAAAGCTATGATTTCCACACGACAGCCCTTATTTACTTTGAGATATTCCACCAAAGGGATGTAGTCTCCATCGCCGGAGATGATAATCACGACGTCCAATTTGTCCGCCAGCTTGATTGTATCCACGGCCAAGCCTACGTCCCAATCCGCCTTTTTCATTCCTCCGGGGAATATCTGTAAATCTTTCTCTTTGATCTCGAAGCCCATCTTCTCCATCGCGTCGAAAAAGCTCTTCTCTACTCCACCTTCGGTGCTGATTACATAGGTGATAGCTCGGATGAGTATTCTGCTTGCCACTGCTTCTTCCAGTACTTCCTTGAAGTTTACTCGCGCCTTGTAGAGGCTGCGAGCGCTATGGTACATATTTTGCGCATCCACAAAAATGCCGATCCGTTGGTCTTTGTGTCGGATGGATTTATTTTTGCTATTCAGATTTGGAGCCGGTTTCCTTATCGCCATCTTCTTTGATTAGTTTAGCTTCTTTCAATTTGAGGCCTTTTACTATTTTGGCATATCTCTCTTCGTCGTTTGCTTTAATGTCTTTTAAAAGCTTTTTTCTCTTGGCTACCATCTTGAGCAGTCCTCTGCGTGAATGATTATCCTTCTTGTTTACCTTCAGATGCCCTGTGAGTTCTTTGATTCTTTCGGTTAGGATCGCTACTTGGACTTCTGATGATCCGGTGTCTTCCTTATGAAGTTTGAATTTTTTGATAATCTTCTCTTTCTTGTCTTTTTTGATCATTTTCTTCTTTAATGCTTATTAGGATTGATGATTTGCTTCTGGTTATAAAATTTTCCATAGCTTAAATCGAGACAATATATCTCTTTTATCAGTCTATCATATAAATTTTTAATAGACAAGTTCTTAGATATGTCGTAAAATATAGAAGTAAATAGGATAAATTTTGCCGGAAATATGCCTCAAGTCGACTTGCAAGAACTCAAAAGAGAATATCTGGAATATCTGGAGATCGAAAGGAATCGTTCTCCCCTGACGGTGAGAAATTATGACCACTATTTGGAGATATTTCTGGATTGGTCGAAGGCGGAAAAGCCAGGTGATATTACGGCTGCCTGTGTGCGGAGTTTTCGGCTGTATCTTAATCGCCGTGAGGATGAAAATGGCCGCAAACTGAAAAAAATCACGCAGGACTATTATATCATTGCCATCCGCGGCTTTCTGAAGTTTCTGGCAAAGAGAGATATCGAGACTTTGAGCAGCGAAAAGATTGAATTGGGGAAAGTTAAAGACAGACAAGTGGAATTCTTGGAAATAGATGAAGTGGAGCGTCTGCTGCAGGCGGCTCACGGTGGCAAGTCGGAGAATTTGCGTGATACAGCGATATTGGAAATACTCTTTTCTACCGGGCTGCGTGTTTCTGAATTGGTAAATCTGGATATCGATAAAGTGAATCTCAAGACTGGTGAATTCTCGGTGCGAGGCAAAGGCGACAAGCTTCGCATGGTATTTCTTTCTACTTCGGCCAAGATTGCTCTAAATGATTACTTGTTGCGGCGCAAAGACCTGTCTCCGGCGCTTTTTGTGAGCCTCAAGGAGACTGGCGATCCTTCGCGGCTTTCAGCGCGGACTATGGAAAGGATTGTGAAAAAATATGCTGTGGCGGCGGGAATAGTCAAAAAGATAACTCCTCATACTCTTCGGCACAGCTTCGCTACCGATTTATTGCGCAACGGAGCGGATCTGCGCAGTGTGCAGGAGATGCTTGGTCATTCCAGTATAACAACTACACAGATTTATACACATGTTACCGACAAGCACTTGAAGGAAATATACAATAAGTTCCACTCGGATAAAGAGTAGGGGGTTATGTGATTAATCGCGAATAGTCAATTGAAGGTTTAATGCGTGTCATTCTGAGGTACACAGAAGAATCCCGTGAGAAAGCGCGAGGAATCTGATATCGGGATCCTTCGGGGTACCTCAGGATGACGCGTGGTATCCCGTTTAAATAATCTCCGGTATTTCTTGAAACAGTCGGTTGTGAGTTATTCATCGTTTTGCCCTTGCTTTTTGGCCTATTTTGTATATACTTATAAAGTGTTTTTCATTTGGCAGGCGTGGCGGAATTGGCATACGCGCATGGCTTAGGACCATGTTCTTCGGAGTGTGGGTTCGACTCCCACCGCCTGCACTTGTTTGTAGGATTGAGTCTTCTTTAAGAAGGCTCTTTTTTTGAGATATTGCGAGAAATTATGAGTAATTGAAAAATATCGATAAAAATAAAAACCGCCTTTTGACAAGACGGTTTTTAATCTTATTTTTTTGTACAACAGAACATTTTATTTAAAAAAATATGATTTTGTAATTCTATTCTGCCCCTGTCCCCGCGGTTGACCCTCCTAATATAGTCGGAACAACCAAGACCATGGCGTAAGCCATACCACAAACGACTAAACCGACGATACCAAAAACGATAGTTTTTTTTGCCCTGCTGATAGCGTCCTCGCTCCCGGCGGAAGTCAAGTAGAGAACACCTCCATAAATGATAACCAGCGTTGCAATCAGCGCAATAAACCCCAGTACCCAATTAGTTATACTCATTACAGTGGTGGTAAGGTCATCCGGAACACCCTCCGGTTGTGTTGTTCCCGTTGGTTGAGTTCCCCATCCCGTGCTAGTGCCAGTGGCACTGACCTCAGCAGCAAAAACCATTCCGTAAGCGAACACCCCCGATGTCATTAGTTTGGTTAAGTTTTTCATTCTATTCACCTCCTTTCAATTACTTGAATTATTTGGTTTAAGTAAAAGTTATCGATTTTTTAATATTATTTTGCGCACGTCTTACATGCCACCGGATACTGTATTCGTGTTTGCCGCATCTCCAGCAGCTGCACCACCATCTGTAATGACTGTCGTGATAAGAACGTTCACTATCGAATAAGCTATTCCGGCAACTACCAATCCTATTATCGCGTAGGTTATGGTTTTCTTTGCAGTACGCATCGTGTCTTCGTTTCCGGCCGAAGTAAGATATTGGACGCCTCCCCATATGATTGCTAGTACGGCTATCAAACTTATTAATCCCAAAATCCAGTTGGTGGCGCTTAGTATTGTCTTGTCCAAATCCTCAGGTACGCCGTTGGGTTTATTCGCAGGTGCAACCCAGCCTCCTGCAAGCACTGTTGACAGTGGAAGTAGCGCCAGTACGGCTGTTAGCAATATACTTTTTGCTTTATTCATCGTAAGATCGATTATTTTGATTAATCTATATTCCATAATGTGCCATATCCGACCTAGGCGACTAGGATTTTGGTAATAATGACATTTACTATGGCATAAGCGATTCCGGCCATCGCGAGTCCCATGATGGCATATTTTATCGACTTCTTGGCACTTTCTACACGTTCTTGGTCTCCGCTGGAGGCAGTATATACGACTCCTGCGTAAATGATAGCCAGTACGGCAAGCGCAGCGGCAAGTTCTAATAGCCAAGTAGTTATGTTGCCAAGAGAACCCATAAAATCTTCCGGTAGGCTTCCGGGGTTGGTAGGCATTTGCCAACCCGTGGCTTGGGCGGTGTTAGCGCTCAAGGCCAATGCCGTAACGAATAACCCCAATATTTTTTTTTGTGGTTTCATATTTTTAGTTTGTGATAAGGACATCGTTGACAACTTTTATCATTGCAAAAGAAAGACCGATTATGGCAATACCATAAATGGCGTAGTGGATAGTTTTCTTTGATTTTTTGATTCTTTCTTCATCTCCGGTCGCGGCGATATAAGTGATACCGCCCCAAATAATAAGAATGACGCAAAGCGCCAGCCCGAATTCTAAAACCCATTTGGTAAGGTCGCTCAAAACATCGGTAAGGGGTTTGCTCGGCACACCTTCTATCGCTTCCAGTTTGGCTGATACCGCGAACGGTAAGAGTGATGAAACTAGACATACGAATTTCGCCAGACTTTCCTTTGCAGATTGCTTGATGGGCATATTTGAAATATTATTTAGCTTTAAAGAAATTTTAACACTATTTGATTTGTTTGTAAAATAGACTTTCTTTTTCAGCAGTGATTTTAATTTCCATGTGTTCGGAATTGGTGAAGCTGTTGTCCGGGGTTCCGGATATTTTGCAGCAGCAAAATTACGGAACGACAGACTAAGACTTATTTTTTGACAAACACTATTCCGTAAATCATATCCCTGTCTAACTTTTTTGATATTTGATTTTCATTTTGTAAGTTGCCTGTCTCCCAGGCGATCGACCATTCCTCGGGAAATTTTATAGTAGCTGTATAATCATTTCCTACGTCTCCGGCCTGTTTCTGGATGATGGCACTGTAGGCGTCTGCTTCTTTACTTTGCGATTCGAAATCTATTCTGAAGGGTAGTTCGTATTTGTAGACGACAGTCACTTCTTCCTGCGGACTGACATAGATCCAGTTGCCGAAGACAGTCTTGCCCGTTTCCTCAAAAATTTGTGTGCCGGAGGCGGAGTCGATTTTTATCGTTTTTTCGATGGCTGCCACGTCGGGATCGATTTTGAAGCTGGCATAGTCCATAGGCGGGTTGTATTCTTCGACAGTATTGCCGGATGCTTCCAGAAGGACGCTTCCTTTCGGTACGTAGACGCGCATATAATCGGCGTTCACGCGGTTGTACCAGTCATAGTCTTCGTTGCCACCCAAGTGCTTGCGGTTGATGGTCAGCGTGTTGATGATTTTGCCGTCTTTTTGGATTTCGGTCTCCAACTTGATTTTTTCTTCGACAACCGCGTCGGTCTTGTAGCCGTTGATGTTTGAATCGATTACGGACAGATAATCGCCTTTTTCATTCTGGATAACTTCTCCTCCCCACCCCCGCTTCTTGATCATGGTTTCAATCGCTTCGTTGCGGTGATATATAAGTATATGTTTTTCTTGGAGAGATTCCTCTCCGGTGCGAATAATTCCCATGAGCTGTGCCGTTCGTTCTTCCGAGCTGTTCGCATTGACTTGGAGAACCTTCTCGATAAGGATTGGCGCCAAGTCGGCAAGGATTTTTTTTGGGCGGTTATCTTCTTGATCGTAGAGGGCCTCCACCTGATTCTGGGTTTCGGCGACAAAATTGTCTGTCGTGATGGTGATGTCGTATGCCGGCATCTCAATCGGTCCGGTGATTGCGAGGAGTTTCTTGATCGTTTCCGGAGTAATGGCGATAACGCCGTCTACCGTAGGGCCTCCGGTCTTTTCATAAAGGAGGGCAATCTTTTTGGCGCTGGTCGGGAAATCTGCGAACCAGTTGGCGTCGTGCATGCTCCAGCTGGCGCTGATTTTTTGGATGGGCATCGGCGGTACGATTTTTTCTTTGAGTTGTCCGTCGGGATTGAAGATACCGTCGATACTCAGGTTTTTGACTTTGCCGTTTTCGATATCCAAGATGCCGTAGCTACCGATAAAGCCGCCAGTGGCGCGTATCTCGCTATTGTTTTCGAAGAGCAGGAGATATTTTTGTGATTGCTGGCTTCCTAACATCTCGGAAATGAGAGGATAGTCTTCGGCGAGCTTTTCGAAATTGGTAGAGACGGCCGGCAGTGTGTCCTTGGCCATCCGGATTTTTTCCTGCATATCTGCCGGAATATATTTGGTATCAACTTTTTCGAGGTTAGCGCTGGCATTGCGAAGATGCATCGAGGCGTTGTTCATATTCTCTTCCAATCCGATCAATTTTCCCAGCAGGGCCGTGTCATCGCTTTGGGCGGAAGCTTTTGCCAGTATATCGCTTAGGTCTTTGCCTGCCAGAGAAATATTTTCACCTGCAGAAGTGAGATTCTGAGCGGTGGAAAGAGGTGTATCTATCGGGAGGTTGGCGACGGTCTCGCCGATGCCCAAGCCGATGCCTTCGACTGTCTCGCGCGCTTTGGCAAAATTCAAGGTGGCCGATTCGAAATTATCTCCCGTCATAGCAAAATCAGCTACGGAAGCATATTGTGCCGCAGACTTAAGATTGTTGTAAGCCGAAGTGCTGTCCCCCAAAACTTTTCCCGTGCGCTCGAATTGCGACTGCGCGAAAGAGAAAGTAAAAATAAGGACGGGAACCATAAAAGATGAAACCGCGAAACGCAGCAAAGATTTTCTATTATAGTTTTCACCTCGGGGCAATCGGGGCAAAGAAAAACGTGTTTCAGGCTGAAGCTTCTCTTGCCTTGTCCTCTCGGCTTCGCGCAAGAAGTTACAGCCGTCAGGGGCGCTTCTTTTTTCATTAAAAAATTGTACGTTTTCGATTTTTTCTATCTCGGCGATAACTTCGATTTCTTCTGTTATAGCGGGAACTTCTTGTATCTTTTCCCGGACCAATGTTTCCTGTTTTGTTACTTCTGCCGCCGGGCGATATCTTCTGTCTCGGGGCAATATATCAAAATATTTTTTCTGAGCGATTGGTTTAACGATAGCTCTATTGTCCGGAGTGTGCATACGCTGTTCATCTTTTGCCAGAGCGCGCAAATTTACCACTCCCTCTCGTGCTTGTGTGCAAGAATTATTTTTTTTCTTCAGGTCGATATCCATTTTTTGTGTATCTTTATATTTTTTTGTATAGCTCAAGAGTTTCTTTTCCCATCTCGTTCCAACTGTATTTTTTGATTTGCAGAAATCCGTTTCTCTTGAGTTCATTATACAGGTTTTTATCGGTAAAAACCAGACATATCTTTTTCGCTATCTTTTCGGGCCTGTCCGGATCAAAATATATCGCGCCTTTACCTAAAATTTCCGGCAAACTCGTCCGGTCGGAAGAGATAACCGGTGTGCCGCAGCTCATCGCCTCCAGTCCGATGAGGCCGAATCCCTCGTAGAAAGAAGGGATGACGAAAGCGTCCGCGGCGTTATAGAAAACGGGCAGCTCCGTTTGGTCAATGAAACCGACGGGAATGATATCGTTCTGCAAGCCGAGTTTTTCCCAAGTTTCGCGCACCTCAGGATAGTATGGATCTTCTTTCCCGCCCAGAACCAGATCTATATCGAGATGATATTTTTCTTTGACGATTTTGAAAGCCTTGATGAGCCCCACTAGATTTTTGTGGTTGCGCCATACGCCGGTGTAGAAGAGAAAAGGTTTTCTTAGGCAGTATTTCCGTCTCAGATCATCAACGATTATGCGGTCTTCGAGGATACGGAACTGTTCGTCCGCGCCTTCGTAAATCACTTGGATTTTGCCGGGCTTTATCTTGAAATATTTGATGATGTCGTTTTTAGTGGATTGGGAAACGGCGATGATTTTTTTTGCTTTCTTGACCGAAGAATAGAATACCAGACGGAAACTCCAGCGGCGCAGGGGCGATTTCATCTTGTGTCCGGGGAAGAAGTAAGGCGTGACGTCATGGATGGTGATGATAGATTTCTTTCCATACAAGATAGGAGAATTAAAATGCGTGAAATGCATCAAATCGAGGTTTTCTTTGTAGAGGGTAAAAGGAAAAATGAGCTGCTCTTTCCAGCTGTACCATTTACAAGTAGTCATCACCTTGCGCACTCTTTCGTTGGGTACTTGGAAATTATCGAATTCTTCCGGCATCAAGAAAACGACGTAGTTATTCACATGGTCGATTTTGAAAATATATTCAAGTAAATGGCGGATATAATTACCTATTCCCGTCTGGGCATAACCGAACATTCGCGCATCGATACCGATGGTTTTAGGCTTTGATTCTTTTTGCATAAGGTTGAATGGATATTAATCGAGAATATTTTTATAATATACGATACGGAGTAGCGGGTTTCAACCCGCGCTGCTATCCCATGCCGTTAAAACTTGCGCAATCGCACGTTTCGTCCGCCTCGGACAACCGCGCAGACTGAAGTCTGCTACTCCATCTCGAGGTTTATTTGCAATTTTATCGTACAATAAATTCCAGTGTCTCTTTGGCGCATTTGTTCCAGTCGAAAATTTTCGCTCGCTCATATCCCCGGGCGGAGAGGAGGCTGGAAAGTTTGGGATCGGTCAAGACTTCTCTCATCGCCCGGTAGAGCTCGTCGGGGCTGGTGGGATTGACGGTCATAGCCGCATTCTCCACTGCCTCCGGGATAGAAGAAATGCCGGAGGTGACGACCGGTGTACCTTTTGCCATCGCTTCTAACGGCGGAAAACCGAAGCCTTCATAAAAAGACGGATAGACGAAAAGCTTTGCTCCTCGATAGAGAGCGGGCTTGTATTTGTCTTCCACGAAGCCGGTAAAGACAATATCTCCGCGCGAAGAAAATTTTTGCGCAGTCGTAAAGATCTCATTATAAAGCCACCCCTTGGCACCGGCAATCACCAGCTTGAGGCCGGAATCTTTGAAAGTATTTTCTTTTTTCAGTCTGTCGAAAGCGGTAAGCAGGCTCACGATATTTTTGCGAGGCTCCAATGTACCGAGGTAGAGGATGTAATTATCCGGCAGATTATATTTTTTTTGCACGTAGATTTTTTCCTGCGGCAAGACTTCTTTTTTGACTTTCATGCTTAATCCCGAATAAATGACTTTGATCTTTTCCGGCGCTATTTTGTAAATCTCCACTAAATCTTGTTTGGTGGACGCGGAGACGGCGATAATATTGTCTGCCCGCTCCGCTTGTTGCCGCGGGTTCATCGAGAAGTGCCAGAAATTTTTCTGCGAGGAATAAAACTCGGGATATTTCTCAAAACTGAGGTCATGGAATGTCACAATCTTCTCGCAGCTCTTACCGACCGAAGAAAGAAAGATATGAGGTGAGAAAAATTTATCTACGCCACCCAAGAGACTATCCACCTTGGGAAGGTCGAGGAAGCGAAACGTTCCGTCCAAGATGCGGTTCGGGATACGGAATTCTTTGAGCTCGACATTCGGCAATTCGAGCCACTTGAAATCCAACGGCTCTTTTTTCCAGCCGTTATAAAAAAGTTTGAAGCGGATATCGCCACCTAATGGCAGCATATGTTCCAGCAGTTCTGAGGTGTATTCCTCTACTCCGGATTTGTTGCCGCGCGCAAGCATGCGGATATCGATGCCGATAGTGGTTCTCATTTTAGGCGAAATATTTTTTTAAGAAAGCAGCAAGGATACCGAGAAAAACTCCTGACAGCAACCCCAAACCAAGGTTTAGCGTCGCATCGGGTTTGGATTCGATGATGATCGGCTCGGTATTCTCAATCGTGAAGGCAACCTCGTTCTGGCTCTGACTGGCAGTTCCCTTCACTTGTTCGTTGACGGCTGCAGTAAGAGATTTGGCGAGTTTTTCCGCATCCTCGCGGTTGTCAGTTTCGAAGCTTACCTCGACGTAGGAGTTGGACATTTTTTTGGCGGTGAATTTCTTTTTGTAGCCTTTGATATTCTTGAAATTAGGATCTACTCCCGACACACTGTAAATTTTCTCTACCAATTGCGGGCTTTGCAACATTTTTTCTATATTGTCCGCTACGATTTCTCCCGACTCCAAAGCGTAGTAGCCGGCATATTTGAATTCCGTGGTGTCTTGCGTACCGTCTTTGGCGATAAAAAGCGAAACGGATGTTTCGTAGCGGGTCGGCATATAGACGGAGAAGACCCAAGCGAACAGCGCAGTCAAAAGTGTGAGGGCAATAATCATTTTCTTTTCCGACTTTATGACTTTCAAATAACTTTTTAGTTCCATGATTTTTGGTTATTTTTAAAATTTTCATATTCACTTTCCACAAGACCCTTGATCCTGGATTTGAAAATATTCCGATCGAATTTTTCCGCCTGCGCACGGATTTTGCGTGGGTCGAATTTCTCACTTTGAAAATTTTCGACAGTTTTGACGATAGCTTCGGGTGTTTGCCGGTCGAAGAATACTCCGCTTACATCTTCTACCACAGTCTCCAGTGCTCCCCCGCCCCGATAAGCGATGACCGGACGTCCGGAGGCCATCGCTTCCAGAGGTGTGATACCGAAATCTTCTTCGGAGGGAAAAATGAGCGCCCGGCATTTTGCGTAATATCTGCTCGCCTCTTCGTCATTCAGATAGCCCAGGAATTCGATATTGTCTTTCGCCATTTTTTTCAGGTTTTCCATCTCCGGTCCTTTGCCGATGATTTTAAGGGGGAATTTGAGTTTATTGAAAGCCTTGATCACTATGTCGAATCTTTTGTAAGGAAGAGCGCGTCCAACTGCCAGATAGTAGTTTTCGGTTTTTTCCGCGATATGGAAACCGTCGAGGTTTACGGGAGGATAGATAACCGTGGAGTCTTTGGCGTAATATTTTTTTATGCGGCTGGAAACGAATTTTGAATTGGCGATATATTTGTCGGGTCGGTCGGCGGAAATTTTGTCCCAAAGTCTGAGGTAGCTTATTCCGAAGGGCAAGAATTTTCTGGTGAATTTGGAATATTCAAATTCGCGCATATGACGGTGACAGTCGTCCCAAGCGTAGCGCATCGGTGTGTGGCAATAGGTGATGTGCAGGGTATCCGTGCCAGTAAGGACGCCCTTGGCATAGCTGTTGGAATCAGAGAGTACCACGTCAAAGTCGTTCAGATCAAAACTCTCGATGGCAATCGGCATCAAAAGCGGATAGGCACGATGATGCGAGCTTATAAAAGGGATTTTTTGCAGAAAAGAAGTGTGGATTCTTCTGTCCTTAAAAGCGCCGTTGGTGAGTTTTTCGTCATAAACCATCGTGAAAATCGGCGCATTCGGAAAAATCTCGCAAAAAGCTTCCAATACTCTTTCCGCCCCTCCGTATTGCACCAGATAATCATGGACCAAAGCGATTTTCATTTTTCTATTATGAAAGCTGATTATATTCTTTCCCCATTATGGCAAAAAAACGGGGAGAAGTCTATAAAAGTGTTATTAATATTGTAATTGGTTGTTTTTATTGTTTGTTGTATACTTGTAGTAATAAATATTTATTAAATAATTCAAACCTTATGTTTAGTGGACTAACAACTATTCTTAGTTCTCTAGGCTTAGTTTGTTTGGTCTGTTTAGTCGTCGGTTTAATTAAGCCCAGGACTTTTTCAAGATTTTTTAAACAACACACGAGTAGAGGTAAAATCAGTTTATTCTTCGTTTGCGCTTTTTTAGTAACAAGTTTTTATTTGACGCGACACTGGATTCGAACGAAAAAAATCAGCTGAATGGCGATTTAGAAAACAAAGAATTTGTGCAGCAGTACACCGAGGATAATATTTTAGAGAATCAGGAGCAGGAGGTAGATAAAGTGCAAGTGGCAGCTGAGAACTCTAATCCAGAACCGGCGATAACCGAAAAGAGTGCTCCTAATTATGATATAGCTTATGAATTATCAAATGTGCGACCTTAAATTCTATTCTGAAGTGCAATTCCCTTTTAAACAAAAGACATCTCGTTTGAGGTATAATAGTTACGTAGAATAACTAATCATTAACCCTAACGAAATGTCTTACCAACATCTTACCTTAAA
>Ga0265294_10004252_pt1 | contig 17962 bp, 16 predicted proteins | sample MunlanPumphouse3_FD_192504 | JGI IMG/M metagenome (GOLD analysis project Ga0265294, IMG submission 192504) | Groundwater microbial communities from a municipal landfill in Southern Ontario, Canada - Pumphouse #3 | ecosystem: Environmental > Aquatic > Deep subsurface > Groundwater | place...
AAATAACCTTTACTCCTAATGCATCACCCGCAGCATCCAAAATACGTTTACATTGACTTCCCAATGTATCTGTTGAACTCCAGATTGATACTCCAATAACTGTTTGTTTAACTTTTCCACTCTCCTCCTGTCCTTGTGCAAAGACACAAGAAAGTGCAATTACTAATACCAATAAAACAATTGCTAATTTTTTCATGTGATTCCTCCCAAAAATTTACACAATCTTAAGATTGTGCCCTCCAGTATTTTTGTCATTTTAAGTGGTAGTTGTTTATTCAAAACTATGTCATATAATTTTGTGTTAACGTACACTCAATGACAATATTTATACTAAACCCCGTCATTGCATTTGTCAAGAAAATAATTTACATTTTCTAACTTTATTATTGGTAACAAATAAAGGGCAATCTACTCCACTTCAAATGAAGTACTATCTCTTATAATAATTTTTGGTTGTAATTGAATTTTGGAAACTTGAATACTATTTTTATTTTCAATTTTTTCTTTAAGTTTGATCATACCAAGCATCCCCATATCATGAAGAGGTATTTCAAAAGTTGAAATAGAAGGTGACCAGAAAGATGAGAAATCTCTATTATCAAACCCAATTATTTTAACATCAGAAGGAACTTCCATTCCCAAAGATTTAACTGCATTAATAGCACCTGCTGCAAGATAGTCATTCTCACAAAAAATACCATCAATTTTCTTATCTTTGACAAACATTTTTTTTGCAGCTTCAAAGCCATGTTCGGCATCAAATTCACCAAAGTTTATATTCTCTTTATTCAAAGAAATACCCAACTTTTCCATTCTTTTTGAAAATCCTTCAAGCCTATCAATTGTTGAATATCTTGTCTCAGGTCCACAGATTATTGCTGGATGTCTAACTCCACAACTTACCAAATAATCTGCAGCCATAAAACCACCAGAAACATTATCAAGTACTATTGATTCAAATCCAGGTATTGCCATATTCAAACATACAGTAGGACAAAAAGGAACAATATCACTAAGAATATTATCACCTTCGGGAATATGATAACATATAAGCATTCCTTCAACGTTATGTGCTTTAAGAGAATTATAAGCAGCAACTAAATCACCATTAAATTCCACCGCAGAAACAAAGAGCAACGAATATTGATGCCCTAAAGCAGACTCTATACCCTTAATAAGCTTACTAACAAAGACTTGTGTGATATCAATTGCAAGACAACCAATAATTCCAGACTTGCCTGATTTTAATTTAGAAGCATTCCATGAAGGAACATAGCCTAGTTCTTTAATAGCCGAAAGAACTTTTTCTTTAGTGGTTTTTTTTACCGGACGTTTTCCATTTAAAGTATGAGTTACAGTAGCAGGAGAAACCCCTGCATAATTTGCAACATCTAAAATGGTAATAGAATCCTTCATTAAAACTCCCCTTAAAATAATAACCCATTTATACTAAATTAACAATTATTTTTTTATTTAACTCTAATTTATCGGGATCAAAACTTCGAATTTTTTCACCTTTTTCGTTAGTAACCGTAAAGGTTCTTTCTTTTGAAGAAATCCCCTTTTTTGTTTTAGTAACACAAAATTCCTTCTCATTTAATTCTAATTTATAAAGATTGTATTTCCCCTCGCTTATCTCAGTTATCCCATCATCCTCAAAATACAAACTAGTAGCTATTCCAGGAAATATCCTGAGCTCCAGTTCATCAAAAAGAGCTGTTTTTAATTTTTTGGCTACTTTAGAAATAGGAATTACACTACCTTCTTTTGCAAACCAATTAAATTGTCCAAGAGGGGTTTCCATATTTAACTCACATCCACCTTTAAACTTTTCCCCAGTATTTCCATTAAACCAATCTTGTCCCTTTGGAAGATAAACTTTTCTTTCTCTAATTCCCTTACTTACTACCAGAACCTTTAAAATCGAAGGACCAAACATACTATCTATTTCATCTCCCTTGAGTCTAGAATCTCTAGGAAAAGTCAAATGTAAATTTCTATCCATTAAACCAGAAATTGCTGTGTTATATATATAAGGCATAAAACGATAATGCTCTTTAATTAAGTCTTTTATTTTTTGTTTGCTATTTTGATAAGTCCAAGGTTCGGTTGGATCCCCATTTATTCTCCAAGAATGAATTACAAACCTTGGTTGAAGTACTGCTGATTCTGCACTTCTGATTAAAAGTTCTTCCTCTGGTCGATCCCCGAAAAAACCACCTAAATCATGACCATAATAGGGAATTCCTGATAAGCCAAAGCCAACACCCATATATTGATTGTAACGTAGCGTTTCCCAATTACTACAATTATCACCTGACCAAGTCCGAGCATAACGCTGCATACCAGCATAACCACTACGACTACTAATCCAAGGCCTCTGTTTAGGTTTATTCTCTTTGCAAATCTCATAAGAAGCTTTTTGCATTAACATTGGCATTATTGATTTAATATTATAAGAAGGAACTCCAATATCCTCTATCTCAAATTCATTATTATCATTCCAAATCCCCGCACAACCATAATCTAAAAGCTGTTCTTTTAACTGTGTTTTCCACCAATTACAGGCCTTTTCGTTATTAAAATCAATAAAAGAAGCACTACCTCCCCAGTAGAATTCAGCATAAGGTTTTCCATCGCTATCTTTAATAAAATAACCTTTTTCGGCTAATTCCTTATACCAAGGATGAGTTGTAAGAATTCCAGGTTTAATGTTCATACCCAGTTTATAACCTCTAGTAGCCAAGCTTTCAATAAAACCTTTTGGATCTAAAAACTTTTTCTTATTCCAAATAAAAGAATAACGCTTTCCATTTGGTTGCTTTAAATAACCAGAGGAAACAAACATCCCCTCGCAAGGGATTCCTTCCTCTTCTGTTTTTTTAAAATAATCTAATATTCTCTGTTGTGCATCCTCTTCTTCTACATAGTTCATACTTGAACCTAAAAATCCAAAAGTAAATAAAGGTGGAAGCGCAGGTTTCCCAGTAATTATATAATAATTATTTATAATTTCCTCTGAGCTTTCTCCATCTAGGTAATAATAAGAAAATGGACCATCTTCAGTAGTTACTGAATAATAAAGTCTACTCTCTTTTCCAAAATTCATATTATCAATTAAGGGTTCATCAAAAAGCAAACCACATAGCTTACCAATTTTAGAATTTGCTTTAATAAAGAATGGTATAGATTTATAAAGTGGGTCATTATTAGCAGCTTCATAGCCTAGACTATCTCGGTTAAAAAACTTAAGTTCTTTGCCTGCTTTATTAGGAATTCCAGTCTTATCCCCAAGACCATAAAATTCATCATCTTTTTCTAAAGCAAAGTTAAATTTACCAATTATACTGCTATTATTATTAGCTTGAAGAACTCTTAATTGATAGCTTGGAATAACAGTATCGGTATCTCCCATAACTCCACCATGCTCTAATATACCATTTTTATAAATTGAAATTCTTGCAGTAGCTTTATTAATAACTACTTTTATTTTATTTATAAATAAACAAAAATCATTTTTTTCTTCTTCAACGGAAAATTGAGTTTCCTGCTTTAATAAAGAAAGGGGCTCACTAATAAAACAGCTTGCTTTTTTAGATTGCTCTTTTATTTTAATTTCTTTAAAAATGTAATCAATATGTATTATGGAAGGAGTTATAATCTTTATACAAATACTACCAGTATCACAAGATAAAAACACTTCAGTCTTTTTTATTTGAATATTACTTAAATTCTTTAAATATGTTTTCATTTTTTACCTCTTAATTTAATTGATATTCTAGGATTATAGAACAATATCTCAATTTTTCCATTTTCCGTTTTACACAAAAGCCCTCAGTTATTTCTTTTGGTTGTTTCAACATGTCCTGATTTAATTTTCATAGAATACATCCATATTAAAAATTATGATATTTCTTCTTAGTATTTTTATTTGTTTAACAAGAAAGTAACGGATAGTCTTACCCCTTCAAACCTGACATAGCCATACCATCAACTATCTGCTTCTGAAAAAAAAGAAAGATTATTAGCAGAGGCAACATAGATAAAACCATCATAGCAATAATTGTTTGCCATTGAATGTTATACTGACCTGAGAAATTAGCCAATGCAAGCTGAAGTGTGTAATTATTATCGTTTCTTATTACAAGAAGGGGCCAAAGATAATCATTCCAACGCCAAAGAGCGGAGAATATTGCCAGACATGCCATTATTGATTTTCCTAAAGGCACCATGATTCGGAGAAAAATTTGCCATTCATGAGCTCCGTCAATACGGGCAGAATCAATATATTCATTAGGAATTGAAAGATAGAACTGACGAATAAGAAAGATCCCAAAAGGTGTTGCTGCAGAAGGGATTATCAGCCCCCATAGAGAATCATACATGCCCACCTTTTTTATGACGATGAAAATGGGAATCATAAGTACTTCAAGTGGAAGCATGAGTGTAGATATAAAAAGAATAAAAAGGAAATTTCTTCCTTTAAAATTGTATTTTGCAAAGGCATAGCCACCCATTTCACTTATTACTACGCAAATCAATGTCGAAACTGCTGTAACAAGAAAAGTGTTAGTGAAATATCTAACCCAGTCCCCTTTTACAAATGATTCAATGTAATTTATAGGATAAAAGCTTTTCGGCAGAAATTTTGGTGGATATTCAAATAGCTCGATATAGCCTTTAAAAGAGGATAAAAACACCCAGATTATTGGAAAAAGGTAAAAAAGGCCTAGAACTGTCAGAAGTAAATAAACTGAAAAGGATACTTTTCTTCGCTGTCTTTTTAAAACCGGACTAATTGTCATTAATAGCCCCTCCTTTGTTAATTTTAAATTGAAATACTGTAAAGGTTGCAATGATCAAAGTCAAAATGAGTGATTGTGTACAAGCATAGCCAAGTTGTGCTTTGGAGAAAGCTGTATCATAAATATTCTGAACTACGTATTTTGTGGCATCTCCTGGTCCCCCTTGGGTCAATTGCATAGTTAATGCAAAGGTCTTAAAGACAGTAATGATGCCGGTAATAAAAACTAGAAACATCGTAGGTTTTAGAAGAGGGAGCGTAATGTAAAAAAACTTTTTACGCGAAGTTGCCCCGTCAATTTCAGCCGCTTCATAATATACTGTTGATATGTTTTCCAGCCCTGACATGAAGATAATCATGGTCCCTCCAGTTCCGCACCATACCGAAGCAAGAATAAGAACAAATATAGCTCCTGCATTGCTTGTCATCAGGTTTAATTTTGAGAAACCAAGGATTTGAACTAAATAATTTATGCATCCGGTAGAGTTCCCAAAAATAAACCGAAAACTGATTCCAATAACAATTGGAGAAATCATTGAGGGCCAGAAGAAAAGTGTACGGTATATTCCTCTGAATCTTATTTTCTTTACAAGCTGTGTCGCAAAAAAAAGAGGAACAATTATTGCAATTGGCAGGTATATTAGAGCATATTTCAGTGTTCGAAATATTGAATCCCAATACTCCGAATCGCTGAAAATTCTGATGTAGTTTTCAATCCCGGTGAAATTGATTGCCCCAATACCCTTCCAATTGGTGAACGACATAACAATACCATAGCAAAAAGGTATTATTATGAAGATAGTAAAAATCAGAAAATTTGGAAGTATAAGAAGGTACGGGAAAACCTTCTGTTCTGTTGGATATATAGAAATTTTCTTTTTCATAAATCGACCTATTTATAATATTTCCCAGAACATGGCAGTTCTGGGAAAAAGCATGTTAAAAAATTAAAACAAAGATTACTTACCCATGAAGTCATTAATATCTTTGTTAATTTTCTCCGCAAAATCCATCACGGTCATTTTTCCACTAAGCACCTTCGGAAAATCATATGTCACGTCCACTCCAAAAGCAGCAGAAAGACCAGGATATCCCCAGTCGAAAGCTCCTTCATTTCCGGTATTTGCAAGTTCATTGGCAAATACTGCGAAATCAGAAGAGCGGTATGGGTATTTAAGTTCTGCACAGTCAAGCCGTGGGGATACAAAAAGAGACTGCTCGCAATATCTTTGATTCTGTTCTTTTTCAGTAGCCCAAAGGACAAAGTCGACAGCTTCCTGTTCTACGCCGGAATCTTGAAGAACAGCAAATTGCTTTCCGCCAGGCGTGGAAGATCTTTTAACATCAACAGGCATATATGTTGCACACCATTCAAATTCAGTTATGTTATTATGGTATGGCTCAAGGCACCATGTTCCACAGATTTGTGCGGCAACAAGCTGACTCCTGAAAAGGATTCCTGCATCCTCAAAAGTAATCCATGTAGATGCATTGAACAGACCTTCATCAGCTAATGCCTTGGTATATTCAATACATCTGATGCTATTATCGGATGTGAAATTTCCACCATTTTTATTTGCAAAACTTCCGCCGAATTCGTAGAGTATCGTAGACCATCTATGTGATGCATTGTCTATTGCAATTGCATATTCAAGGTTATTTGCGGCTTTAACTTTTATCAACGCTTTCTTGAATTCATCCCAGGTCCAAATATCATCCGGTCCTGAAGGAAGGGTGACTCCGGCTTTATCAAACATGGTTTTGTTAACGATCAGACCATTTGCTGTTACATCGGATGGGACAGAAATAATTTTATCATTCTTCACATAATATGACTCAATGGAAGAAACAAAATGGCTCTTAAGTGCTTCACCATCAGTGTATTCACCGAAATCAACGAAAGCTTCATAAAGCTGGTTACTGATACCTTCTGTTGTTCTTGTAAGAGCAGGAGCTTCGCCTCCGGCAACAGACATCATTATTTTATTTTGCACATCTGCAAATGGGACCTCAATAAGGTTGATTTTGATGTCTGAATGCATTTGCTCATACTCATCAATCAAGGCCTGCATCGCAACTCCCTCCTGGCCATCTGACCACCAGAAAAAATCCAGTTGCTTTACAGTAGCGGTTTTTTCATTGTCTCCTGTAGCGAAAACACAGGTAATGGCCATAATTACGATTAGCAATAACACACTAAGTTTTTTCATTTTCCTTCTCCTTTATATTCTATTTTTGAAAGGGTAATCCTTTCTTTTTGGTTAATTAATTGACAATTCACGTTTCAAGAAGGGGATAACCTGTTCCCAGTCATATATTCGACATCCATGCTCACCAGCACGGAGGTGATATTGAATATCACCTCCTTTAATCGGTGAATCTGGGACCGGAAACTGCTTTGAGGATAGTCCTGCTTTACCCATAGCTTCATAAAGAACGCTTACGCGGACACATGATTCGAATTCCTTTTCAGGATGAGACCAGCTATCAAGACTTGCACTTGAAATGTAAAGTGGTCTTGGAGCAATAAGAGAAAGAAGCATATGCTGATCCATTGGAAGTTCTTCTTCCTTATTAATGAATTCTTTGAACTTTTCGCATGACCAATGAGGAAAAGCAGAAGTAATTTTCTCGATTGTTTCACCGGTTTTTCCGCGATGCATGGCAGCTCCGCAACAACCGCTGACCGCAGCATATACCGCCTTAATCCGAAGATCAGAAGCGCCGCACCATAAAGCTGTTTTTCCAGCACGTGAGCATCCGTATACAGTTATTCTGCTTGAATCAAAAAGTGGATTTTCGACGAGCTGATCTATTATTCTGCTTGTAGCCCAAGCCCAGACACTTATTGCTGACCAACCAGCAGGACCTTTGGCGGGTTCAATTTGCATTATCCCATATTTGTATGTATTTTCATCATCAGGACAAATCTTATCCACACAGCAGTTGACCGCAATGAATCCGGAATCAGCAATCATTTTCACCGGGAATATTTCCGACATATTCTTCTGATTTATCTGTAGCATGTAACCAATCGGAGATATGCTGAAAGGATTAATCTGGAGAATTGAAGGCGACGCATTCTTTAAGCCTTCCTTATAAAACATTTCATACTGCAATCCGTAGTATTTCTTGTCCTTAAAGAAGACCAGCCCGAATGTATCCAAGATATACCCGTCTTTTATTTCAAGATGGCCATTATGAAAAAGCCTTACATCATCAAACTTGATATCTGGAATTTTCCCATATTCATAGTCCTCAAAAAGTCTGAATATTTCTTGCCGTCTTATTCCCCAATGATTGATTTCACTTTGATTATTATAGATTTTTGGAACAGTCATGATGGTTTTGCTTTCCCCTTTATTAGTATTTTATCACAGTAATAGAATAAAGCAAGAAAATTAGCAAATTGTTTTGCATTAGGTTTCCTGCAAAATTAAATATCCATCATATTTATTAAATTTATTAGTTTTTTTCATTAAATCGCTTTCAGGAATGTTAAATTAGGATAAAAGAGTTTAACTTCTTCTTACAAAGCTTCAAAAGGTGTGTTTCCATTTAATATTTTCCTCGGATAAGAATTCATCCAATTCACAATAATAGAATAAATCAAGAAATTTAGCAAAAGGTTTTGCATTAGGTTTCCTGCTAAGTTAAATGTCCATAATGTGAGTAGTACACTTACTAAGAAAAATATCTTGAAATTTTCTAAATGTTTTAGATTGTAAATCAAAATAGTATTTTGGGCATCAAAATACATTAACTTTCTCAAAGATACGGATGGTCACTGCTTAAATAATAACTAAATCAATCAAACTTATCTATTTCAAATTTCTCTAATCATATCAACCAAGCTGGTATAAACCAGTTTTTCTTATCAATGTGTAAAACTACATTACAAAGGCATACAACAGCTCCATTTCCTATTTCAGTTTTAATATGAGCAATTCCATATAATAATAAATACCTATCAACCTTAATTACACTTATTAGCAAAAAATTTGTATATCACTAATAGTTAACTTAGAAATTATCTTTGTCAAGAAATTATGTTTTTTTATATGAATTTTATGAACTTTCATAGCCTAAATATTAATAATATAAGCAAAAAAAAATGACCGCCAAATTGACGGTCTGAAATAAATAAACTTAAGACTAATCTTTTTGTTTTCTTCGAGCTTTAAAATTTTTATAACTCTGCGTTCCTGTTACAAAAGTAAAAATTATTACAAAAAGTAAAATAAGACATACAGGTCTTGTAAACATTGGTTTTAAACTACCCTCCGAAACGAGAAGACCTCGCCTCAAATTTGAGTCTGCCATCTTGCCTAGGATTACTCCTATTACAAGCGGAGGAACTGGGAACCCATACTTAGTAAGATAGTAGGTAATAATTCCCATTGGAATCATAAGGTATAAATTGAAAATCTTAAGACCAAGAGCATAAGAACCAATAATACATAAAACACCCACTACAGGCATGAAAAGCTGTGGGGGTATCTGTAATAATTTTACTACTTTTGGAGCCAAGAAAATACCACAAATCCACATAGCACAAGATGCTAGAAGCAAAATTGCGGCAATTTGAGTAATAAACCCAGGTCTAGTAATACTTAACATAGGTCCAGGAGCAACGCCATGAAGATAGAGAGCACCAAGTAACATTGCAGCCGGTGGACTTCCAGGAATCCCCATCGAAAGCAGAGGAATCATAGCTCCACCAATACAAGCATTATTTGCAACTTCAGTGGCAATTATACCTTCTTCTATTCCAGTTCCATAAAGCTCAGGATGCTTAGAAGTGTTTTTAGCCGTTCCATAAGAAACCCAAGCTGCAATATCTTCACCAATTCCAGGAACTGCACCAATTCCAACTCCGATTAAAGCACTACGAACAATATGTTTAAGATTCTTTCCTATAACAGACCAAGAAGGAATAATTTTATCGAGTTTAGCAGCCTTAGGTGGTCTCTGTTGTTCTTTCAGAACTTGAATTATTTGAGGAATACCAAAAGCACCAATTAATACCGGAACAACCTCTACTCCAGCCTCAAGATTATTTGAACCAAAAGCAAAACGAGGATAAATTTGTAATTCATCGCAACCGACCATAGCTAAAAATAACCCAAAGAAACCCGCAAGCCATCCTTTTTGAACAGTATCAGGACAGGAAATACTTCCACTTATTAATATTCCAAAAAAGGCAAGTAGAAAATATTCAAAAGAAGTAAACTGCATAGAAAGCTTTGAAATAAGTGGAATAAAAACAACTACAAATATAATACTTATACAGGTTCCTATCGCACTAGCAGTAGTAGTAAGTCCTAATGCCTTACCGGCAAGACCTTTCTTTGCCATTGGATAACCTTCCATAGCAGTAGCTGCAGAAGCAGCAGTGCCCGGAATATTAATTGTAATAGCAGAAAAAGATCCTCCGTAAACAGCACCAACGTAAATCGCCATTAGAGCAATCATGGCTACATTCATATCCATTCCATAGGTTAAAGTTGTAAGAAGAGCAACTCCTAAAGTTGCAGTTAAACCAGGAAGAGCTCCAAAAATAATTCCCATTAAGGTACATCCAAAAAGTAAGAGCACTTGAGTTGGATGTGTAATTATAGATCCCAATTGGGAGAAAAAAATTAAAAACTGACTTTCAACATTCATTTTGTCTTCCTCCCTTACTTAATTGCATAATATATTAGATACATAAAATTCATTATGAAACCCTCTTTTGGCATTGGAACCCTTAAGCCAAAACGGAAAATGGCTGTAATAACTAAAGGAGTAATCCAAGAAACCCTTAGGGATTTTTTGAACCTCATTTTCATTTCAACCTTTTCTCCATCTACGTTGAACATTAATTTTCTAATAAAGAAAATAAGATAAATTAGTTCAACAAGTGCAAGAATATCAGTTGTAAAAATGAACATTCCATCTAAAATCTTATTAAGAGCGAATACTCTGATTATTAAATTCAATGCAGTCATAATAGAATAAACTGCAAGACCTTTTCTAATTATTTCCATTTTCTCCGAATAAAAGACCCCAATTGTAAACATCAAATAAATTGCTATTGAAATTGGAAAATCAATCATTGGCATATTTATAAATACTAAGGCAATTAGAGGCACTAAGGTGGCAAGCATCCTTACTGTATCATCATTGAAAAAAGCTTCTTTCTTTCTTTTTGCTATACTTGCTTTCAGAAGATCCAAACCACCTTGTTTGATTCCATAAATTAAAATGGAAATTGAAAGCAAAATCATCGTGGCTCCTATTATAATTGGTAAAAGGGCTGGTGAAACATACCATACACCCTGAACACCTCCATAAGAAGCCTTAAGTGGCATTTGGAAGGAGACAATCAAAATTCCTACTCCCAAAAGCATAAAGAGGATACCTATTACAATATCCGCTCCTCTCATATCTTTATTTTTATCATTTTCATTCATATAAAATTTTATCCTAATAAACCCGTCGCTAAATAAAGCGACGGGTTGAAAAAATAGAAAACTATTTTTGAATACCAAGTGTTGCTGGATCAATCTTTGTTGCATTTAAATTAAACAACGTATAAGAAAATTTACTTTCAAGTTTCTTGAAAATTGCGTTTGCTTCTTCCCCACAAGCACCACTTAAATTATAGTAATTCTTACTTCCAAATTCCTGAACTGCCTTTACTTTCATAGCCGCTTTAAAAGCATCTACAAGTTTAGCCTTAATAGCAGGGTCTGTATCTTTTCTTACTGCAAATCCAATTTGCTGACCAAGAGGAAGATAGTTCTTAAGTTCTGGATAAACATCAAATGAAGATCCAATCTTGATAGCATCAATTGCGAATCCATCAGGAGTCATCATTGCAAGTGGGCGGAGTTTGCCGGCTTTAATAAGTTCTGCTTGTTCTGCTGCTGATGTAATAATAACTGTTATTTCACCTGTCATTGCTGCATTCTGTGAAGGTGCTGAACCTTCATATGGAATAAAAGCTAATTTTGATCCAGAACCATCCTGGAAAGCAAGAAGATTCAAATGGTGTATTGAACCAGATCCAGCTGCACCAGCTTTAATCTTATTAGGAGCTTTCTTTGATGCTTCTACAAGTTCCTGAAGAGTTTTGTAAGGACTATCTGGAGTTACTGAAAGTACATCAGGTGAGCCACCAACAATAAAGAAATCCCAAACTGCCATTGTTTGATCCCAGCCTCTTACAGCTGCGGTAGTATTTGATTCTGAAAGACCACAAAGAGTATAACCATCTGCTGGTTTATCATAAGCTGCAGCAAGTCCTACAACCCCACTTCCTCCTGTAACGTTGTTACAGTTAATATTTACACCAAGAGCATCACCCATTGCCTGCATAATAATACGGTTACAAGTATCTGTTCCACCACCAGCACCCCAGGTAATAATATCATTTATATCACGTGCGGGATACTCTTGTTGAGCTTCGGCAAAAACAGCACCGACGACTAACGCCAAAATAAAAATAAATGCTAATACTTTTTTCATATAAATCTCCTCTTATTTGATTTTGTATACAATATCTTTATAACATGGTTTCACGAGAAGTCAAGGAAAATTTTTCAATATTCGCATTTTTTTTAATAATAATTGTAAAAAATATACAAGAAAAAATGGGTTTTTCTTGTATATTTCTTTATCTAATATAATCTTATTTTTTATTTTCGTTCTAGTTGTACCAGATTGCTCAAAATTCGATCTCTAGAATTTAGCAAATGTGCAATAGTAGCTTCTGCAGCTTTGCTCCCATCTCTTAAAATAAGAGCAGAAATAATCTGTTTATGTTCAGCTAATGAATTAGAAATTGGTTTCATTAAACCTTTTTGGTAAGTTCGACTTATAAATCTAGTTTGTTTCATAGCCTTTTGAATCATCGGATTTCCAGCAAAGTTAATAATATTACGGTGAAAATTTCGATCAGCTTTAGTGTAACGTTCAGTTTCTTCCTTATCCATCGGATTCGAAAAACCATCGAAAGAATGAGCCAGGATTTGGATTTCTTCATCAGTTGCGCTTTCACAGCAAAGTCTTATTGAAATACCTTCAAGACCAGCACGCATTTCAAACATGTCTGCATACTCTTGAGTATTAATTTCTCTTATAAAATAACCCTTGCGAGGAATTTCAACTAAATACTCCTCACCCACAAGTTTATTCAATGCATCATTAACTGGAGTCTGACTGACATCAAAGTCATTGGCAATTTTTTGTTTGTTTATTTTCTGTCCTAAAGGAAATTCACCATTGGCTAACATTTCTATTAAATTTTCGTAAACATACTGCCTAATGGCTTTATTCTCTATTTTATTTATCATTTTTATCTTCCTCCAAAAGAGTTTTTAACTTTTTCTTTGATCCTCCGTTAACATGAGAAAACATAAGGTTTCTGGCCCTTTCTGGATCTCTAGTCTTCAAAGCATTAAATATTTCGCAATGCTCTGCGTAAGATATTTCAGGTGATTTCAACATAAATTCACTATTTACTATTGGGGTATATCTGTCAAGAATTTCACTTATGAATCTATTTTTGGAAGCTTTCTCAATTAAAAGATGGAAAAGATAATCTAATTCACAATACTCTTTTCTATCTCCATCTTCAATCGAAGTTTTCATATCTTTGAGTAAAGAACGAAGATCTTCAAGTTCTTCTTCCTCAATATTTAAGGCTGCCTCTTCTGCTCCTAAAGGTTCAATTTTACCTCTTATGTCAAAAATTTGTAGTTTATCCTCAATTGTAAAAGACCTAACATAAGCTCCCCGCCTAGGCTTTGTTACAACCAGTTGGTCGCTAGCTAGTCTGGAAATAGCCTGAAGAAGTGGAGTTCTAGAAACTCCAAGTTTCTCTGCTAATTCTTCCTGCACCAACTTTGTACCTGGTTTCAAATCGCCTGAGATAATCATTCTTTTTAGCCTCTTATAGGCTTTTGTGCTTAAGTCATCAAAAAAATCTTTTTCGTATTTCATAATGTTATAGTTCATTTTACTTATTATTAAGAAAATATCAAGAAAATTCTGAATAAAAAATTTTAAGTTTCGGTTGACAGATAAGAAAATTGGATTTAAGATTAATTAAATTTTGAATACAGAATTTTTTTAGGAGTATTTATGGTTGGAGTGTCGCCTTCTTTTTTCTTTTCATCTTTCAGCACTGATTTTTCAGTTGATGACTATAAAAAAGGTCTAGAAAACTTGAAAAATTTAGGCTTTTCGTCTTATCAAGGTGAAATTTTTTATGAAAACAAACTAAAAGAATGGGAAAACCAAGCATCAGAGCTTTTAGAAGTTTCACAAAATTTAAATATTTCTATGAGTGCATTTGTTTCACATTTCTTAATTCATTACTTCGAGACAAGCCAAAGCTTGTTCTCAGATGATGGATATACTCAATTTCAAAGAGTTTGCTCTATTGTAAAAAAGTTTGAAAATGTTAATACCTTAATTCTTCCAATTGGAAGTTTCACTTCAACTGGTGATTTTCCTACCATTGAAAAGGCCTTTTTCAATCGCATAAAACGTTATTGTGAAATAGCTGAAAACTTTAATTTACAAATTGCTTTGGAAATTCTACCTCATTCTCTTGTAGGTGGAGTAGATGGCTTCCTTCGACTAATTGAAAAGATAGAAATTGACAACCTTGGTTATAATTTTGATACAGGACATGCCAATTGTAGTGGAGAAATTTTGTCACTGATTCCTCAAAAGTTAAAAGGTAAAATTTATTCAACTCATCTTAAAGATAATTTTGGTGAAAAAAACCTCTCACTACCTCCTGGAAGAGGTTCAATAGATTGGAAGCTTCTTTTAAAAGCCTTAAAAGAAAGTGGTTATAATGGAACTTTTGATTTAGAAATAAATTCAAATCAAAAGAATGTAGATAATGATTATTCTGAAGGTTTAAATTATTTAAAATCTTTGGGATACAAATAAAAGGAGTTTTTTATGAAATTTTCAGTTATTTCATCGTTTCTTGGAAAATCAAAAGATAGATTCAATGAATACAACTCTCCCAAAACTCTGGCTGAAAAATTTGAAATAGCCAGTAGGATTGACGGAATTGAAGCATTAGAATGTGTTTATCCCTATGAAGTAAACAACATAGAAGAAACTAAAAATTTAATGCAAAAATATAACCTTAAAATTTCTGCAATCAACGTAAATGTAAAAGCAGAACCTGAATTTGTAAACGGAGGTCTTACAAGTCCGGATAAAAAAGTAAGAGAAAAAGCAGTCAGATTTATAAAAGAAGCAAAAGATTTTGCTGAGGGTGTTGGATCTGATAAAGTTACTTGTTGTCCTTTAGGAGATGGCTATGAATTTGCCTTCCAAGCTGATTATGAAGATAACTGGAATCGTTTAAAAGAAACTTTTTCCGAAGCTGCTGATTATAAACCTGAAATAAAACTTTTTATTGAGTACAAACCTAGTGAAATCAGAGGTAAATGCTTTTTGGAAAATGCTGCTAAAACAATAATCCTTATTAAAGAAATTGGTAAAGAAGGACTTGGAGTTACGATGGACTTTGGCCATTCCATGTATGGTGGTGGGAATCCTGCTGAAGAAATTTCTCTTTTACATAGCTGTAACGTTCCTTATTATGTTCATATTAATGACAACGACGGTAAATGGGACTGGGATTATTTCTGCGGATCGAAACACATAATTGAGAATCTTGAATTTGTTTATTATTTGAAAAAATATGGTTACGATGATTATCTTACTAGTGATACCTCCCCTACAAGATGGAATATTGTAAAAGTTTTTGAAGCAAATAATAATTTTACTTCAAAAATGGAACAAATAATAAATAAAATGGAAGCAGATGGTTTTGAAAAAGTCCGAAATGATCCTGACTTTATGAAAGTCTGGGCTTTCATCGAAAAACATCTTTATTCCTGTTAGATTTTTTAATTTTTTACTTCTTTTTACTAAGGCCGCCATTTCTGGCGACCTTTTTTAATCATTAAATGTAAGAAAATTTACTTGTTAACTACATTAATTGGTTTACCCTCTATAAAAGCTTTCACATTTTCCACTGCAATATCCATAAGCCTTTGTCGACTTTCTTTTGGAGCCCAGCTTATATGAGGAGTTATAATACAGTTTTTTGCTTTTAAGAGTGGATTATCCTTTTTTATTGGTTCTGTTGATACCACATCACATCCAGCTGCGTATACTTTTCCAGAATTTAATGCATCTGCTAAATCTTGTTCAACAATAAGAGGTCCTCTTGAATTGTTTAATATTATAACGCCATCTTTCATTTTATTGATACTTTCTTTATTTATCATTCCCTCGGTTGAAGGGAACAATGGACAATGAAGAGCAATTATATCACTTGTTTTATACAAGGTATCAAGATCAACATATTTGCCAATCTTTTTCCCTTCTTCACAAGGATAAGAATCAAAGGCTATTACATTCATATTAAAACTTTTTGCAATTTCTCCGGTTGCTCTTCCAATTCTTCCAAATCCTATAATTCCAATGGTTTTTCCCATAAGTTCCATAAGAGGATAATCCCAGAAACACCAGTCCTTATTATTTTCCCATCTTCCTTCATGCACAGCTTCATTATGATGGCCAATGTGATGACAAATTTCCAGTAAGAGTGCAATTACAAATTGACTTACTGCCGATGTTCCATAAGTTGGTATATTACAAACGAGTATTGCCCTTTTCTTGGCTTCTTCAGTGTCAACAACATTATAACCTGTAGCAAGGAGTCCTACATATTTTATATTGTTACATTTTTCAAAAGTCTTTTTCGTAATTGGAACTTTATTTGTAATTACAATCTCAGCATCATTAACTCTTGAAATAATATCTTTTTCTTCAGTTCTATCATAAACTGTAAGATCTCCGAGTTGTTTTAATGGCTGCCAGCTTAAATCTCCTGGATTTTCAGTAAAACCGTCTAGTACTACAATTTTCATTTTTGTCTCCTATACCTATTGTTTATTATAGTCTAATCAGAAAATTGCAAATGTCAAGTATAAAAATTCTGTATACATAATTTTTATAATGACAAACTAAAAATAGTGTGTTAGTATAAATTTAGAAAAAAAATTGAATTTTGTATTCTTTATTGAGGAGGGTTAATGTGAGACAAAATAACGATGTCGACTTTCTTACAGAGAAAGCCAAAGAAATTCGTAAAACTGTACTGACAATGATTCATGAAGCAAAATCAGGACATCCAGGCGGATCGCTTTCAGCTTCGGATATTATGGCAGCTCTATACTTTGATGAACTTGACATAAAACCAGAAAATCCTAAATGGAAAGACAGAGATAAATTTGTCCTTTCAAAAGGACATGTGTGTCCAGTTTTGTATTCATGTCTGGCGCTTAGAGGATATTTTCCCTACAAGGAAATTTACACACTTAGAAAAGAAGGGTCCATTTTACAAGGACATCCGGATATGAAAGTTTGTCCAGGTATTGAAATATCAACCGGTTCTTTAGGCCAAGGTCTATCATGTGCAGTTGGAATGGCAATTGCTGGAAAACGTCTAGGATTAAAAGGTAGAGTTTTTAGTCTAATTGGAGATGGGGAAAGCCAAGAAGGACAAATTTGGGAAGCCTTAGAAACAGCAAGTAAATATAAATTAAGTAATTTAACTGTAATTTTAGATAAAAATGGAATTCAAAATGATAATACTGTTGAATTTATAATGCCGGTACGAAATATGGTAAAAAAGTTTGAAAGTTTTGGACTTGAGACCTATGAAATCAACGGACATAATATGAAAGAAATAACAGATGCTTTTGATAAAATTAGAGTAAGTAAATATGATGGGCCAAGGGCTATTGTCGCAAATACTGTTAAGGGGAAAGGTGTTTCATTTATGGAAAATGTTGTCAAATGGCATGGAATGGCCCCAAATGATGAGCAATACGCTCAAGCAATGAAAGAAATTGAAGGAGGCCTATCATGCTGAAATTAAGACTAGGAAGGGCAACCAGAGAAGCCTATGGCGAAGCATTGCTTGAATTAGCAGAAAATAATCCTAATATTTACGTAGTAGATGCAGACATTGGAAAATCCTGTAAAACAGTTCCCTTTTCCGAAAAATATCCTAATCAACAGATAAATGTAGGTATAGCCGAACAAAACGCCGCAGATGTTGCTGCA
>Ga0265294_10004253_pt1 | contig 17962 bp, 16 predicted proteins | sample MunlanPumphouse3_FD_192504 | JGI IMG/M metagenome (GOLD analysis project Ga0265294, IMG submission 192504) | Groundwater microbial communities from a municipal landfill in Southern Ontario, Canada - Pumphouse #3 | ecosystem: Environmental > Aquatic > Deep subsurface > Groundwater | place...
CACCGGCGTGTCGCTGCCCACCGGCCACACCGCCCGCTCCTCCAGCGCCCGCAGCAGCTTTGGCTGCAGCTCCAGCGGCAGCTCCCCGATCTCGTCCAAAAACAGCGTCCCGCCCGCCGCCAGCCGAAACGCCCCCGCCCGCGCCTGCCCCGCCCCGGTGAACGCCCCGCGCACGTGCCCGAACAGGTGGCTCTCCAGCAGCCCCTCCGGCACCGCCGCCATGTTCACCGGCACAAACACCCCGCCCGCCGCGCCCCGCCCCGAGAGCTGGTGCAGGGCGCGGGCCACCAGCTCCTTGCCGGTGCCCGACTCGCCGGTAATGAGCACGGTGCTGTGCGCCGGGGCCACCCGCCCGATCAGGCGGTTGATCTCGGCAATCGCCGCGCTGCGCCCGATCAGCCAGCGCCCCGGCACCGGCTGCAGCCCCCGGCGCAGCCGCCCCGCCGCGCTCAGCAGCCGCCGGTAGCGCACCGCGCCGGCGATGCGGCTGCCCAGCGCCTCCAGCCCCACCGGCTTGAGCAGGTAGTCGTGGGCGCCGCTGCGAAACACCTCCAGCACCGTCTCCAGCCCCTCCGCCTCCGCCATCACCAGCACCACCGTGTCCGGCGCCGCGGTGCAGATGCGCCGGATCAGTTCGATCCCGTCCGAATCCGGCTGCTGCAAATCCACCAGCGCGACGCTGAAGGTGGTGTGGGCCAGCGTCGTCATCGCCGCATCGCCGGTGGCCGCCGCGACGACTTGGTAACCTTGGCCCGACATGTAGTGCTCCAGCCTGGCGCGCGCCTGATCGTCGTTCTCGATTAGCAACACCATGCCCCACGACCCTCCGTGCCGTAGCCCTGCATGGCCCGACGTTCCGGTCGGGCCTGCCCGCCATCCGTATTTCTCCTGCGTCTTCCTCTTTCCTGTCCACGCCGTTCCCGGGCGATCGCCCGGGTGCCCGGCGCTCGTTCACAAGTCAGCCGTTTTCGTCCAGCACCTGCCGTTGGATCATCATGGCCACGAACCGCGGCGACGAGATGAGGTTTCTGCGCCACATGCGTTTCGGCTCGCGGGCCAGGCGGTACACCCATTCGATGCCGCACCGGCACATCCAGCGCGGCGCCCGCGGCACCGTGCCGGCATAGAAGTCGAATACGGCCCCGATCGAGCCGATGATCGGCACGGCGAGCCGATGGCGATTGGCTTCCACCCACATTTCCTGCTTGGGCGCCGTCATCCCCACCCAGAGCACGTCGGGCGCCGCCGCGTTGATCCGGGCGAGCATCGCGTCGTTTTCGGCGCCGCTCCAGGGACGGAAGGGCGGCGCCAGCGTGCCGCACAGTTCCACGCCCGGGAAATCCGTTTTCAGTCGCGCGGCAATGCGGGCCAGGACCTGCTGCGACGATCCCAGAAAAAACACCTTGCCCCGCCCCGTCGCGGACAGCGCCCGCATGAGCGCGAAGAAGTAATCGGCCCCGGTGATGCGCGGCCCGATCCTCATACCCAGCGCACGCGCCATCAGGGTGATGCCGACGCCATCCACCACGAGCTGGTCGGCGCGCAGGAGCGCGGCACGGAAGCATGCATCGTCCTGTGCGATCACGAGGGAGTGGGGATTGGCGCAGGCGAAAACGATGGGATCGGCCGCGCGCCGGACGGCGGCCAGTGCCTCTGCAACCAGCGCGTCGAGCGGCCTTCCGTTGACTGGAATGCCGAGCACGGCAGCGACATCCGTTCTTTTCACGTTTGGCTCCTCCTGTTCCCCGTCCCGCGTCCTTGCGGCCCCCCGGATCATGCCCGCCGCGCGGCGGCGCCCCGGCCCGCGTTCCGGCGCGCCAGCGCCCGTTGGTAGATCGCCATCAACTGCGCGAAATTCCGTTCCGGCGAATAACGCTCCCGGAACATCCTGTGGGCCTGTCCACGCATCGCTTCCAGCAGGGCCGGCAGCCTGCGCAGCGCGTTGACGACCTTTGCCAGATCGGCCGCGTCGCCTGCCCGGAACTTCATCCCGGTCTGACCCTCGTCGACGATCTCGTCGAGGCTCCCGATGCGCGACGCCACCACCGGCGTTCCGCAGGCATAGGCCTCCACGACCACCATGGGAAAGCCTTCGTACCACTCCGACGGCACCACCTGCAGATAGGCCCGTCCGACGACGTCCAGCACCGCCTCGGGCGCCAGGCGGCCCAGGAACTGCGCGTCGAGCCCGTCGCGCCGTGCCTGCCGCTCCAGTTCGTCCCGGAGCGGACCGTCGCCGACGATCTTCAACGCAAGACCTTCGACCGACTTCCACGCCTGCAGCAGCGTGCGCACCCCTTTTTCCGCACTCAACCGCCCGACGTAAACCGCGTAGGCGGCGCGCTTCCGGGCCGGCGCGCGGGTGTGCTCGATGAAATTGGGCTTGATCTCGATCCGCTCCCGCGGCAGACCGCCCGCCGCCAGCCGGTCCGCGGCAAAGCCGGTCAGGGCGATGTAGCGGTCCACCAGTTCCCGATAGCTCCCGCGCAGGCGATTGCTCACCAACATCCACACCACGGCCCCCGTCGCCGCCAGCGACGCACGATAGCAGCGGTGCCGCAGGGCCGGCAGCATGCTTCCCTCCAGGCACTCTTCACAGGGCCGGCCGTCGCGGGTGAGCAGACCGCCGGCGCAGACCAGCCGGTAGTTGTGCAGCGTCTGCACCACCGCCACTCCCTGGTCGCGGCAGGCCGCCCAGGCGCTGGGCGAGACAAGGGGAAAGGTGTTGTGAAAATGGGCCACGTCGGGCCGCGTGCGGCGGATCAGCCGGGACAGCTCCCGATAGGTGGCGCGCGACCAGGCCGAGGCCAGGGCAACCCCCGCCTGCGCCGACCAGTGCTCCTCGGGGATCTCGTCGTTGAATCGCTCGTAGGCCACCACCTCGATCCCGTTCTGCCGCAGCAGCCGCCACTCGTTGCGGAACACCGCATCCTCGCCGCTCGGCGCGGCGGACCGGTAGTGATTGTGGGCAAGGAGAACCTTCATCCCGTCATCCTCTCCGCGCCGCGAAACTGGAGGCATGCCTCCACGCCCGCCGCGAACCTCTCCACCATGTTCTCCAGCGTGTAGCGCCGCGCGCTCGCCAGGCACCCCGCGCGCAGCCTGCCGTGCAGTTCGGGCGCCTGCATGCACTCCGCCACCGCCGCCGCATACTCCGCCGCGGCGTGGCGGGTCATGACGCCGTTGCGGCCGCTCTCCAGATAGGCAATCTCGGGACCATGCAGCGCAATATCGGTGGTGAACAGCGGCACGCCCGCCACGAAACCGTCCACGATCGCCAATCCCACCGCGCCCGGAATCAGCAGCGCCCTGCCCAACCGGAAGTAGGCGGCCCGCTCCGCCCCGACCTTGGGGCCCAGGAAATGAATCCACGGGTGCGTTGCGGCGGCGGCCTTGACCTTCCACTCCTCGGGCCCGTCCCCGATGACGATCAGATGAAAGTCGCGGACGCGCTCCCGCACCAGCGCGCAAGCCTGCAACAGGAAATCGATCTTCTTGTCGCGGTACAGGCCCCCGCAATAAAGCCCCACGCGGGCGGAGCCAATGCCCAGGCGCCGCCGCAGAGCTTCCACTTCCTCGCCGCCGGTCGCCCGCAACGCGGCAGCGAAATCCCGCGTGTCGATGGCGTTGTCCACCACCGTGATCCGGTGCGCCGCCACACCCGCCGCCCGCACGATGTCCGCGCTCCGTTCCGTGTACGCGAACCACCAGTCCACCCGTCCGATCAGCATCCGCTTCAGCCGCTCCTCCCAGCCGTCGCCGCATCCCTGCATGTTGCATCCGTGCCCCCAGAATCCGAGCCGGCTGCCCGGTGTGCGAACGCGCGCCAGGAGCAGGTAGTTCAGCAGCAGCCGGTTCGCCTGCTCGACGATGACCATGGCGGCGTCGCGCAGCAGCGGCGCGCACGGCTGCCACACCAGCTCGCGGCTCCCGACCCGCCAATACACGTTGCGGATGCGCCACGCCCAGGGCGCCTCCACCGTAACGGAGCGCGGCACCGTATCCGGATACTCCTGGCCATGGATCACCTGCAGCGCCAACCCGCTCCGGCATAGGCGTTCGGCCAGCGCCGCGAAGAATCCCACCCGGTAATGGGGCAGGATGCGCTGCACGATGACCACCCGCGGCATCCTTCCGGCGCGGCGCGCGTCCCTGACAGTTTTCAGTCCGTTCATATCCCGTTCACCCGCCCTGGAAAGGCCGCCTCAGAACACCCGCCAGCGCCCGCTTGTCGTCCGCCTCCAACCCCAACAGATGCAGCAGAACGGCATACGCGGCGAACGCAATCGCGCCGATGGCCGCCGCGGAGTCCAGCCAGGCCGTCTCCAGCAGGATTGCCAGCGCGCCCACCGCCAGGGCGGCGCAGAGCGGCTTGGCCAGGTTCATGTCGTAGGGATGGATGCCCATCAGCACGTAGACCTGCCACAGCCGGACCAAATTGATCACCGCCGACGCACCGAGCACCGCCAGCGCTGCGCCGGTGATCCCCAGGCGCGGCACCAGCGCGAGGTTCAGCGCCAGCAGGAGCCCGCCGTAGAGCAGTGCGCTCCACATCACCTGCCGCGTGTTGCCCGCCAGCATCAGCAGGTAGTTGGACGATCCCGTCGTCAGGTTCACGAACTGGGCGATGGCAAGCAGCCGCAGCGCGGTGGCGCCGCTCTTGAACTCCTCGCCGTAGATGCCGAGAATCGCCTCGGCCAGCAGCAGATACAGCGTCACCAGCGGCAAGGCGGTCATCGTCACCCAGCGATTCCCCAGGGCGTAGAGGGAGCGGATCTCCTCCCGGTTGCCCGCCTCGATCTTCTCGGACCAGAGCGGCGCCAACACCGACTCCACCGCCTGCATGACGATGCTCAGTATCGCGGCGGTCTGAAAGGCCGCCGCATACACCCCGACCACCGCCGGATCGACGTAGAGGCCCAGCAGCAGGACGTCCGCTTTCACCGCGATCAGGCTGACCGACAGCCCGACAACCAAAGGCCCCGCATGGGCCGCCAGCGCGCGCCACGGATACGGAACCGGCTGCGCCGACCGCAGCACACCCATCCGGCCGATGCCGATGCCCGCCAGCAACACGCTGAGCCAGAGCGCCGCCACGAATCCTGCGAGGGCCGACTCCAGCCCCCAGCCGGCCCAGATCAACACCGCCGTCAGCGCGAAGCGCGCGACCGGCTCCGCGAAATATTTGATGGAGACCCGCCAACGCAGGTCGTGCAGCGCCTGCAGGGCGCCGAGGAGCACCGCCGCGCAGCCGTAGGCCGGCACCGCCAGCGCGAACGCCTTCAGTACGGGCGCGAGTTCGTCCTTCCCGAAAAAACGCAGGGCCAGCGCCTCGCCGAACGCATACAGCAGCGCCGCCGCCAGACTGCCCGCCACCGCCACCGCCACCAGCGACGCCTTGATGAACGCGCCGCGCTGCTCCGGTTCCCTGGCCTTGAGCTGCGGCAGGTAACGCAGCACCGCGTTGTCCAGGGCCAGCACGGCCAGCACCGATACCGCCCCGAACACCGCCACCCCCACCGCGTAGAGGCCGAAGGCGTCCGCGCCCAGCCACCTGGCGATGAACACCCCGAACAGGTAGTTGAGCCCCAGGCCGAGGCACATGGCGAACAGCACCAGGGAGGCCCCGCCGGCGGTTCGGTGGATGTCGACGTGGCCGGTCGTCATCGTGGCACCGCCTCCCGGCCTCTTCCGTGCAGGCTGAAGGCGAACACCGCCGCGGCCCAGAACAACACGCTGTGATACACCGACGCGGTGTAGATAACGTCCTCGGCCAGGTTGGCGATCAGACAGAACACCAGCACGTAGAAGACGGCCGGCCAGCGGCGCTCCCTGTCGTTGGCCATGAAGCGCCACGCCGCGCCGATCACCACCATGAGGTACAGGGCGAGTCCGAGGACGCCCCCGTCCAGCAGCGCCTGCACGTAGCCGCTGTGCAGCGTCCGCCGCCCCACCTCGCGCTCGCCCAGCGTCGAACCCAAGCGCCGCCGCTCGGCAAGGCTGGTATTCTCCAGGCCCACCGACCCCATGGTGTAGCCGTATCCGAGCCAGCTACGGTGCCGGAACGCATCCAGCGCGTCCTCCCACAGTCCCACCCTGCCGGAGAGGTTCGCCAGCGATTCGATGCGGATACCGCGCTCCACCTCCCGGGTATCGAACCGCACCTCCAGCGCGTTGGCCGTCACGGCCGCCATGGCGCCGCCGATGGCCAGCGTCGCCAGCCACCGGCGGCCGCGTTTGTGGTAGACCCACACGGTGGCCACCAGCGCCACCGCCGCCGCGACCCAAAACGTGCGCGACATGGTCAGGGCAAGGCATGCCAGCGCCACGCCGCCCGCCGCCAGGGCCACGCCGCGGTGCAGCTTCCCGAACAGCGCGAGCCCCAGCAGCAGCCCGGACGCTGCGGCCATCATCCCCGGCTCCGTGAACAGGCCGCGGAAACGCGGCGCCTCGAACTCCGACGCGCTGTATGCGATGGCAGGAAAGCGCCACGCGGCGACCAGGCTCGCCGCCGCCACGGCGCCATAGAGCAGGGTCGATCCGGCCACGAGCGTCCTGGTGGCATCCGGGCTGCGCTGCCGCTCCGTCTCGAAACAGGCGATGAAGAACAGCACGACCGCCGTCAGCGACACCGTCTGCAACAGGCTGTAGAGCGGGCTGCGCGCCCCCATGGCGGAAAGGAACAATACGCCCAGATACGCCAGCACCGGCCAATAGCGGCCGAGCACGGCCAGCGAGAGGTGGTTGATGAGCCACCAGCCGCCCACCAGCAGACACAGCCCCTGACTGATGCCGCGCATCACGTAAGGGTCGTTCAGGTGCGAGGCGTCCTTTGCGACGAGGGCGATCATCAACACCGCAAGCACCGCACGCATATGGCGTCCTTTCCTTGATGCTGTCCCGCACGGGCGCCGGCTAGCGCGCCCGTGCCCTTTGGGCGAACACGCCCCTTCCCAATGCCTCGATCTGCTCGTCCGACAGCCGCACGTAGTGATAGAAAGCGATCCCGCCGCCCGGCCACCGTTCGCGCGCGAGCCGCACGTACTCTTCGATGGCCCCGCTCTCCCGCGCGATGAAGCTGTCGCCCACGCGGTCGTAGGTGGCGAGCAGCATGGTCATCTTGCGGGGATCATGGAGCAGTTCGCGCGCCCGGCTCGCCGCGCGCACGTCGACCTTCCGGCGATAGTCCATGTTGAACACCACGTCCACCCAACCGTTGTTGGCCCACTGGATGCTGTCCTGGCCCTGCAGCCGCAGGTCGTCCAGCAGCGGGTGCGCATCGACGCTGATCACCACTTCCGGACGCTTCTTGCGGACCTGCGCGGCGACCGTCCTGACGATGTCTCCCACCGCCGCGCCGTTCCATTGCGCGAGCGTTTTGAAGGCCGTGCCGCCCAGCTTTGCCAGCGCGATGTCCAATTCCAGGGAGCGGCCGTACTTCGCGTTGTAGTCCGCAGCGCAGCGCTGGTCCCGGCAGAAGCCCATGCTCCTGATGTAATCCAGGTTGATGCCGTCCACCGGGTAGCGCTCCACCATGTCCACCATGAGGTCCGTGATGAAGCGCCGGAAACCGGGGTTGTGCACGTCGAAAGCGTCCGCCGGGGTGCGCGGGCCGTAAAACTCCGGCAGCCGGTCGTCCTCGCGGCGCACCACCGTGAACCAGGGATGCACCTCGATGCCCCGCTCATGGGCGCGCTCCACCAGATACCGCAACGGATCTTCGCCGCGGGCGATGCGCGCCTGGATCGTCGCGTCCTCGGTGACCAGCGGCGAGGGATAGTACGTGCCCTTCCCGTGCCAGACGCAGGGCACGTAGACGTTGAAACCCGCCGCCTCGATGCGCGCCAGCACCGCGTCCGTGGCCTGCTCCGAATAGGCCCAGTGCATCGACTCGTCGAAGATGACGCGCCGCTCCGCAGGCGCCGCCGCAGCGCCGGGAACGGCGCCGGCGGCGACCGCGAGCAGCAGCGCCGCCACGGCCACCGGAATGCCGCCCCCGCCGCGCCGCGCCATGGTCAGTCCTTCCTCAGCACGTAATACACCGCCGCCGGCCGAAGCTTCTGCAGAAACGACGTGGGGTGATAGCGCCTGCTCCAGATGGGCAGCGCGCACAACGCCCGGTCGATCGCCACCGCCAGCGGCGAATTGAATACCGGCCCCTGCAGGAACGGCCGCAGCCTGCGCGTCAGCGGGAACATGCATTCCTGTTCCCGCACCACCGTGAACCCCGCGCGCTCCACCATGGCACGGAGGATCGGCTTGGGAATCCCCCGTTCGTGCCGGGTCAGCCCCGGCCGCGGCCGGCGCCAGTCGCCCATGGAGATGATCGGCTCCCGGATCAGGGCGTAGCCGCCGGTGCCCGCACAGCGAGAAAGCTCCCGCACCACGGCCGACACATTCGGAATGTGGTGCAGCACGCCAAGACACAGGATCAGGTCGAACGCCCCGTCGGCAAACGGCAGCCTGCCGCTCGGCTGCGGCTTCGTGTACGTCACCGGCACGCCGTTCATGTGGCGGACGCCGAAACCGCTTCCCGGCTCCACGATGGAGATGTGTCCGATCCGGTCGATGATCGGCAACATCTCGTCGCCAAAGGCGCTGCCGAAACCCAGGACGCTCGCAAACCTTCGCGCCGGCAGGTGACGGAAGCCGCAGGCCCGGTTCAAGGCGTGATAGCCGTAGCGATACTCCCCGCCGCCGGCCACGGATAACCGGAAATAAGCGCCCTCTTCCTCCTCGAACCAAGCCGCGATCCGGTCCGCCGCGAAGTCGTCGCCATACAGCTTCTCGCCGCGCAGACAGGCGGCCACGTCCGCGTCGTCCACGCCCGGGAACCGATGATCCGCAACGCCGCCGTCCAGGTCGCTCATGCCCTCTCCTCGCGCTGGTCCCGCTCCATCCGTGCGGAAGAAAACCGCCCTCACGGCGCGGCGTGCCGGGCGGTCCGGGCGGCGGGGACGCGCCCGTACGGCTTGGCCAGCGGCTCGCCGATGAAGACGCCCTGCCCGGGCATCGCCACGCTCTTCCAATAGGCCTCGATCACCGTTTCCCCTTGCAGATAGCGTTTCGTCAGGATGTCGACCCGCGGAAACTTCTGCGGGAAATTGCATGGCTCCAGCGCCGTGCCGTAACTCGCGGTGGCGCCCGCCTCCAGCCAGCGCAGGCTGCTCATCTGCACGCTGTCGGTCAACCGGCCGCCGCCGGAGGTGAGATGGTCGGCGACGGCCCCCGGCAGAAAGGTATTGGTGTGCAGTTGCGGCACCCGCGCCGCGCCGGTGAAATAGAAGAGCACGTCCTGCCGGTTTTCGATGTAATCCGCCTTGAGATGCACGAACCGGACCCTGTCATCCAGACGGCGGGTTACGTTCGCGAACGTGGCGGCGCGCACGTTGCGCGCGCGGTCGCCGGTATCGAGCAGATAGCCCGTGCCGGCCGGCTGCGTGTAGTCCGAGGCAACGCCGCGGTCGATGAGGCTTTTCACGGCGGCGAAGTCGAGCCCGGCCAGCATCATGGCGGGGCGCATGCGGTGATCCCGGGCCGGGGCGCGGCTGGCGGAGTCGAAGTAAGGACTCTGCGCCGTGGGAGCGCATCCGCTCGCGCAGAAATCCCGGTGGAATCCGAAGGCGAACGCGGCCGTGATCGCCATGCATTCGACGCGATAGGGAGAGGTCCAGGCCAGGGCGTAGGCCTGCACCCGCGCCGGCGTGCCCGCCGCGGCCATCGCCCGGACCTTCTCGAACACCGCGCGCGTCATGACGGTGCCGCCGGGCGCGAAGCGCACGTGGATCACGTTCGCGTCCGGTATGCCGCGCTTTTCCTGGTAATAGCGCCCGATCCGGACGCTGAGCGGATCGGCGTCGTTGACGATCACGCCCAGCTCCTCCGGCCCCAGGCCGGTCTCGTAGCGCTCGGCGCGGTACGCCGGGCCCCCGTCCGGCACGACGGGCAAACCCGCGGCGAGGGATGCCGGTGCGGGCAGGCACAGCCACAGCGCCAGTAGCGCGCCACGGCACGACGTCCTGAAAAACCATGCCGCCCGCCGCCGCGGTCCTGGTGCACTCGCCATCCATGCACTGCGCAACATCGCAGTCCTCCCGCTCCTCGCTCCATGCAGCGCCGCCGTCCGGCATCCCGCCGGAATGCATGGCTGTCGCCGCGCCAAGCCAGCGCTGGCCATACGCGGCCGGCACCAAGCCGCGCCGTACCGCTGCCGTGACGCCCCTACGGCTCACGGTGCCGGTGCGCGTGTCGAACTGCAGGTATATCTGGCTGAGGCGGCGCCCAAGGCCGGTCCGCCGATCATGTCATGGAAACCAAGGCAAGATACGCACCAGGCGCCAGGACGTTGATTTCTCGGTATGCGCCTTCGATCGGAGTGTTACATGTGTTTCATGGAGTAAACACTTCACCGCCGGCCGTCTGCGGGGCGCTTCTTCCGCGACAGCACGCGCCCTGCCGCCGTGCGCGTGGCCGTTGCGGCATCCGTCCGCGACCGCTGCCGGAAAACGACGCCTCCCCTGGTGAGCGGGGCCGATGCGGGCAGGCAGAACGGAAGCAGCCGCGCCAGCACCTCGAACCGGAACCGTTCGCCACGCACCGGCTCTCCGTCCAGGTTGAACTGGAGCCCGCGCGGCGCCCGCACCTCGAGCCGCGGCGTCCGGAAGGTGACGACTTGCTCGAAGCCCGAGTCCCGGCCCAGACGGAGCAGGTCGCGCGCCAAAGCGAGCAGCTTTTCCGTCCCCACCTCGGGAACGATCACCACATCCAGCAGCCCGTCGTCCAGGAGCGCCCCCGGGCAAACCTGGAAGCCGCCGCCCGCCTGGCGGCCGTTGCCCACCGACAGCGCCAGCGCCGGTCCCTGCCACCAGGTCCCGGGCGCCTCGACCTCCACCGGGCGCGCCGTGAGGTTCTTCACGCTGGCGAGCCCCTTCAGGAAATAGGCGAAGCCGCCGAGCATCTGCTTCGCCTCGGGCGAGGTCTCCGCCGTCACCTGGGCCCCGAAACCGCCGCTCGCGACGTTGATGAACAGCCGGTCGTCCATCCGGCCGACGTCGATCGCGACAGGCTCGTTTTCCAGCGCCAGCGCCAGCGCCCTGGCCGGCTCGTCCGGATCGATACCGCACATGGCGGCGAAATCGTTCGCCGTGCCGTAGGGCACCACCGCCACCGCGCAGTGCGGCAGGCAACCCGATTCCACCACCCCGTTCACCACCTCGTTGAGGGTGCCGTCGCCGCCCGCCGCCACCACGATATCGGCGCCCTGCCGCACGGCATCGCGCGCCATTGCCACGGCTTCGCCGGGCTCCAGCGGCAATGCCGCCGTCACCCGGTGGCCACGCGCGCGCAGTTGCAGCAGCGCCTCACGCATGGCGGGATCCGCGGCAGCCCGGTCGTTCAGCAGCACCGCGACTGAACGAAGCGCGCCTGGCGCGGTCGCGGGGTCATGGCGCGCCGTCGTCATGCGGAACACCGTCCGTTTCCAATAAAGCTTTTCTCATGACGCATCGGCCTAATATTCGCTCCCTGACATGACAATAAAAAAGCTCACTTAAAAAGTAGTGCCGCCGATATCCGTCCACAAGGAAAGGCCGAGCGCGCTCCCGGCAGCGCACCACGGCAGCGGCCGGGATTCCGCCGCGTCCTTGCCATCCTTCCCAGCTATATGATCATTACAACCGCACCGTAAGCCGGCGCGCTCATACAGGAACCCGCAGGGAGAAGGACATGGCCTATTTCCACAAACGTTATCATCCCCCTGGCACACCGCCGGGCACCCTCGCCCGACACGCGATTGCACGCCCCGTCCCGCTGCATGTCCGCCTGATCGAATACGGAGACGATCACCTGGAAGAACTGCACGACCTGCCCGTGGAACAGTACAAATCCTACCTCTCCAGCGCCACGCTGACCTGGATCCACGTGAGCGGGCACGTTGCGCCGGAAACCATGCAGCAACTGGGCACGGCGTTCGACCTGCATCCGCTTGCCATGGAAGACGTGCTGAACGCGGGCCAGCGGCCAAAAGTGGAAAGCTACGACGGCCAACTGTTCGTCATCGTCAGTCTCCCCATGATCCGCGGCGCCAAGATCGAGGTGGAACAGGTCAGCCTGTTTGCGGGCGTCAACTACGTGGTGAGCTTTTGCAGCGCAGCGGAAGATCCGTTCGCACCGGTGCGCCAGCGGCTGCGCAGCCGGGCCGGACACCCTGGCGCGGGCGCGGCGGATGATCTGCTCTACGCGCTGCTAGATGTGACTATCGACCAGGGCTTTCCCGTGCTGGAGCGCTTTGGCGAACAGGTCGAGGACCTGGAAATCGAACTGCTGCAATCCCCCGGCCCGGAGACCTTGCGCAAACTCCACGAGATCAAGCGCGAACTGCTGCTCCTGCGGCGCATGCTATGGCCGCAGCGGGAGATTCTGAACCAACTGGTGCGCGGCGATTATGAGCTGATTCGCGATGAAACGAAGGTGTATCTGCGCGACTGTTACGACCATACCATCCAGATCATGGATCTGCTGGAGACCTACCGCGACATGACCGCGAACATGCTGGACGTATACCTGTCCAGCCTCAGCAACCGCCTCAACGAAACCATGCGCGTACTCACACTGATCGCCACCCTGTTCATCCCGCCGACGTTCATCGCGGGCGTATACGGCATGAATTTCGCAAACCCCGACAACCCCTGGGCCATGCCGGAACTCCGCTGGTATTACGGATATCCCTTAGTCTGGTCGGTCATGCTCGCCATGGTGGTCGGCATGCTGATCTATTTCAGACGCAAGAAATGGCTATGAGCATGACGCATGGCATCAAAGCCCAGGGGCCGCGCTCGCGGCACGCGGCGCAGCCCCTGATGCGCCCTGTTCGACCTGCCCAACACCTGGGTCACGGTGCGGACGTGTCACCTTTACGGACGATCTCGATCAGCGCATTCAAGGCGTCGGTGGCAGTGAAAATGCCCAGAAGCCGGCCATCCTCGTCATTGACGAGGACGCTGCCGACCTTCTTTTCGGACATGAGGTACGCCACCTCGTCCAGAGGCGTGGAGGCGCTCACGGCCAAGGGATCAGTCGCCATGATGTCGGCGGCCCGCACCTGGAACTTCTCCGCGGCAGACAACCCCAGGACGAGGCGCACATCCCGGTCGCTGATCACCCCCACCACGGTATCGCCGCGGACGACGGGAAGGTGGCGGATGCCGTGCGTCTCCATCAGACGCCGCAGATCGTCGATCGTCATATCTTCGTTTGCGGTGATCGGGTCGGGGGTTGTGAACTCTTCCACCGGTACAGTTATCGACAGCATGACAGGTCTCCTATGATCGTCCGCAGGAAGTGGATGTGGTTTGATGTGATGTTGCACAGAATAGCCAACCGTCGTCAATACATCGTTAACGACAGCGCCATCCAGAACCGGAAGCCGGCAACGGAGCGACGAGGAAGTATCGCTTTTGGCTATCCGCGCTGATGGGCTTGTTGACACGCATCCTTACTCCATCCTCGGAGCAATGATGGTGCCGTCCATTAGAACCGCGACGTACAGGTCGCCTCCGTATAGAGGCATACCTTTGACATAGCCAATCAGGCTGATTACGTAATACCAACTGCCCTTTCGCCGGAACCCCAAGTCATTGATTTCGATCTGCCGCACGGCAACCTTGTCGAACTGGTGGTACTCCTTGGCAGCCCAGGCCTTTGCCGCGGCAATCGCCTCAGAAATAGAAAAAGGAGGCGGTTCAAGTTCCGGATCCCACTTGGGAGCCTTCGCAACCTGTTCATCGGGTAAGTACAAAACTACACGTGTGCCATCTTCCCGTGTACTGGAGCGTACTGGCATATCCATCGCGTAGGAAATCTGTGAGAGCAAAACCAATGCGAGAACGAACGCCCCGTTCACTATTTGCATATGCTTTCTCCTTATATCTGCCAACACAAAAGCTCAACTGCAGCGTAGCCATCGGCCGTAGCGCCAGGTTAAGAACTTACCGGGATGATGACACGGCACTTCGGGAAAGCGCTGCATCCCCAAAACTCTTGGCCAATATTGGCTCCGGCCTTTGCCTATCTTCGCACCATTGGAGCCGAGCATCTAGGGCACACGGGAACATCCGACTCCGCGGCGAATGGCCGAAAAGTCTCTACTGGCTTCGCCTCCACAAGCTCCGGCTTAACTTGCGCTGACAGCACTTCCGGCACTGCACTATCCTGGACTGGAAACTCGGGCGCAGGCTCTTCACGTATACCAAGCGCAGAAAGCACAAGAGCTCGCAGCTCAGGTATTGAATAAGCCCGCTGTGCCGGAACCTGAATGAGCGGAAGAGATATCGCCTGGCAGAGGTCAACAAGGAAGGCATCGCGCTCCTGGCGCTTGGGTTGCAGATGGGACTTGTCATTAAGCTCGACTGCCGCAACAACCGAAAGATCGCCCTTTGAGCAAAGAACGAAATCAAAGTGCTTCGCGCTGATGCGATTGAAAGCGCGCTACCAATCGGCACGATCGAGCATTGGATTGACGCTGACGATATCCGCCACGCGGACTTTGCCAAAGATCCGATATTCGCGACCGACCGCCTGTTCAAGCACCCAAGAAAGAACGCTCCGCAGCAGTGAACAGCGCCTTATTCTTATGGTACGGATAACTCCCCTTGCGGTCCTGCAACAATCGCCCTGCGGCCAGGACCATCAAGACGCCAATCGCAGCCATGAGCACGACGAACCAATCCATCTCTTCCCCCCTCCATCTTCCGAAATAGCTCAGCCGAGATGGCATGCTAGTGCTGACGGGGCGAGAGCGCCTGGTCGTGCCGGTTTTGTCTTTTCTCCCGCGCTATATCTACGATCTTCCTGAGTTCGAGAGCAACCTCTTCGGGTTGAGTCTCCGCTGCCTTCTCGCAAAACTCGAACACGCGGTCATGCTGGATGGCGTTGGAAGTAAGCGACCATCGTGCCGCACCGCCCACAAGGAGCTTGATCAAATCGCCCTTCACCTCAAACCATGGCAACGCGGCCATTATTCTTTCAACGGGCTCCCTCCTTCCTGTCGCCATGAAGTTTCCCCACAGCGCGTCAAGGACCCATGGCCCTTGCTCAAGAGGAATCTTCGTGACCGGTATCGGGGTCCCCGTCCGTAGAAATGAAAACCCGTAGTTCAACCGCGGATGTCTATCCAACATGGCGTACGTCAGCGCCCGCGACTCCGGCAGATCGGCATACCAAAGCCCTAGCACCACCACCCCGAGGTGCTCCTCCTTCAGAGAGCCAAGCCTATCCACCCACCCCTTCACAAGGGCCGGATTATCCTTAAAGACGCCCGCGATGAATCCGAAAATCGGAGCACTTGAACTGTCTTTGTCCAATACTCCGGTCCGGCTCATGTACTCAATAGCTTCAGGAAACCCGGAGACGTCGGGCGCCTGATAATAGAACGTCATCCATTTCGCAACATCCTCTTGCGACTTGAAACCTGCCACCGCAGGCAATGCGAATACCGTAAACAACACTCCAAAGATCAGTCTGCGCACCATTCTTCCCTTTGTAGAAACAACTCAGAAGCCGATTCGAGCAACGGCGGTATCCGCGATCATTACAATAAATTCGCACTGCTTGATGGCGCTGAATCAGGCGTCCTGTCAGATCGCGACAACTTCCGATAAAAGACGCAGCTTACAAAGCCGACCAGAAAGTAAAGCACCCAATCGGCCAGCGCTGATACCCAAAAAGCCGAATACGAGATGCCGTTCTTAAGCGATTCCCATCGCGTGATTGATCTGGACCGCTGCACCAGGTATTTCTGGGCTTCCTCGTAGTTCATGGAATTCGCCTTCGCCCAATCGACCTCCGCAATATATATGCGTCCCCCGCTGGAGAGAAACGACATGACAACGACGAGAAGAAAAGCGGCCAAGCCGCTTGCCAACGCTGCCCTCGCATATTCCATATCCACTCTCCTTGGCAATCTAATGCGGAAATGAGCAAACTGCACAACTTTTCGTCACTGCCTCCTTGTTCTTCCCCTTTGCGCCAGCAAAACGGCGTCACTGCCGCCAGCGTTTCGTTTCACACGGTTCGGATTTGCAGTTTGCGTAAGGTGTGCTTCGCCCACTGAAAAACGCCTCGCCAATCGGCGCATGGTGAGCGGTGCTCGGAAAGCTTGTCACGCGACCGAAAGAGGCGATACACAAGGATTTTTCAATAGCTTGCTAGGCGACTCGCACTATAAAACGGCATACCATCCAGCGCAATGCTGATCGCCATCACGCCCTGACAAGGCTTGCCGAATATTTCAGCGGATGGTTTCAACACAGCTTACTTCTGCCCAATGACCGACCTGCATCGATCCCTGAAACGTCGCGGCCGTTGGGCCGATTGCGCGCCCGAATGTGGAAAGGCCAACGGCTTCATGCGCCCCTCACAGCCGAGACACACACCGCAGCGGGCATGAGAAAGTGGCATCCCGGTACATCAACCGGGCACTATGACTGTAAAGTAATTTGGCAAGCCGCCCTGCGGCATCATCCCGCGCATTGTCGGAACGGCGAGCGGTCGGCACATGCCTCGGTTCCACCGGACAGACGCAGGCCCGTCGGCAGCGACAACCGTTGCCGCATTCGAATCGGACAGCCGGAAAAGAAATCGAGGCCGGGGCGTTTGGCTACACTTGATGCAGCAGCGAGAACCCTTGACGAAAAACACCAACCATGACCGATCCTGACATGACCTCTTCCCAGGAGGCGCACCCAATGCGTCCCTGCCGTGTAGGGCTGTTCGTCACCTGCCTGGTGGACCTGCTGCGCCCCAACGTGGGCTTTGCCGCCGTCAAGCTGCTGGAGGATGCGGGCTGCCGGGTGGAAGTGCCCGTCCAGACCTGCTGCGGCCAGCCCGCCTACAACAGCGGCGACCTGGAGACGGCGCGCGCCCTCGCGCGCCAGGTGATCGAGTCCTTCGCCGGTTACGACCATGTCGCGGTGCCGTCCGGCTCCTGCGCCGGCATGATCAAGGTGCACTACCCGCGCCTGTTCGAAGGCGATGCCGCCTGGGAAGGCCGGGCGCGGCAGCTTGCGGAACGTACCCACGAACTGACCAGCCTGCTCACGGACGTGCTGCAGGTGCGGCGGGTCGATGCGCGCTTCGACCACACCGTGACCTACCACGATTCCTGTTCCTGCCTGCGCGAGGTGGGCGTGCGCGAACAGCCGCGGCGCCTGCTCGCCACCGTGCAGGGCCTGAAGCTGTCGGAGATGAAGGAGACGGAAGTCTGCTGCGGCTTCGGCGGGACCTTTTCCGTCAAATACCCCGAGATCTCCGCGCGCATGGTGGATGACAAGACGGCCAACATCCACGCCAGCGGCGCCTCCGTCGTGGTGGCGGGCGATCTCGGCTGCCTGCTCAACATCGCCGGGCGCCTGAGCCGCACCGGGAGCGCGGTCAAGGCCTACCACGTGGCGGAGGTGCTGGCGGGCATGGCGAACGTGCCGGCCATCGGCGAGGGAGAGCAAGCGTGAAACCGACCACCCGCGCCTTCAAGGCGCAATCCGCCGTCGCCCTGCGCAACGCGCAACTGCAGGACGCCCTCGGCCGGGCCAAGAGCCGCTTCATCGACAAGCGCGCCCACGCGCTGGAAGAGCTGCCGGAATTCGACGCCCTGCGCGCGCAGGCGAAGAAGACCAAGGATCACACCCTCAATCACCTGGACTACTACCTGGAGCGGTTCGAGTCCCAAGTCGTCGCCAACGGCGGCCGGGTGCACTGGACGCGCACCCCCGAGGAGGCGCGCCGCGCCGTCATCGACATCTGCCGGCAGGCGGACGGGCGCCGGGTCATCAAGGGCAAGTCCATGATCGGCGAAGAGATCGCCCTGAACGAGGAACTCGCCGCGCAAGGCATGGAAGTGGTGGAGACCGACCTGGGCGAGTACATCATCCAGCTTGCCGAGGAGCCGCCCAGCCACATCATCGCGCCC
>Ga0265294_10004254_pt1 | contig 17958 bp, 16 predicted proteins | sample MunlanPumphouse3_FD_192504 | JGI IMG/M metagenome (GOLD analysis project Ga0265294, IMG submission 192504) | Groundwater microbial communities from a municipal landfill in Southern Ontario, Canada - Pumphouse #3 | ecosystem: Environmental > Aquatic > Deep subsurface > Groundwater | place...
GCGCCTGACTTTAAAGCTTCTTCTAATGGCCTAACTTCTTTAACTACCTCAAATCCTGCTTTAATTCTTTGATTGACCAGGTTTTCCACTTTTTCAAGTTCCTCTTTTGTTAATTTTTGAGGATGAGAAAAATCAAACCTTAACCTTTCTTTATTTATACTTGAACCCATTTGCTGAACATGGTCTCCTAAAACATCTCTTAATGCTTGGTGCATTAAATGAGTTAATGTGTGAAGTCTTGTTTCTTCTAGTGAACCTCCTTGAAACTTTTTTTCAAAGCCTTTTCTTGAGATTTCTTGATGTTTCTCAAGCTCTTTTTGAAAACCTTTTTCATTAATTTGAATGCCTTTTTTTTGTGCTTCTTCTTTAATCATTTCTATGGGAAACCCAAATGTTTGATAAAGAAAAAAAGCTTGCTTAGGACTGATTTCGCTTAGTTTCTCGATTTCTTTTAAACCTTTTTCTAAGCTTTTTTCAAACTTTTGCCTTTCTGCATTAAAAACATGAAGCAGATTATTTTCATTGAGCTCCTTATATATACTACCATATTTGCTTAGAATAAGAAAGAAGAGAGGTTCAACATAATTTAAATCTAATTCAATGATTCTTGCGTATCTGATAATTCTTCTTAAAAGTCTTCTTAAGATATAGCCTCTGTCATTATTTGAAGGAACGATATTTTCTCCAATTAAAAAAGAAGCACCTCTTAAATGATCGGCAATGATCCTATAAGCTACTTTGTTTTCAGAATATTTGAAAGTGGAATACTTTTCTATTTCTTTAATTAAATCTAAAAAAAGGTCTGTTTCATAAGCGGAATTCTTTTTGTTTAAAATACTTAAAAGCCTTTCAAAGCCTATGCCTGTATCAATATTAGTTTGTTTGAGTTTTTCAAAAGAGCCATCAGCTTTTTTGTAATATTCCATAAAAACGAGATTCCAAATTTCCACAAACCTTTTACAGTAATCACAATTAGGTCCACAATCACTACATCCATACTCTTTTCCCCTATCATAATGTATTTCAGAACATGGTCCGCATGGTCCCTCGTTTGAAACTGGTCCCCAAAAGTTATCTTGCTCTCCAAATTCGTAAATATGATTGATTCCATGTTTTTTCCAGATTTTAATGGCAGATTCATCTTTTGGAATATGAGCATTTCCTTTAAAAATGGTAATGTGGAGCTTTTCCTTTTCTAAACCCAGCTTATTTATTAAAAAATCTAAAGCATATTCAATGGCTCCCTCTTTAAAATAGCCTGCTTCGTCTTGTCCAATAGACCAATTTCCTAACATTTCAAAAAAAGTATGATGGGTATCGTCTCCTATTTCTTCAATGTCGCCTGTTCTAAAACATTTTTGGCAGGAACATAGGTGCCTGCTTTGAAAATCCTTTAAAACATCCTTTTTTGAGGATACATAGGGGGAAAATTGTTGCATGCCTGCTGTTGTAAAGAGAACCGTGTTATCTTCTGGAATAAGAGAAGAAGAGGGTACTACTTTATGTCCATTCTCTTTAAAATAGTTTAAAAACAAACTTCTTAGTTCTTTTGAATTCATAGTTATAATATAGCTAATTATTAGACTTTGGTCAATAAAAAAACCTTAGAGGGTTTCTAAGGGATTTTTAAAAGGAGCGAGTGTAATTAAATACACGAATAAGGCGGGCAAAACAAATAATAGACCAAAAGTCATTACTGCTGAAAACCCTCCTAGAAGCCCGACAATGATAAAAACAAGAGTTGACATAATGATAAGTTGAATTCCTCCATAGAATGCTCCAGCTTTTGAGTAAGCCTCATAGAGATAAGCTACAAAGATAAGGTAGCCTATGAGGAAAACAATAGCCACAAAAACAGCGGTAATTGCTGCAAAGATACCTGCAACAAAGAGTAGTACGAGTTGAACAAAATTGATGCCTAAACCTATTACCAGAGGTTCTACCATTTTTTTGCCTCCTAGTTATAGTATAGCATTTTGTTTTGGTGGGGGCAATGATATTTGCTAATCAATGGCTAAGGATTGCAGTCTTTCGTTGTATTCGTCTTTTAAGAGAGTTCCGTTTGCTAGCATTGAGTTTAGGCCGGCGATGTAGTTTTGTTTGATTTTCGCGGAGGATAACTCTGTGTTGTATATTCTGAAATCGTCTACCTTTCCTTTTGTCCAATAAGTTGAGGCATTACCTATACTGATTCTTGCGTTATTAGATGTTCTGATGTTTTTTGATGGTTCTACAACATTATTATAAAAAATATTACCATCTAAGGAGGCTTTTAAATACTTTGTATTATCATTATACGAAAGAGTAATGAAATGCCAATTATTATAAATATCCTTATTCATGTTTATTGTCAGTGTTTTAGATGTTGAATTTGTAAAACATAGAATGATCCGAAGCTCTTCTCTTCCTTCGAATAGTGTAAGTAAGCTTTCCTCATTTTCATTAAATATTTTTATACCACTCCATTTATCATTAGTATAAATCCCTCCGTTATATCTACAAGCGCTTCTTTTATTTACCCAATAAGAAATAGTATAAGCAGATGAATAAACCACAGAATCGCTTCTATAAACACGATTAAGATTAGTTATTGAATCATTAATGAAGTCTAAACATTTTCCATAAACACAATCAGCACCATCTCTTAAAAAAGGTCCGTTTTCTGCATATAAGTCAGCTTTTCCCCAGCTGTCTTCAATTGAAAAATTACTCGCTAATGGTTGATTAACAGTGCTTGTAATGTCATCAAACGTCCACTCGTGCATTAAATTAAACAGCATCTCCTTGTGTGTCGTAGACGAAAACGCTTGCGCTTTCGCGAAGTTCGCCTTCTCTATGAAAGAAGAAGTAGCAATGACGACTAGTCCTGAGAGGATACCAATGATAACAATGACGACGAGAAGTTCAATAAGTGTAAATGACTGTGTGTGTGTGTGTGTGTGTGTGTGGTATTATAGGGGTTTGTTGTAGATTTCATGTTCTTTTGTTTTATTTATTATTATCTTTTTAATTTTCTCTATTATACTTTATGTTTTAAAAAAATGCAAACTTTGTTTTAGCTATTCCAAAGATCATTTTTGATTGTAACAAAAAACACACCTTTTTAGGTGTGTTTCTTTATTCTATTTCTTCTTGGTTTTTGTTCCCCCTTCTACTTTCTCTCTTGCTATTTTAAGTAATCTTTGGGCTTCGTCTTTTCCTCCTAATCCAAAGGCAAGACCAAAGGCAATTACAAACGTGCCAACAATACCAAATACGATGGAGTTAACAAGTGCAGGGGCAACATTTAATTGAGACAAGATTGCTAAAATAGCAATGATGTAGATCACCCATTTTGTTAAAGCTCCTAAGAAGTTTGCAGAAGCAACACCAATTCTATCAACGGTTGCTTTTACTATTTTTTCTAGAATGTCTGCAATAACAATGGCAACAACTAAAATCACGAGCGCCACAATTAAGTTAGGAATCCAAACAATGATTTGACCTAAAAGAATACTAAACGTTGTCCATTTAACAATGTCAGAAGCAATCATTAAGAAAATGACAACAAAAATCCATTTTGTAATCACTCCTATAAATTGAGATGGATCAACTTCCATGTCTGCTTTTTTAAAAGCATTTTCCCAACCTGTTTTTTTGAAGATGTTATTAAATCCTACCTTTCTTAAAATCTCAGAGACAATCTTTCCGATTGCAATGGAGATAAACCAGCCAATAATGAAGATAATGATGGCCGCTATAAAATTAGGCAAAAAATTGATAACCCCTGCCCATGCTTGAGAAAAAGCCTGAGAGGTTGATGTTGTAACTTCGTTTATCATAATTTTTAATTATTATTTATTATTTTACTTGACCTATAATTATTATACATAAAAACAAGGGAATTGTAAAACAATGCTACTTACTTAAAAATGCTATTAATAAAGTCTTTGATTGCTTGGAAAGGATTTCCTTTTTCTTTCACGCTTCCTGTAACATCATCACTTTCTATATTAGAGCATGCAGGAAAGGTGTTTATGTCTCCTTTTAAATATTCATGTATTTTAAGAATATCATTAAAGCCTGCAAAGCCATTACCATCTGTATCAAATCTTGATAAGTCTATGTTAGCGTCATCCATAATTTCATACGCCATAAGAAGATCTTTATTTGTAATTTTTCCATCTTTATCAATATCTCCATAGTTTCCGCAAGGAATTGGCCTTGACACATTGCTTAAAACACATTCTCCTTGATAAGCAACCTCTATTTTTGCTTTTACTGATTCACATTCATTTGAATATGTTTTTCCATCAACTCCACACACGGGTTCATAAACAGCGGGACAAACGATATTGTCTTCATCGCAATCAGAAATTGTAATATCAGAAACAACCATGACCACATCATCTTGCGGGGAGGTAATAGAAATATTGTATTTGCCAATAAAGTTTGCACTAATTTCCCATTGATAACTTGCTTTGCCATTTGCGTCTGTTTTTACATTGCTTGTAAACGGACTACTCTCAGGACTATTTGCTGTTTCTAAAAATACATTGTATACTGTGTTTTTTTCTCCTTGCCATTCTATGTTTAAAGTGTCTCCAGTGCAAAAACTTGAGTGAGCTTTGGGAGAGGTAATCTCTTTATTGATAATGGTAGTTTTTGCTTTCAGTTTAATTTTAGCCATAGCACAATAGGAACATCCTCCATGTGTTCCCACTCCGTCCATTTCACAAGAAACTAATTCATATCCTTCTGGAACTTGGTAAACATAGTTTGTGTATTTATCTGGACAAAAAGCTTGTGCCCAGAAAGTAATGGATTCTGGAAGATGGTCTTCTTCAACTTCGGTGGCACCAAATTTACTATAATTCTTTTTAGGGGCTGGCTTGTCAACTTCAAAAATTACATGAACTGCTTTTTCCCAGCTTCCATTTTTCTCACTATTAACCCAAATTACACCAATGTCAGCATTAGCATAGCTTTCTGGAACAGTCCATGTGTATGAAGTGGCTGTAATCGGCAAAGTTGCTATTAAGGAGTTATTGTTGCCATAGAGGTAGATTTTGCTTCCTGTAAGGTTTTTAGATTCCCATGTTATCGTATAAGTTTTGCCTGCGGTCAATGTGTCGTTTTCTTTAGGGAATGTGATGTTGATTTCTGGGGTTTCTTTTTTGCAATCAGAGAGGGTAATGAAATCATTGGCGTATACTCTTTTAGTGGCTAAGCCTGTACTGGAAGAGATTTCATCGATGTAGAGCTTGAAGGTGTCGCCCTTTAAATCAATTTTGTTGTTGCAATGTTTTCCAATGACCCAATTGAATTGACCGATGCCCTGTGAATCTGTTTTTGTGTGACTGACAAGAGTCCACACTTCTTCTGTGCTTTCGGAAGCAATCATTAAGTGGTAATAGGTTTCTTTTTCTCCTTGCCATCTGATGGTAAAGTTTTCTCCTTTGCAGAGTTTGTCATTCGCTGTAGGGGCAATGATTCTTCCTTGAATGCCAGTTTTTGCTCTGAGCTTAATTCTGGACATAGCACAATTAACACATCCTCCATGAATTCCGATTCCTTCTGTTTTGCAAGAGACGAGTTCGTAACCTTGGGGAACATTGTATTCAAAGACTCCTGTGCCGGGGCAATAGGCTTCTGCCCAAAATGTGATGAAGTATGGAAGGTTGTCTTCTTCAACTTCGGTGGCACCAAACTTGCTGTAGTCTTTTGGTGTTGAGCCGACAATGTTCACCTTGACATCTCCGATATTGCCGATTACTTCTTGATGGTTATAGGCGAAACTGACAACTTTGATATTAACTGAAGTGCCCGCATAACTTTCAGGGACTGTCCAATCATAGGAAGTTTGGGAAATTGGTAAAACAGCTAAATTGTAACAGCTTGTCTCTCTAATGTTTACTGGGGAAGCATCTACGCCGTATTCATCTCCTTTGAGGTTTTCCCCTTCCCATTTGATAGTGTAAGTCTCTCCTGCAATCAATGTGTCTCCTTGTTTTGGAGAAGTGATTGTAATTTTAGGGGCTTTTGGAATTTCTACTCTGCTACAAGCATTAAATGTTGAGATTTCTCCTGCGATGTATTGTTTAATGTGGAGAATGTCTCCAGCGTCAATTTTACCATCATTATTAACATCTGCTTGCTCCTCATCAAGATATGGAATGTTTCCTACTAGGTAATTTGCGATTTCCTCTGCGTCTTTTTCTGTAATGTATCTGTCTATGTTAAAGTCTCCGATGTTTCCACAAGGGGCTGGTCTTTTTCCTTGCTGTATTCCAATGCTTTTATTCAGTGTGTTATTGGCTTTGTTCGACTCTTTCACTTTGTTATTAAAGTCTACTTGAGCACTGACTTCGGCAAACTCATCAGGCTTTAAGCCGATCAAGGTTGACAAAAAGCCTACGCTGGAGCATTTTCCTGCTTCGGGAAAACTTCCAAGGGTAGTAGCGCTTTGTCCTGTTTTTAAATTAGTTAATTTGACTTCTAAATCTTGATTGAGTTTTGCAGTTCCAAGGTTACAATAGCGGACACCGATATAGTTTTTGTTTAAATCGTATGTGGACAAAGCATAATCAATGTCGTCTACTTTAAGATCAGGCAAAGCGATGCCTTGATCACTATTTAATACTTGCAAGATGAGTTGGATTAAAAGCTTTATTAAATCCTCTTTACTGCAAGCGGATAGGTTTTGCAAAGAGCAGGAATTAACCTGAGTGTTGCTTACGCTGTTTGGCGTGGCATTTACATTTGCAATGCAAAAAGTTCCAAGCATGAAAAGACCTGCAAGGAAGACGAAAAGTTTGTGTTTCATATTCTTTTATTTAGCTAATTATTTATCTTAGTAAAGAATAACATTTTAGAAATACTTTGTCAACTGAGGAAATGTTTCTTTACATTCCTTAAATTCCGTGTAATAAAAGGATTATAATCCATAAATTACACAGAATGATAAATAGACAATTACAAAAAAACATTGAAAAAGCTTTGTTCAAAGGAAATATTATTATTATTTACGGAGCAAGACAAGTTGGTAAAACAACGCTTGTTAAACAAATAATTGAGAATAGTAACAAGAAGAGCAAATACCTGAATTGTGAGATTTTATCTATTAGAAGCCAATTGAAAGACCCTGAACCTGAAAAGCTAAAATTCTTTTTAGGAGATGCAGAATTAATTGTTTTAGATGAGGCACAGAGTATAGAGAATATAGGGCTCATTTTAAAAGTCTTAATAGATACTTATCCTGAAATGCAGATTATAGCGACGGGGTCGTCTTCGTTTGATTTAGCTAATAAAATAAATGAACCCTTGACTGGGAGAGCACTTGAATTTAAATTATACCCTTTATCAATTCAAGAATTGAAGGAGGCAAAGGATTTATTTGATGTGGAGTCAAAAATGGAAAAAATACTGACACTTGGTTTGTATCCAGAGGTTTTTTTATTAAACAAAGAAGAGGCCATGCAAAAAATGGATCAAATTACATCAAACTATCTTTTTAAGGACATATTAAACTATGAGGGGTTAAGAAAACCGAAAGCTTTGGCGGAATTACTAAGCTTGCTTGCTTTTCAAGTTGGCTCTGAGGTTAGCTATAATGAGCTTTCTAAAAGTTTAGAGATTGATGCTAAAACAATAGAAAAGTATATTGATTTGCTTGAAAAATGCTTTATTATTTATAGGCTGAATGCTTTTAGTAGAAATTTGAGAAAAGAAATCTCAAAATCATTTAAAATATATTTTTATGATTTAGGGATTAGAAATAGTCTGATTCAGAATTATAATGGACTAGAGTTTAGAGATGACATTGGTTTGCTTTGGGAAAACTTTTGCATAATGGAAAGAACTAAAAGGAATAGCTATAATAATGTTTATGCTAACTACTATTTTTGGAGGACTTACACTCAAAAGGAAATAGATTTTGTAGAAGAAAAAGGAGGAAAATTATCTGCTTTTGAAATGAAGTGGAAGAAGTCTAATAGTTTGGAAGCTCCAAAAGAGTTTTTAGAAGAATACAAGAATTCAGATTTTGAAGTAATAAACAAAACTAATTACTACAAGTTCCTTTCTTAATTAACCTTTTCTTTGATAAGAACAAAAAGATACTAAACATTAAGAAAGTTACTGCGGGGGCTAAAAAGAATGGGACAGCTAGTCCAAAGGATTCAAAGAGCATGATCAGTCCTAAAAAGCCAATGGAATACATAGCTCCATTTTTAAGTAATGTATATTTTGCTATTCTTCGCATTGCTTTCATGGTGAACTTTCTTACAATAACTGCACCTAATCCATTTCCAATTAAGATAAGAGGAACGGCTGTTGTAAAAGCAAAAGCACCAATGACTCCATCAATGGAAAATGATGCATCTAAAACTTCTAAATAAAAGATTTTACTCCAATTGCTGAGTTTTGTTTTTTTAGAGATGAGTTCTCTTTCAACTTTTTCTGCATTTTGTTTAAATCCATCTACTAAGAAGAAAAAGGAAATTCCGATGGTTGCTCCTAATGCAAGAATGGGATCTGTTTTAATAGAGAAAAAAACAATGGTTGTTGTGAATAAAGAAGCCCAGGCATAAAACCAAACATTGTATTTGTAAACAAATCTTTCTATTCTTAAAGCATACTTCTTTTCTTCTAAGAAAAACCAAGAGAGGAAGATTAAAAAAAGATAAGAACCCCCTGCTAAAAGAAGCATTGGTTTGGATTTTTGAAAAGAACTTATGACGACTTCATTATCTGTAAAAAAGGCTGTAAAAACTTCTTGAAGATTCAGCGAAGAGTTAGCAAGCCATACAATCAAAAAAGGAAAAACTCCTCTAACAATAAAAACTGCAATGAAAAGGCCCCAAGTTAGGAAAAACTTTCTTTGTTTTTTTTGAACGGTTTTTAAAATATTGGCATTGATAACGGCATTATCAATACCGCAAACAATTTCAAAAAGGCAAAGGCCGATAATCGTTATTAAAAGTGCAATCATATTAATTTAGCAAGTTCAGCTAGCCTAAAAGCATAAGCCCATTCATTGTCATACCAAGATAAAATCTGGACAAGGTTTTCATTGGCTTTTGTCATTTGGCTGTCGATGATAGAGGAATGTGTATTTTTAATAAAATCAGAGGAAACTAAAGGCTTTTTTTCTATGAAAAGGATTCCTTTCATTTGGTTTTCTGAATATTTTTCAAAGATTGCGTTTAGCTCTTCTTTAGTGACTTTGTTTTTAAGCTCACAAACTAAATCAATAACAGAAACAGTAGGTGTGGGAACTCTGATGGCAATCCCATCTAATTTAACATTTGGAATAACTTTAGTGATGGCTTTGGCAGCACCAGTTGATGTGGGGACAATGTTTAAAGCAGCTGCCCTTGCTCTTCTTAAATCTTTATTCATTCCATCTAATAAGTTTTGGTTTAAGGTATAGGAGTGAATGGTTGTCATAAACCCCTTATTGATTTGAAATTCATTTTCTAGGATTTTAACAATAGGTGCTAAGCAATTTGTTGTGCAAGAACCCATATCAATAATGACTTCTCCTTTGTATTCTTTTTCGTTTACTCCTAGGATATAGGAAGGGATGGTTTCTGATTTTGCAGGGGCAGAGATGATTACTTTTTTAGCGCCTGCTTTGATGTGCTTTTCTGCATCTTCTTTTAATGTAAAAAAACCTGTGCACTCTAAAACAAGATCTACACCAAACTCTTTTAAGGGAAGATTTAAAGGGTCTTTTTCTTTAAATGTTTGAATGCTTTTATTTCCAATTAAAATATGATTGTTTTCTGTTTTAACATCTTCTTTGTAGACTCCGTAAACAGAATCGTATTTGAAAAGATGTGCAAGCGAATGAGCATCGCTTAAATCATTGATTAAAACAACTTCTAAGTCGTCTTGAAAATGATCTAAGATGATTTTAAGAGCGCTTCTTCCGATTCTTCCAAATCCATTGATTGCAATTTTTTTTACCATAATTATTTATCTAAATTTAACAATTTTACTAATTCTTCGCGGTTAAATCCTTGAACCCAGCTTTCATTAACATTAACTACGGGAACCGTCATCTTGCCAGTTTTTTCAATGATAAGGTTTTGGATTTCTTCGCTCTTTGAAGCGTCAATTTCTTCAAATTCAATATTGTTTTCTTCAAAAAACTTTTTAATGGTAAAACAATAAGGGCAGATTGGTGTTGTGTATAATTTAACTTTCATAATTTAATTATATTTATTTTTAATAATTTTGTCTACTATTTCCATAAACTCTTCTCCTTTTAATAAGGGGATTTCTTTTTTAATGCCATGGATTAAAATGGGAACATTGTCTGATGAATGTTCTTTTAATTTGCAAGGGGTTGCATGATCTCCTGTAATAATCATTAAAAGGTCTTTTAAATTTAAAAATTCTTTAAAATACTTATCTATTTTCTCAATAAAGGCTTTTTTTTCATAAAACTTTCCATCATGAGAACAAACATCTGTTCCTTTAATGTGAAGAAAAACAAAGTCATGACTATTTAAGGCTTTTTTAACTGCTTTGAACTTGCCTTCAAGATCTGTATCTATATCAGCGGTGAATAAAGGATCTTCTATAATATCCATGCCTAATGTTTTTGCAATGCCTTTGTAAAGAGCACCTCCTGCAACACAAACAGCGCTTAAACCATATTTTTCTTTGAAAGAAGGGACTTTTTTAAATTGTCCTGCACCCCTTACAAGTAAATAATTTGCAGGGAACGCTCTTTTTTTATTAAACTCTAATTCATTTAAAAGAAGATGTGTTTTTTTAATATAGGCATTTAAGGCATCGGCAGTCCTTTGATCTCCTTTTATTTTTAAAGGAGCCTTTCCTTCTTTTTTAGGATCATTTGAAGAAAGGTTATCTTTCAAGTGATCCCCTCTTAAAACTAAGACCGCTCTGTGCGCATCTCCTTTTTTAATGTCAAACTTAATTTTATTAATTTCAATATTTGAAAGGGCTTTGATTAAGGTATCTGTGTTTTTGATTCTGTTTGCTCTTCTATCTATAATAATGCCATCTTTGATAGTAGCAAAGTTAACTCTTAAGGCAATGTCTCCTTGGTTTAAAGGCAGGTTAACTCCCATGGCAGAATAAGGACCTCTTTTAAGAAAGTAGTCTTTGTAGCCGAATAAGGCAATGTGAGTTCCCTCTGATGTTGGGTAATCCTCTTCTTTGAACTGAAAAGGTTTTAAAAATCCAAATGTGCCATTTTTTTTAATAAAGTCTAGGTTTTTTGTATTGGCTGCCTCAAGTGGCGTTTTGTTTTCAAGCTCTTTTATTTTTAAATCTCCTAGCCCATCTAAAATTACAAGTAGAACTTTTTTCATAAATCTTCTTCTATTTTTAATAAGCGATTATATTTTGAAACTCTTTCCCCTCTTGCAGGTGCTCCTGCTTTAATGTAATCAGAAGATAAACCAACGGCAAAGTCAACAATAAAATCATCTACTGTTTCTCCTGACCTGTGAGAAACCATAGTTTTATAATGATAGGATTTAGCTAAATTAACGGCCTCAATGGCAGAGGAAACTGTTCCGATTTGATTTATTTTAACAAGAAGTCCGTTGATGGCATCTTTTTCATAGGCTTTTTTAATAAATTCAATGTTTGTGGTTGTTAAGTCGTCTCCAATAATTAAAAGATTGCCAAGCATTTCTTGATTTAACATTTTAAAGCCCTCAAAGTCGTTTTCATCAAAAGGGTCTTCAATTGATTTAATGGGATATTCTTCGCAAAGTTCTTTATAATAAAGGACAAGTTCGTTTCTTGTAAGGATTTTGTCTTTGCTGATGGTGTATTTTTGATCATGATAAAACTCAGAAGCAGCAACATCTAAGAAGATGTTTAAATCACTGAAATAGCCAAGTTTTCTTGCTGCTGAAGCAATTAAATCAAGGGCTTCTTTGGGGTCACTTATTTTAGGAGCAAATCCTCCCTCGTCTCCAACGTTTGATCCTCCTAGGATTTCATTAAGCTTGTGATAAGTTTCTGTTGCCATTCTGACTTGTTCACTTATCTTAGGTCCTTTAAAGTTTATCATAAACTCTTGAAAAGCTAAGTCATTTTGTGCATGTGCTCCCCCGTTAATAACATTAAAACAAGGCGATGGAAGATTGATTTCATTATTTGAGATTAAGGAAATATATTCAAAGAGCTCTTTTTTTTCTTTTGATGCTAATGCTCTTGCACAGCTTAAAGAGACTGCCATCATGGCGTTTGCTCCAATTTTATCTTTATTAAGTGAGATTAAAATATCATCAACTTGCTTTTGAGATGAAATAGGAAGATCTTTTAAGGCTTCAAAGATAATGGTGTTAATGTTTGAAACAGCTTTTAAAACTCCTTTTCCAAAATATCTAGATTCATCATTATCTCTAAGCTCTAAAGCTTCTCTTTGTCCAACAGAGGCACCTGAGGGAACAGAGTCTATAAAAATACCTGTTTCTGTTTCAAGGCTAACTTCAATTGTAGGAAAGCCTCTTGAATCTAATATTTCTCTTGCTTTTATGTTTTTAATTTTCATAGTTTAATAAATAGTTATAGGCTGATAATCCAGCAATGGCCCCGCTTGAGGCTGCACAAATAATTTGTTTAACTTTTGAGTTTGTAACGTCACCTCCTGCAAATAGTCCCTTTGTTTTTGTTTGCATATCTTCATTAACAATGATTTCTCCTTTTTGATTTAAATCAACAAGGTTTTGAACAAAACTTGTTTCTGGAACACAACCTATTTGTATAAACACTGCTTGAAGCCTAGTTTCTAAGGTATGGCTTCTGTGTTTCCACTTGATGGAACTTACAAAATCATTTCCTTTTATTTCTAAAAGTTCTGCATTGGTATATGTTCTTATATTCTCAAACTCTTTTACTTTTTCTTGGTTTTTTTTATCGGCTAAAAAGCTATTTCCTCTTTCTAAAATAAAAATGGATTTGGCGATACTGCTTAAGAAAATACCTGCTTCAAAAGCTGCGTTTCCTCCTCCAATAATGGCAACATCTTTTCCTTTAAAAAAAGGACCATCACAAACAGGGCAATAACCAACACCTTTTCCTAAGAACTCTTTTTCTCCTTTAACATTTAATGCTCTTAATTTTGTTCCTGCGGTAACAATGACTGTTTTACCTTGAAACTCATTCTTTTCTGTTTTAACTTTGAATAAATTATTTTGTTGAAGAATGTTTAAAACTACTTCTTCTTTTATTAAAGTATTTTCAAGTGTTTCTAAATGTTCTTTAAACTTAAATGCTAATTCTATACCAGAGATGGAGGGAAATCCTGGATAGTTTTCAATATTAACGGCTTTGTTAAAAAGGAGTCCTCCAATGTTTCCTCCTAAAACAAGTGTATTTAAATTATTTCTTGCTGTGTATATAGCGGAAGTGATGCCAGCAGGCCCTGCTCCAACTATAATTACATCATATATCATAATTTTATTGTTTTTAAATAATTTTTAAAATCATCTCCATAGTCTGGGTCTTTTAGGGCCATTTTTACAAATGATTTATACCAAGAGATAATGTCTCCGCATTCAAGCCAATCTCCTTCTATCTCATAACCATAGATTGCTTTTCCAAGCTCTGCCATTTCTCCTAATGCAATGGAGATTGATTTATCTTTTGTTAACATTTCTTTGTTGTTGCTTAAATAATCAAATACATCAGGGGTTAAAATCATTCTTCCAATGATGGCAAGGTCTGAGGGCGCATCTTCTATTTTTGGTTTTTCACTAACTCCTTTGATTTTATAGAATTTATTAGCTATTTTTTCTACTTTTACAATGCCATAATTAGGGATTCTATTTGCAGGCATTTTTTTTAATGCAAGCACAGGCCTTCCACAAGTTAAAAACATTTTTTGTAATTGTTCAATACAAGGGACTTTTGAATCAATGACATCATCACAAAAAGAAACGACACAAGGTTCTTTTTTTATAAAATCCTTTGCTTTAAAAATTGCACTAGCAACCCCCATTGGTTTTCTTTGTGTATATGTTGAAAACTTGAGATTATTGGCAATATTACTTATTTCATCTAAAACAAGAAGTTCTCTTTTTTTGTTATTTTCTTTTAAAATTTGCTCTAACTTCTCATCTTCTTCAAAATATTTCAAAGTGGTTTTTTGATTTCCTCTTACAATAAAAGCAATGTTTTCTATTCCTGACAAAACAGCTTCTTCAATGTTGTAATGCAATAATGGCTTTGAGGATAATGGGATTAGCTCCTTTGAGACTACTTTTGATGCTGGCAAAAACCTTGTTCCTAGTCCAGCTATAGGAAAAATCGCTTTGGTTACTCTTTTCATATTATTTTTTCTTTCTTAAAAATGCAGGTACATCAAAAAACTTTTCATCATCTTCTTCCTTTTTTATTTCTTCTTCTTTAGCTTTTTTGATTTCAACTCCACTTCTTCTTTTAACGGTTGGTTTTGTTTTTTTCTTTTTTTTCTTTGGCTTTTCTTTTTTTTCTTTTCCTGTTGCAAGAACAGTTGCCCTTACTTCGTCTTTAAGTTTTAAGTTTTGAGTTAATCCAAAAATGATTTCAGCAGATTCTGCTAATTCGTGAATCTTTTCTGAGATTAAGGAAAGTTCTTGCATGGAGAGGTTTTTTCCTCCTTCAATATTAAAAAGAACATTTTCTGAATCTTTGAAGTTATAGGAGACAAGTTCATTGTTTAAAAGTTCTTTTGCAAAATTATCTAAATCCTCCTTTGTTTTTCCTTGCTTTGTATTTAGATAGGCTCTTTTGTTTCCATTTGAAATGGTTCTTTTAATGTCTGCCCAGTCAATGTTTATGAGACTTGATAAATAGATTGTATTTAAAAGTCCTTGCAGGGATTTTGCAAGCTGATCATTGATAACATCAAGCGCACTCGTAAAAGAAATACTTTCGTCAACAAGTTTGAATATTTTTTCATTAGGAATAACTAAAACAGCGTTAAGATCAGTTTCTGCATCCACAATTGCCTTTTCTGAATCTTTTATTCTGTCTCTTCCTTCAAAGTTAAAAGGTAGTGTAAAAATTCCAAGAGTAGTTGCATTTTTTTCTTTTGCTATTTTTGAAAAAACAGGAATAAACCCTGTGCCTGTTCCCCCGCCCAAAGAGGAAATTAAGATGTATAAGTCTTTTTCATCTGAGAAAAGACTTTTAATCTTTTCTTCTTCTTTTTCAGCAATTTTTTTTCCTAAATTTACATCTCTTCCTGTTCCTAATCCTTTTGTTTCTTCTTTTCCAAGGGAAAGCTTTTTTAAATTATCTGGCAGGACATGTAAGGCTTGCATATCTGTATTTACGGCACAAAACTCAAGTCTTGTTGAAGAAAAGTCAAGCTTTTTTGATAATTCTTTTACAATATTCCCGCCTCCTCCGCCGATTCCAATAATTTTGATTTTAACTCTTTTTGTAGAATTAGTGGTCTTTTTTTGTTTTTGTTTTTTCTTGGCCATAATTATTTAAGAATGATTTTATGTATATCTGTTGCAAACTTGATTTTCTTTTTATCAAAAGCTTTTCTAATAGAAAGGATAAGTTCTTCATGTGCAACTAAGTAATCTTGATAGTCTCTAGTGTTTACATAGTAAATAATTCTATAGGTCCATGAGTTTCCATTAAAATCTGAAAGAGCAACTCTTCTTATAGTGGTGTTTTCAACTTTTTCAAGGACATCAATAATGATCTGCCTCCCCTCTTCTAGCTTTTTAGAAGAAGTTTTTCCATCAACAAAGATTTCAAAGCTAATCCTTCTTTTTTTCATTTTTTTGTAGTTTCTTAAATAGGAGTCTGTTAATTTTCTATTTGAGGCAACAAGTTCTTCTCCTTGGAGGGTTCTAATTCTTGTAGTTCTTAGTCCAATTTTTCTAATGGTTCCCCTACCTTTGTCTAAAACAACAAAATCACCGACTTCAAAAGGTCTATCAATGTAAATGATAAAGCAAGCAAACAAGTCAGATAAAACCTCTTTTAAGGCAAAGGCAACAGCAATACCTAAGATTCCTAATCCTGCTAAAAGTGCACCAATATCAATTCCTGAATTTTGTAAGATCAAGAGAATGGCAAAGATAGAGATGCCCCAATCTGCAATGTTTGACAAAACTCTCACAATAGAGGCTTCTGTTTTCTTTCCTTCTTCTTGTTTTTCATTAAATTTCTTGTAAGCAAAGTATTTGACTAGTTTTTGAAAGAACTTGGCAGTATAAATAGTGAAAGCAATTAGTGCAAGGTAGTTGATGAAGCTATTGACACCATCTCCTAAGTTTAAAAACTTTGTAGAGATGAATAAAGAAAAAGCAAGCTCAATGAACCAGTTTGTCTGTGATAAAATAGTAACTAAAAAATCATCAAATTCTGTTTTTGTTTTTTCTGCTATTTTCTTAAACTTGGTTAAGATTAAATACTGAGATATTTTAAAGAAAATAATTAAGCCAAAAAAGGAAATTATACTTAACTTCCATTCCTCAGGCGTGCCTAAACCTAAAAAAAACTCTTTTATCATATCCTTATTTTATTTAGAATAATATTAAATTGATTATCTTCTAACTTTAAACTTTTAAAACAATTCGTTATTTTAAAATTGTCATTCTTTCTTCTTGGAATAATGTGCATGTGATAATGCATGATTTCTTGCTCTGCTGTTTTTCCGTTTGATTGGAATACATTTATTCCAAGCACATCATCTAAGTTCTCCTTAATCTTAATGGCAATAATTTTAGAGACTTTAGCAATTCTTTCAAGGGTTTTTTCGTCTATGTCAAATATGTTTTCAAAGTGTTTTTTGGGAATGATTAAAGTATGTCCTTTTGAAACAGGGTTAATGTCTAGGAAAGCTAAGACTAAATCATCTTCATAAACCTTATAGCTTGGTAATTCATGGTTAACAATTTTACAAAAAACACAACTCATTATTTAAAGATTATCATATTTAGAATAAAAAACAAGGTGCGGGTTTTTCGAGAGTTAATTGTTAGCTAGAGCTTCTAGTCTTTCGTTGTATTCGTCTTTGGAGAGGTTTCCGTTACTTAGCATTGAGTCTAGGCCGGCGATGTAGTTTTGTTTGATTTGGGCGGTGGAGAGGGCGGAGTTGTAGATGCGGACGTCGTCTATGGAGCCAGCGAATTTTCTATCTACTATACTACAAGCTCCAATATAATATTTATTTGCAGTGAATTTGACTACATATTCCTGTATTCGAGACTCTATATTGGCATCATGAAAGATATTTATTTTTGCACCATCCCAATTCAAAACAACAAAAGACCATGTATTTAGTTTTGGAAAAAAGCCTGAATATATACGATTGGCATCCACTCCATTGCCTAATATTGCGTTTAATCGTCCATTTGCTAATACAAGGTAGGGTGATTTGTCACGATCCATGCTACTATTGTTTGAGCCATAAAAAACTCTTGTTCCAGCTGTAGATGTTGGATAAATCCACACTGTAATTGTTCCAGAGTTTTCAAGCTTTAAATTATTGCCGCCATTTGTATCAATATAGTCATCTACCCCATCAAAACTCATACATCTTCCAAAAACACAATCATCACCTCCCTTTATTTGAGGACTAGCAACTACTGTTCCGTGATTAGTTCCCCAAGTATCTTTTACATCGTCATTAGTAGCTGTTCTATCGACTGCTTGATTACTGCCCTCATCAAACGTCCACTCAGATATTAGATCAGGAAATAATTGTGTTTTAACAGTGCTTGCAAATGCGTCTCTTTTGGCTAGATTCGCCTTTTCTATGAAAGAAGAAGTAGCAATGACGACTAGTCCTGAAAGGATACCAATAATAACAATAACGACGAGAAGTTCAATAAGTGTAAATGATTGTGTGTGTGTGTGTGTGTGTGTGTGTGGTATTATAAGGGCTTGCAGATTTCATGGTTTTTTGATTTATTTATTATTATCTTTTTTAATTTTCTTAATTATACTTTATGTTATAAAAAAAAGCAAACTTTGTTT
>Ga0265294_10004255_pt1 | contig 17957 bp, 17 predicted proteins | sample MunlanPumphouse3_FD_192504 | JGI IMG/M metagenome (GOLD analysis project Ga0265294, IMG submission 192504) | Groundwater microbial communities from a municipal landfill in Southern Ontario, Canada - Pumphouse #3 | ecosystem: Environmental > Aquatic > Deep subsurface > Groundwater | place...
TCGCAGAAGATTCAGCGACCGACAGGTTAATAATCGGGAACATGCTGAAACAGCACGATGTTCTGACTGCTGTTAATGGCATGGAAGCCATGAATATCCTCCGGAACAACAAAGGGATAGAGATCATTGTTTTGGATCTTTTCATGCCTGAGATGAACGGATTTGAAGTTCTCGAGGCTATCCGTGCAGATGAAAGTCTGAGCGGAATAAGGACGATCGTTCTGACCAATTCGGATGAACTGGAAAACGAGCTCAAAGCGTTGCGTCTCGGTGCAGTCGATTATATTCGTAAACCTATCAACATGGAGTCCCTTAAGACCAGAATAGCAGTACATGAAGAGCTATTAAGATTGCATCATCTTATATCGGACAAGCTTGACGAAGAGAGTCTCATATTCAGTTCGATTTTTCAGCAGGCTCCGATCGGGATCGCGATATCATACAACGACGATCCTTTCTCGACAGGTGATACCAGATATGCTGCGATAAACCCCATGTACGAGAAAATAACCGGCAGGACCAGGGATGAGCTAACAAGGGTCGGATGGGCTTCGATCACGCATCCTGATGATGTAGGGGCTGATCTTGAAAACAACAGAAGGATGCAGGCTGGAGAAATCGAGAGTTATTCAATGGAGAAGCGGTACATAAAGCCTGACGGTTCGCTCGTTTGGGTCTATATGGTTGTCACTGCTCTGAAAAATGACGTTAGCAAGAAATACAATCACATCTGTCTCATTCAGGACATTAGCCAGAGGAAAGCTGCTGAAGCCGATCTTGCTGAAAGCGAGCGGAGCAAATCGGTCCTTCTGTCGCATTTACCCGGCATGGCATACAGGTGTAAGCTTGACAGAAACTGGTCGATGGAGTTCGTTTCGGCAGGGTGTCTGGGTTTGACGGGATATGGTCCGGAAGCTTTGGTCGGGAACAGAGACCTTGCTTTCAATGATATCATTGCACCCGAATATCGCGATATGCTTTGGGACTATTGGCAGAAAGCAATCTCATCTGAAGCAGATTTCAGAAATGAATATGAGATCATTACTGCTTCCGGCGAACGCAAATGGGTTCTTGAAGTCGGGCAGGGCATCTTTGGCGCGGGCGGAAAGGTCGAGGCTCTTGAGGGGATAATCCTGGATATCTCTGATCGTAAAGAAATGGAAAATAAATTGATTTTCAACTATGAGCATGACCGATGGACAAGACTTCATAATCGTGTTTATCTGGAGACACTTCTTAACAGAGATCACAAGAAGGCTTTGGCCGGTGACCGGGCGCTCATTAGTATAAACCTGAGTCAGGTCCAGTCTCTTACCCCTGTATATGGATTCCATTATACACAGGATGTTATTCTGACGGTTACGGATTCGCTGCGCTCTTTGTGTTCTGATAACAGGGAGCTGTTCAACACTTATGAAAACCGATTTGCTTTTTATGTTAGAAAGTATACGGATACTGACGAATTAGTTGGTTTTTGCCATGAGATCGGCTCAATGATTCAGGCTGTGCTTGCCGGTGAACGGATCGGTGCCGGTATATCGGTGCTGGAGATCGGGAATTACCCTGAAGCCGGAGCGGATCAGTTGCTGACATATCTCCTTATTGCTTCCGAGAAGGCTATGGCAGATCAGGTGAATGAGGTCAGCATTTGTTTCTATGACAGCCGGCTTGAAGCAGAAGTTAAACGCGGACAGGATATCAAGCGGGAGCTTACTGAGATTGCGGATAGCATTGAAGATGACAGGCTTTATCTTCAGTTCCAGCCTATTTATGATCTGAAGACACGGAAGATATGTGAATTCGAGGCTTTGGCCAGATTCAGAAGTGATAAGTTCGGTCCTGTCTCTCCTGTTGAGTTCATTCCTCTTGCCGAGAGTTCAAAGCTTATTATCCCGCTTGGAGAGATTGTCATAAGACAGGCGCTGGTGTTTCTTGACAAGCTCAGGGAGAGCGGATTTGACGAGATCAGGATATCGGTCAATATTTCCGCTATCCAGTTGTTGAGAGTCGGGTTTATTGACAGCTTATTCCGGATAATCGAGGAGACCGGAGCTGAGGCAGACAGGCTCATAATCGAGATAACGGAGTCTGTTTTCGCATCGAATTACATGGAGGTCAACAGGATACTTAAGGAGCTTCAGAACAAGGGGATCGAGATCGCGATCGATGATTTCGGGACCGGATATTCTTCTCTTGCGCGGGAGAGAGAGCTTAATGTGAACTGTCTTAAGATAGATAAATATTTCATTGACAAGCTTATGGTGCTTGATCCTGTCGAGGCTATAACCGGTGATATCATTTCGATGGCGCACCGTCTGGGGCATTACGTTGTCGCGGAGGGTGTTGAGTACGATAAGCAGTTGAACTACCTTATCAGCCGTGACTGTGATAAGATCCAGGGTTTTCTGATATCGAAGCCTGTTGATGCAGATGAAGCTATTAAACTTTTATCTTCCCTCTGAATCCTCTTGAAGAATAATATGACTGTGCACCATTGTGGTACACGAAGACTCTTTCGTATCTCCTGTCGCAGAACAATGCTCCGCCGAGACTGCGTATATCCTCAGGAGTTGTGATCCAGCTGGATGATTTTATGTCGAATTTCCCTTTGGTCTGCAGTTCCCGATACTGCTGTTCCGTGAGAAGTTCTATTCCCATATGTTCTGCCATGTCCATTGCGCTTCCTGCCGGTCTGTTCTCTTTGCGTGATTCAAACGCTTTGTGGTCATAGCAGAGGCTTCTTCTTCCTTCAGGAGATTCCGGTGAGAAATCAACGAATATGTATTCACCGCTCTCTTGATCATAACCGATAACATCGGGTTCTCCTCCGGTTATTTCCATTTTTTCCAGCGACCGCAGCTTCTCTGGTGGTACAGATTCGAGGTGGATTCTTACATCATCCCATTGAATGCCGGGGTGTCGGTCCATATTGGTTATAAATCTGTTTTCTAATATTTCGATCATTTCTTTCCTCCTTTTCAACTGAGGGGGACAAAGGTGAAAATCCTCCGCTCCAATCAGCCGCCTGCAGGCTTTTCTGTTATAATCAATTATATCAAAGAGCAGAAAGGAACATACTTATGAAAGAGATTTTCGTTAAGGCGGATACTCTCCCGCAAGCATACCACAAAGCATTATTGGAGCTTGACAGCAATGCCGAGCTTGTCGATTGTCCCGATTACGCGCAGCAGCAGAAAGAATGCAGCATGACTGTCGTGATCGAACACCCGTTGCAGGAACCCAGGGTAAGCCGTCTGATAATAGGTGGGCATAGGGAACTCCAGCAGTATGAAATGGAGGTCCTGGATGGGATCCTGGATTTCAAGATCGGGGACGGAACATGCTGGGAGTACACATATCACGCAAGATATGCCTGGCAGATGCCATTTATCTATAAAGAACTGGCCAGGAATCCGTTATCGCGCAGAGCTATAATCAACATCCGCGATTTCGAAGTCGACACAGCGAACAACGATCCGGCATGTATGCAATCGATACAGTTTTTCATCAGAGATAATAAACTGCATTTAAAGGTCTTGTTCAGGTCTAATGATTTGCCGGAGGCTTTCTTTTTCAACGCTTTCGCTCTGATACGACTTCAGGAAAGAGCCGCCGCCGAACTTGGCGTTGAGGTCGGCACATATGCTCACCGCAGTAATTCGATGCACTGTTATGAAAAGGATTTCAAGCTTCTGGATCAGTTCGTTAAGGGGATCCGCAGTCAGCCGGAGGATGAACTGACACATAATTATTCGGAATTTTACAAGGAGCTAATGGAGGAGGAGATACCCGCGATAATGCATCAGGTAAACCTGCTAAAAGAAAACATGTCTGAGGGAGCCGGTGTTTTGCCGCAGTGAAATCGCAGTCTGGGCTATCGCATGGACTTTTACGGTTTGGATCCTTGTCAGAACTATGATACACAATCTCGCTCCTCTTGTATTCTCAGTTACCGGAGATTATGTTTTAGCGAAGAGCAGTAAATCATTTGCATAAAACGTTCTTGCTTTTCATTCTGATTATTTCGGTTTTTCTATGATCAGTCTTACCGCTTTACCGCATCCATGATTGTCATTTTCGACACAGTCATTATCTCCCTTATTCCTGCAAAAAGAGGAAGCAATGTTCCGGTGACAATTACCGGTAACAAGTGCCAGGCCCGGAATTGCCATACGGTTGCTCCTTCGATCACGAAAAGGTCCGTCATCCCAGTCAGCCAAGCCATACAAACCACAGCACATGCAGTAAAACCTGCAAATGATCCCATTAACAGTGTATCTGAAGCAAAAATCCTGAAGATCACTGATCCCGATGCTCCAAGCGATTTAAGAACACCGATATCATAAGTTCGGTCTATTATATTGATTTTGGCAGAGAAATTGCACAAAATAAGCGATAAGAACACAATAACTACAGAAACTACCACAATTATGACGTTGATCACAGACATCTTTACCATAACCTGTGCACCTATCCTGTCAGATGCCAATTCATATGATATCCCCGCATCTTTCAACTTTTCGGCTGCTGCCTGGCGGCCACCGGCACTGAAATCTTTAAGATACAGATCAGCTCTGTTGATCAGCGGAGCACTCATCATATCGGCATCCTCTCGCGAAACCAGAAAAACAAGGGATCCGGACGGGTCCTCTTCTGTGAAAATCCCTGATATCTCCATCCGGGCAAACACCGTCATATCAAGTCGCTGAAAAATCATTGTCCGTCCTATTACAGCGTCAAAAACATCAGCCGGTACATTACCGGCTGACAGATCACCCTGTGAAACCGGTGCATGCCCAGGCTTTACAAGTCTGAGGATTTCATTGAATCCTGAAGAATTTACCATTAGTTTTCCATGCCCAATATCCTCTACCGCACCGGATTCCGGCTCCTTTATGGCCTCGAATCTGCATACGGTTCTGTTTTCGGTCAGGCTTTCCGGATAAGTAAAAATAAAATCAGCTTCTGTTGTACCGGATGCCAGTTCTGTGTTCAACTCCTTAGATATGATAGTCGTCCCGGAATTGATCTCATTATTGGAGCGATAAACTCCTGAAACATAGCAGACCCGTGAATATCCCGTATCATCGGAAACAATGATCTCATGGCTGATACAATCAGTCTCACCGAAAACTTCACGCGCTGTTTTCTCTTCGATAATAATTTCGTTTTCCTTCGAAATATTCTCACCTTTGACTATTTGTATTCTGTTCTCCATAAATTCCGACCCGTCACACACAGTGATCCGCGTTTCAACTGTTCTGCCGACAGCCGAAATGTTGATCTTACATTCATACCAGGGCAGCAGCTTCGCATAATCACCTGTCTCAGAGAGTCTCTCCAGATAATCACTGTCCATAGTCCGGAAGAGTCCGTCGCCATAGTTCCTGACTATGATTTTATCTGAATCCAGGATATCTTTATTGATTTCTCCGAAGAGTCCTTGGAATCCACTGTAAAGGCCAAGGACCATAGCAGAACAAATCAAAGCCATAATGGTCACCAGAAGAACAGATACCATCTTTCTTTTACGGGCACGGAAATTACCCACGGAGAACCTTAAGTACCATGCTGTGTTCAGCCCTGATCCGGATCGTCTGCCCTTGGTTTCCGGCCTATCCGTCTCCTGCAGTAACGCACTCGCCGTATAGGCTAGATCCATGTCAATGTCGACCACGTGGTCACGTAGTTTGATGACACGATCCGAATATCTGCAGGCCAGTGCTTCGTTATGAGTCGCAACGACTACAAGCCGGTCACGACTTGCTTCTCTGAGGGCTTCAAAAACACCTTCCGCATTTGTCTCGTCAAGATTTCCTGTAGGTTCATCTGCCAGAATCACACTACTTCCTCTGATCAATGCCCTTACGATTGCAACACGCTGTTTCTCGCCGCCTGATAGTGTGCCCGGTAACCTGTCCTGAAGATCGGTCAATCCAAATCGCGACATGACCTCTGTGTACTTAGTCTTGGCAAAATCACTTCCTACAAGATACAGCGAGGTCAATATGTTTTCTTTCACCGAAATGGAATTTATCAGGTTGTACTCCTGAAACACAAATCCGATCCGCTCCGCACGCAGTTTTCGCATCTCGCTTTCACTTTTCCCTACCGGCTTATCTGAATATACGACTGCACCCTCATAATCAGGATCGAGCATCCCGGCAATATTCAACAAAGTGCTTTTCCCTGAACCCGAAGGTCCAAGAATTGACACCAGTCCGCAATTATCCAGTTCAAGACTGATATCTTTAAGCACTTCGTGATCATTGCCGTATCTCTTAATTATGTTTAGCAGCTTCATAGACTCAATCTCCCAGAGCACTGATCAATATATTCTCTATCGATGTATGATAATTCTCAGTCAGCCAGTTACTATAATTAGAACAGATGAACTCATTACCTTTCAAATCCTCCGCATCCTGGATCATTGCAAAATACAGTACAAAAAGCGGATCATCCTTGTAATATCCGCACTCCTCTTCAGAATCAAGTTCTTCATAGATCTGCTGTCCAAGATTTTCGCATCCCGTATTATTTCTGATTCGAATCATGTAATCAGATAAACTGTTCGCAACCCCTATCATAGCGATACTATCACTATATTTACCGTTCATCAGGTCCTGATAATAGTCATCATTGAGCTCATGCTCAGCCACCTCAACGACTTTATTCCAAGGTACCATATCTTCGTTTCCTGATTCTTCAAGTATCGAAGCAACTTCCCAAAGAGTCGCCCAACCTATCTGTTCATCGTCGCCGGACTCTTCATGATTGTATTTTGCCAAAAACCTTGAAAGTCCATCATTAACATTGAAATGTTTCAGATGATTGCGATCATGCTTTAAATATCTGTATGTTTCGCATGTTGCCCATATAGCGTCCTTCTCACCGGTCATTGCCCTCATTTCATCCGATTCAAATGTAAATAATCCGATCTCATCATAATAATGTTTCTGCATTTCCTGCAAAAGATAAGCTGAGCGACCAAATCCGTAATGATCGCTCAGCCATACAAGCTGCCCTAAATAGTTAACCCACAACCTTGATGTGTCAAGTTTCTGAAATAGTTTTGCAGTATATTTCTCAAGATCAGCCTTATAACTCTGATCGATCTCTATCTGATTATCCTCTGCAAGTTTGACACATCTTGCCGCGGGATATAGGTACTGTATGATTTTAATCTGATCAGAGCGCCATTTACTGCTGCCGTCATCAAGTTTAAACAGCCTTCCTGAATTGATTATTATCAATATCACAGGCAGAATAATGCCAAAAGTTACAACAACCACAATGAAAGGCCGTTTGATTTTCATTGCGATCTACCAGCTTATATAAGTAGACAGCATGACTGTTGCAACCATACATAACTTTGATGATTTCTTCTTCTGATTCATAAGAACACCTCCCGATAATTCAAAGATTTTACCGACAGGTATAATTGTATGCCAATAAATAGTTCAATGCAATATGTACATTTGTTTTCATATTTTTATGCTATTTTTTCGTATTTTGCACATTTTTATACAAAAACTGTATCTTATTTTCCATTTTGATCATGTATTTTTCATGGCAGATAGCGTTATATTTTTCGAGCGATTTATGACTTATTTCAAAATCTCCTCCAACTGCTCAAACCTGCTTACCGCAGCGATCGCGCACGCCTCTACTCTGTTCCTCGTGATATGTTCAAGAGCTGATACGACCGGTGAAATACCCTTTTCAGCAGCGGCCCTCAGCAGATCATCTCTGCGCATTCTGTTTTCAGGTGTGTCGTATGGCCGGTGCTTTCCATCCGGGTCGAATCTTTCTGCCGCAAAAAACCCCTTCGCCTGTGATGAATACGCCATCACCGATATCCCTGTCTCAAGATATCCCCGGTACTCTTCATCATTCATGAAAACGAGAGTATTATCGCCGATCTTTTCGGGAGTAGTTTCCGCATAACTCCATCCTATCTGACTGACTTCAAACTTCGCAAATCCTTCTTCTTCAGCCGCCTTGTTCGCTTCAACTATGCGTTTCACAGTAAAATTTGAAGCTCCCAGCGCAAGCACCTTCCCTTCGCGGACAAATCCGTCAAGCGCGTACATCAGTTCATGAAGATCTCCGTTAGGATCATCCCTGTGCAGAAAATACAAGTCAACATAGTCTGTATTAAGTGCTTTCAGGCTCATATCAAGATCGAATTTGAGTTCCTTACTGTTTAGCCTTGAGCATTTCATATCGGTCAGAGGCGGGTGTCCTCCTTTGGTGGATATCTTTATCCTTCTGCGATTCCCACGCAAACTCATGTAATTTCCTATCAGGGTCTCGCTGATCCCGTCACCTCCCGGAATCCATGCGCAATAAATTCTTGCTGTATCGATGCAGTTTCCACCTTTATCCAGATAATAGTCTATCCAGCGGTAGTACTCTTCTGCTTTGTCACGATTGTTGAATGCAGCTCCACCCAGGACTATCGGCGATATCTCAATTGGATCGTTTCGTCTTATCAGCATAGTAAAACCTCATTTTTCAGACCGCTCAGACATTTGCACTTTTCAAGTTCTTCAGACTCAACTCCAGACAAACGAACGGATCCAGACCGTTGCAGTCGTCTTGTTCGATCATTGCATACCTAATGCCGCCATTTATGCATACATTCACGATCTCATCCCGGCAAAGGTTCCCTTCCATGACCGGCAGCATTATCTGTTTATTTTCAATTATCCCCAAATCCTTGATAAACGCACGAACACCATCCAGACTGCCCCGGTATTTCACCGGCATAGCCCCCCTTTGATAGTGTTTATTATATCACTACAAAAAGGCTGTTACCGGGGTCAATCGGTAGATGGGGTAACTATTCTAATCTACCCATCAGGTCCTCCCAATCTCCGATCTTCATATTCCGGAGGTACCAGGACTCCTTAACACTTCCATCGGTCAGATCTACAAATATGAAGGGACACTCCTCCCCGCTCGCACTTCCGGCAATCAGAAACGCCATATCAGTACCCACATAAACCGAAAAAGCCTCATCAGCATCGATCTCAAAGGTTTTCACACCGCTTGAAAAATCGATCTTTCCGTCTTCCTTGTCGACTGACCATTTTCCGTTATCAGTGATCTGTGAGCTGCTTTCATCAAGTCTTATAGCAGTACCCATTCCCGCGTTCTTCTCAACATTAGAATCAAGATCCAGCGACCAGATCGAATAATACTCCTCCTCACGCGCAGTCAGATACAGTACAATATTATTCTCGGGGCTGCAAACCGGCTGCGATATCCATTCCCACGCAAAAACGTCCGGCACCCCTTCTTTATCCGCTGTCTCGTAATCGAACCCGGCGACACTCCTTGCCGAGACTCTTCGTATCTCAGTACCTCCGTCCCCATCTTCATCAATGGTATAAAGATCATCACATATCTGAAGGACCGCGTGATCCTTTGTATGCATAGCCTTAACATTCGAGCCGTCATAAATCCCTTCCAAAACCTTATTTGTCGGATCGCTCGCAGTAAGTTCTCCGTTACGCAGATAATAGTCGCTCCACTCACCCACCGAAATCCGGAAAACGTCAAATTTCATCATCTCAGTATCCCTGAATGTCTTAGCCTCAACATTCGCAACCTTCTCCACGGAAATTTCAGCCGGCACCCATTCGAAGAGCATTTCATCCAGAACATAGAACGCACTGCCGCCATTGCTGCTTCCCGCAAGATAATCCTGAAAATCAGAAGGCCAAAGCATTATCTTCCCGCCAGCAGACATAAGCTTCAGATCAAAGCCTGTCCCGACTTCACTTTCAGAGCTCACAAGAGAAGACACACCTTCTGACACACTCGCAGAATCTGATCCTCCGGTGATGTCCGACACTTCTCCTGTAGGTTTGATCACGCATCCGGCCAAAATCACCGCCACGCTCAAAGCAAAGCCAAATATCACCGCCGCAGACTTATTCATAGCCATCACCCTCCGCAGGATCATACATCATCTCCCGGCAAAATCGGATCACTATACAGAACAACATGCAGTTTCCACTCCCCGTCGATTTTAACGAGGTCTACAGTGACATCACAGATCCCCGCGTCCCCGGCAGAAGATTTTCCTGCAAATTTCAACACAAAACGCCTCGATTCTCCGTCAGGTTTCGCGACCAGTTTGACCGGACAAGTCCTCGTTATCTCATTATTCACCTGATGATACTTTGTTATATCATCCTGAGACATAGCACAGATCTCAACACCGGTTTTATCAACGAGAGCTCTGTCATATCCATTCTCAGCACAAACCGCTCGGATGTGATCTTCAATTATCCGTTTGTATTCCGCTTCACTGATCTCTTCTCCAGTCATGCAAATCACATAAGCATCCCTGCTGAGGATCATCGGAGCCTCAACTTCGTCATATGTTACATTTTCCCATGCGTCTTCACCGAAAGCCTCGCCTATCACACCGATGCTTCTAACTGTGGTTCTGCTGTATCCCTTTAAATCTCCTTCAGCTATCCTGGCAATGATCCCCTCCAGAGCTATCGCTGCATCTTCTCCATCTTCTTCGGCAAAAACCTCGTCTACCACCTTTATTCTCTCTTCAGTGTCATCCGCAAACAAATCGCTTCCCGGCACAAATCGTATGATCAGTGCAGCAATCAATGTAAAGCATAGAAAGCAAATAATGAGGATATAAGTCTTTTTAGTATTCTTTAATCTGTAGATGATCATATTTTTACTCATGTTACCCTCCACATGTCATTTACACTATTGATGTATGCAATTATACACCTTGCATAATTATTATGCAATATATTCTTCTATTTTAATGCTATATGCATAATCTTTCCGGAATATGCATATATTTTTCCATATTTTACATGTTTTTTCCATTTAGCGGGTCAACGGGGACGGGGGTTTAGAACCCCCGTCCCTCCCGGCCGCCCACCGGCCCTTGACAAATCGCAAACTACTATATATTATATAGTAGTAGATATTATTCTTTACTAAGAATAATATCACGCAAACTAAGTCAGATACATGAGGAGAAATGCATGAACACACAATACAAGAAAGGCATCCTTGAATTATGTGTCTTGTCGCTGCTGATGAGCTGTGACAGATACGGCTATGAAATATCCGAGCTCATTTCGGCACATATCGATATTTCCGACGGAACTGTGTATCCGATCCTTCGAAAACTGAAAAGCGAAGGAATGCTTACTACATATCTCCAGGAAGAGAGCGGCGGGCCGCCAAGGAAATACTACTCACTCACCATATCAGGAAGAGAAACCTATCTCAAGGACAAGAACGAGTATTTTGATTTTGCCCGTTCAGTCGAAAATCTACTTAAATCGGAGGATAGAAACAATGACGAAAAATGATTTTTTAGCAAAGCTTATGCAAACATTGGAGGAGCGGAAAATAGCCGAAACAGAAGACATAGTTAGCGAATACGAACAGCATTTTGCATTTAAACTCGCTGATGGATTCACTGAAGAAGAAATTGCTAGAAAGCTTGGCGATCCGGTATCTATCGCAGAACAATACGAGAACGTGTCAGCAGGTCCATACGGTAACGTGAATGCGAAGTCTTATGCTATTAGCAGGAACAGAGCATTAAATGCACTGAAATTCATAGGGATCGTGTTCGCAGATATTTTTGCAGCACCTTTCATGATCATACTTTTTGCCTGGCAGATCGTTATGGTCGCACTTAGCGCAGCGTGTGCAATTCTCTCGGTCTGTCTGGTAGGTGATCTTAATATCGGCAGTGTTTTGCCGCCTATTCCGCACGGGATATCAGTGATTTACGGAATAGCATTTGCAGCACTTGCACTATTGTCAGCGGTCGGATTTGTATGGTTCGGTGCTTTCGTCAGACAACTTATGAAATCTTACGGACGCTTTCATCATAACGCGCTTGTGACTGATGAACCGCTCCCATCTCTTCCGGTCAATCCTCAATTTTCTCCGAAAAGAAACAGAAGACTCAGAACAGCAGCGCTTGTCGTACTTATAGTACTCATCGTTGCGGTAGTTTTGGCCATAGTTATTTCCGCTTTATCTGCCGGTGCGGTCGAGTTCTGGCATGAATGGGGTTGGTTCGGTTACACGGGTGCAAGAGCATGATACAGGAGGACACATGCCTGAAAACAGTCGTAGTCACAGGTGCGACATCGGGGATCGGCCTGGCTGTTGCCCGGGTCCTGGCAGCGAGAGGGTTTTATGTCATCGGGGTCGGAAGCAACCAGGAAAGTTGTGATCGGGAGGCTTACCCCCGTCCCCATCGGCTCAACTTCATTGCGGCTGACTTGCTGCAACAAAGCGAGGTGAAGCAAGTCGCGGAAGAGATCAGAGTCAGGTTGGTAAATGGAGAGCTTTATGCGCTGATTAATAACGCGGGGTGCGTAAGAAGCAGATACATGACTACCGAGGAAGGTTACGAGCACCAGTTCGCGCTGAATCACCTTGCCGGGTTTATGCTTACACACGAACTGATGCCGAATCTTATAAAGGCCGGCGGGAGGATCATTATGACGGGGAGCGGATCACATACAGGCGCAAAGATCATGTGGGACGATGTGATGATGACAAAGCGATACAGACCGCTCAGAGCGTACAAACAATCAAAGTTATGCAACATGCTTTTTGCCAAAGCACTGAACGACAGATATGCGGCACACGGCATCCGTGCTTATGTCGTGGATCCCGGGCTGGTCAGAACGAATATCGGCAATAAACGAACCGGGTGGCTGGTGAGTCTGATTTGGTCGCTGCGAAAGCGCGCAGGTGTCGGCCCCGATATTCCGGCAGCGACTTACGAGTGGCTCTGCCGTGAAAACGAGGCTCCGAAAGGATTTTATTACTATATGTGCAAGGAAAGATCTTTCAGCAGGCAGGTCACCGCAGAGAACGCGGAGAGACTTTTCGCTTTGAGTGAGAGACTCTGCGGGATCAGCTATGATCGAACGGACAAACGGACTGAAAACTGACGTACAAACGAAAACAAACAAGGAGACAGATGAAACATGAATGTTTTAATAACGGGTGCCGCCGGCGGTTTTGGGCGTGCTACGGCAAATGAGTGCGCGAGACTGGGGTATAATTTGTTTTTGACGGATCTGAATGAACGCGGCCTTATATGCCTGAAACAGGGGCTTGAGCGTCAGTTTGGAGTGACGGTCGCTGCCAAGGCATGTGATCTGACCGAGACGGCAAGTTTTGATGATCTGCTTGAGTTTATCGATGAAAACGGCATCCGGTTTGATATGCTTCTTAATATCGCAGGACTCGATCATGAGGGTGCTTTTATATCGAGAAGCTCCGATCAGCTCGCTTCCATTGTCGCACTGAATGATGTGGCAACGGTCAGAATAACTCATTCGATCCTGAAAAGGAGGAGAACGGGAAAGCCATTCACAATAGTATTCATGTCATCGCTTGCCTCAATGTTTCCGATGCCGGTGAAAGCTACTTATGCTGCGTCGAAGCGGTTCATCCTGGACCTTTCTTTTGCCTTGAGACATGAGCTAAAGGAACAGCGTGTAAATGTGATGGCCCTGTGTCCGGGTGGGATGGTTACGACTGAGGAGGCTGTCAAGGCTATCGAAGCACAAGGATTCTGGGGAGACATCACCACAAGCCCTCTTGAAATCGTCGCGCGAAAGATGCTCCGGCGTGCCACAGCAGGAAAAAGCATATATATTCCGGGTATATTCAACCGTTGTCTGGCGTTTCTCGGGAGACTTGTGCCCCGCTCAATTGTAGCAGCAGTGGTTTTCCGGCGATGGAGTGCGACGGGAAAGAATACGTGACTCCGGATTTTACTGAAATCTTTTGTGAAAATAGTCGACCATGATTTCATAGTTTTCCAGTGGTAGGCCTTTGAAAATCGTATTACTGGAACTGAAAATAAATCCTCCGCCCGGGCTGGCATGCTGTATTGCATATTCCGCGGATTCCTCGATCATGCTCCGGGGTCCCTCCTGCAGATAACTGCACTGAACGTTCCCCATCAGTGAAATTTTACCATAGGTCAGTTTTTTAACTTCAGCAATATCCATACCTGCCATAGGATCGATCGATTGAAGAACATCCGGAGCTATTTCTATGATCTGATCAATGATCGGGATCAGATTTCCATCAGAATGCAGAATAACTTTGACACCTTTGCTTTTTATGAAACTAACAACTCTCTTCATATAAGGAGTCGCCAGTTCGGCAAAATCATCCGGTGATATAAAAGGTCCTGCATTAAACGCATAATCATTTGCAATGTCGATCATATCGCAGCCTGCATTTATGAGTTTATCCGCATGTATAAGCGCGTCTTCGAGCATTTCTTCAGCCCAGTCACGCAAGCGCTGTCGGTTTTCATGAAGATCGATCGAGAACTGCATGTAATCGTCAACAGTATCTATACATATGGCTGAGCTCCAAATAAAGCTGCCAACATAAATATCCGGGCCAAGGAAATTCTTCAAGTACGGTATAAATTCGTACTGCGCATCTGTTCTTCTTGCAGGCAGCCAAACAAGCACACCGTCCCATTCAAATTTTTCGATCGTCTTAGCATAGAGGCTTGCACATTTTTCATATAATTTATCTCTTTCGGATAAAGTCGTACCGACAAAATCGCTCTCTTCAGGAAAACTTTCTCCAAACGCTTCTTCAACCAATTCATACATCTGTTCAAAGTGAGGAGGTCTGTCAGGTTCTTCAAAGTTCAGGGCTTTCTCTATCCTCTCTCTGGAAGTCATAAAGTAATACCTTTACTATAACTTATAGCCCTTTCCAATCAATTACAACAGGTAATTTTGTCTTCCCTGATTCTGTCAGCGAATGTATCAAAACATCTGCATTGAATCCGTCGATCACATCGGGATGACCTTGCTCTCGCCTTTCAAGGCAATCACAAAAATATGAGATTTCCACATCGAACGGATTTGTCCTGTCGAATCTGTACTCAGTTGAAGTTTCTGAAATATTGTCATAGTGGACCAGAAGCGCAGCATTATTCATCGGTTCATTCCATATCACCGGATACAGATCCAGCCTTCCGTTCACACCATTGATCTGAATATGTTCATCCCACGAATTTCTTTCAAATCCGATTTTCTTAAGAGGATGCGCCGCAGCTTCAAAGCTGACAGTTGACCCATTTGAGTATTCGAACAAAGCAACAGCTTTTCTGTCCAGCGAGGAGTTTCCTACATGGTCAACACTGGCATATGATCTTTCCGGGCGACCAAGAAAGTGAAGCATCAGATCCAGCATATGACTGCCTGCACACTTGATCACTCCTCCGCCATACCCTTCAAGTATCCAATTGAAATTCTCAGGATCGGTTATATCGAATAGATTCCCCCAAGCCTGATATGTTCGTATCTGAGTACTAAATATAGTCCCAAGAGAAGGGATCAGTTCATTCATTTTCCTTACAGCAGGAAAAAACCTTTTCATATATGCAGTAAAAACAAAACATTTTCCTTCTTAACCTCATTAGCGATCAGAAACGATTCCTGAGCATCATTCATCATTGTCTTCTCACAAACAATGTCCTTTTTCGCCTGAAGAGCGGACAAACAGATCTCCTTGTGGTATTTGCTGTTTGTGAGGACAAAGACAGCACTCACCTCCGGGTCAGCTATAAGCTTTTCGTAATCTTGGGAGAAACGCGCACCGAAACGCGCGGCGTATGGTTTACCGGCAGTTTCGTTTATATCTGAAACATGAACGACACAGACTCCGGCTTTCTCAAGTGCATCAAAGTGAAATTTTGCAATACTTCCGCAACCTATAACACCTATATTAGGCCTCATGATCGATCACCTCCATATTATTCTTTCTATATTCACTCTCCGGATATCATAACCGCTTTTATAGCAGTAACCTTGTCATTCATGAACCGGTCGATCTCATCAGGCAGATCATCTATAACGAAACGGTTTGTTATTAAATCCTTAACAGGTACTACACCGTTTCTGATAAGATCCAAACTCATAGGGAAATTAAGACAAGGTGAGGCAAAAGAAGATCTCAACTGCAGCTTTTTAAAGTGAAACTCATTGGCGTCAAAGGTGACTTTTGCATTAGCTCCCTACTCTATTCCAAGATAAGCGATGATACCTCCGCGGTTACATAATTTTATTGATGAAGGTATTTCAGAAGGCGGAGCAGTTAAAAGGATTTTATCGATTCCTCCGGCAGGGAAGCCATACTCTTCAATTGGAACGGTATCAGTGAAAATAACGTCTTTCGCACCGAACTTCATAGCCAGATCATTCCTTGCAACGGCATACGAGCGCGATGCTCCACAGATAACGGCTGCACCCATGGAACAGGCTAGTTTCAAAGCCATCAGCCCAATAGGTCCCAGTCCCCACACCAGAACATTATCATTCAATCTGATATCTGCAGTCTGAACTAAATCAAGAGCTACACCCAGAGGTTCAGTCAGGCAGGCTTCTTCGAATGTCAGCTCATCAAACGGAACACATAACTCCATAGGGACTATCATATATTCGGCAAAACCCATCGTACGGCCGTCATCCGGCCATAATACCTTTCCTTTGGTGTCAAGGTCTGCTCTTCCGTTAAGAACATGCTCAGAATAGCGATCGAAAGTACCGCTTTGAAGGACGACCTTTTCACTAATTTGAACATTATCTGCCAAACGTCCTTTTTCGACAACCAGGCCCGATACTTCATGTCCGAACGGCTGCCAGTCTTCTGTTCCGCCTGCCGACAGAATAAGATCATAGCCGCACAATCCGCATGCTCCGACTTTAACAAGGACTTCAGACTCCTTCAGTTGGCGCATGTCAACATCTTTTACAATAAATTTGTTCGGAGATTTCATAAACGCAGCTTTCATTACATACCTCCTCACAGCTTTTAACACATCCTGAACTATATCTCTATCCTTTTACTCCACCCTCAGCTATACCGTCGAGTATACGACGTGAAAATATAGTAAATATGATTATTATTGGTACTATAGTAAGAATAGAAACTGCAAATGCTGAATCGATCGTCATCAGCAACTTTCTGGTATATTTCATTACTAACAATGGTAATGTCTTCTTAGCATCGGATTGCAGAAATATCAAGGGCACGAAAAACTGATTCCAGATGTTTACTGCCGTCAGAATACTCATGGAAAAAACAACAGGAGAAGCCAAGGGAAACATTATCTGAACAAAAGTACGAAATTCACCTGCCCCGTCGAGAATGGCAGCCTCATATATTTCTTCTGGCAAATGTGCAAAGAAATTGGTCAGCAGGAATACCGACATCGATATAGACGCTCCACAGATCAAAATAACAGATAAATAAGAATCGATCAGATTCAATCTTTTCATCAGCAAAAACACAGGAACGATCCCCAGCTGTATAGGAAACATAAGACCGACAAGAAAATAGGTCTGCCAGAATTTTTTACCCTTAAAGTTATAGTGACCAAGAGCATATGCTACGGTCGAAGATAATATGATCGCCAGAAGTATAGCGCCTCCTAAGATCAGCAAACTGTTAAAAACAAATCGGAAATATCCGTCCTTTACGATCAGATCCACATAGTTCCCGAATGAAAGACGCGTAGTAAAAGCAAATGTTTCTGACAGAAACTCTTTACGATCGCGCATAGAATTATATATCGTATAAATGAGCATCAGGATATTAAATCCGGCGTAAATAAATATCAGACCTTGCACGATCCGTACTGATATTCTGCGTAAATCTCTATCCATGTCTAATCATCCTTCCTGTTTATTAGAAATATCTGCAGTAGTGCGATAACAAATATCAGAAGGAATAGAACACACGCGATTGTAGTTCCCATCCCGACAGAATTTTCAGATATTTTCCCACCTATCGGGTTGGAGTCTCCAAATGCTATGCGATAGAAAAACAAGGCCATAACGTCTATACTACCGTCTATCCCTCCGGTGTTCCCGCCGAGAATATAGCTG
>Ga0265294_10004256_pt1 | contig 17954 bp, 14 predicted proteins | sample MunlanPumphouse3_FD_192504 | JGI IMG/M metagenome (GOLD analysis project Ga0265294, IMG submission 192504) | Groundwater microbial communities from a municipal landfill in Southern Ontario, Canada - Pumphouse #3 | ecosystem: Environmental > Aquatic > Deep subsurface > Groundwater | place...
ATGTCTTTTTGTAGAAATTTAACCATAATGCAATTATTAATGTTTTTTTTTATACATTTGTCAGTCAATGGCAAATTTTATGATAACTTTGCGGCGTAAAAAAAATAATGCTGTCTCTTTCGGATTAAAATAAAAAAGTATGATTTTCAGCTCGTTGATTTTCTTATATTTATTTCTTCCCATCGTACTTTTGGGATTAGGTCTGTGTAGGAAAACAGCATATCAGAACACTTTTCTATTTATAGCAAGCATCATATTCTATTCGTGGGGCGGAGTAAGCTACACAGCAATACTTTTATTGTCAATTATCGTCAACTATGTGTTTGGATTGTTGATTTCAAGTCATGAAAAGCACAAAACATTTTATCTTGTTATAGCTATAATACTTAATCTTTCTGCGCTTGCCTTTTTTAAATACGCCAATTTTCTTGTTGACAATATAAATATACTTACATCGGTTTTCAAAGTTGACCCTATAAAACTTCATAAAATAGTTCTTCCGATTGGTATTTCTTTTTATACCTTTCAGGGCATTTCATATATTGTTGATGTATATCGAAAAACTGTTGCGCCACAACGGAATTTCATAAAATTAGGAACATATATAGCTTTATTTCCGCAATTGATTGCCGGACCTATTATTCGATATTTTGAAATCAGCAAACAACTTGACAAAAGAGATGTCACCATTGACAACATATTTCAAGGTATCAAGCGATTTGTCTTTGGTTTGGCACGAAAAGTCATAATAGCCAACTCGTTAGCTGTTGTTGCTGATGATATTTTCAGTCGACCGCCGGACACACTGACTTGTGCGACAGCGTGGATTGGTGCGATATGTTATTCATTACAAATTTATTACGACTTTGCCGGTTATTCCGACATGGCTATCGGCTTAGGAAGAATGTTTGGTTTTACATTTCCGGAGAACTTTAATTTTCCTTATATTTCACGCAGTATCAAAGAATTTTGGCGAAGATGGCATATCACTCTGTCGGCTTGGTTTAAGGACTATTTGTACATTCCGCTTGGCGGAAACAGGAGAGGAAAAGCACGACTTTATCTAAATCTTTATATTGTATTTTTCTGTACAGGCTTATGGCACGGAGCAAGCTGGAACTTCGTAATATGGGGACTGCTGCATGGTTCTTTCTTAGTTTTAGAACGTGTCGGTTTCAACAAAATCTTAAATAAAACATTTCGTCCGATACAACATTTGTATACTCTGTTAGTTGTAATAATTGCATGGGTATTTTTCCGCGCCGATACTCTTCCGTATGCCACAGATTACATCGCCCGAATGTTCTCCTTCTCAAATCACGGCTTGTCTAACGTATTTGTATTCAAGCATTTAAACATCACTAATATCATAATTTTGATGTTAGCTGTTTTAGGCTCGTTCCCGTTATTCGCAAAATGCAAAGATATTGTCAGCAAGAACAAAACATTAGCGTTTATTTGTACAATAATATTCATTATTATTGTGATGTTTTTGGTGACAACAATATTAGTAGCAGGAGGTTATAATCCTTTTATTTATTACAGATTTTAAATTTCGTAATTGAGATGAATACAGAGAGCATTAAAAATAATAAAGGCAAAATCGGAAAGATAAGCATCATAGTTATCTTTCTCCTGATGTTGTTTGCTCCTATTATTCAAGATATATTTTCGATATTTCCCGAAATAACTGTTGATAAAGAAAACAGAGCCTTGGCAAAAAAGCCGAAATTAGACATAAATCGTCTCGATTATTATCCGGATTCATTAAATAATTATTACAATGACCATTTTGCATTTAGAGGTTTTTTTCTGATTTGTAACAATATCATCAATACATTAGAAAAAGAATCTCCTTCTGATGAAGTTCTTATCGGCAAAAAAGGATTTTTGTATCTACGCAGACTTGAATGTGCTGTATATGAAGGAAATGATGATTTCAACAATCCGGAAAAGATTCAACATGTTGCAGATATTCTTGTCAAAAGAAACGAAAAATACAAAAAGAAAGGAATTGAATATTACGTTGTGATAATTCCTACAAAATATGAAATTTATCCGGAATATCTTCCTATATACATTCAACGTACAGACACAACCTCCACCGATAAATTATGTTATCTGATGCAATCTAATCCACAGGTTAAGTTATTGTATATCAAAGACTTTATGCTGTCAAAAAAAGACAAAGGCTTCTTATATCGTATCAACGACAATCATTGGAATCAATTTGGTGCATATTTTGCCTCAGATACAATTTTAAATTTTATCAAAAAAGATTTTCCGCAAATACCTATTTACAAACAAGTTGATTATCAATTTAATAATGACACAACTATTTATGGCAACCTTTCAGAAATTATAATTTCTGATTATACAAAAAAGTTGTTCAGACCTGAAATCAAATATTCTGCAGAGTTGATTGACACATTAAAAAGAGCTGTAAAAGGTGATATTGCAGGTTACACTCCGCCAAAATATTTTTCATATCCTGACAATTATGAAATAGTTAATGTTACAAACGACAAGTCATTGCCTAAAACACTGATTATAAGAGATTCTTATACCAATGCGCTTATGCCGTTTTTGTCAAACAGTTTCAGCAAATCAACCTATATATGGGATTCGTGGAAGTTCAAAGACAACATGGAAATTGTTGACAGTGAAAAGCCTGATATTGTTATAAATATAATTTTAGAGCCTTTCATAGTTAATATTGGAAAATGATTTTAGGAGTTGTATTTTTTAATAGAATATATAATGGAATTAACCACAGACGATAAGATACTTTACGAAGACAATCACATAATTATAGTGAACAAAGCAGTTGGAGAGATAGTTCAGGGCGACAAAACCGGCGACCGTTCTCTATCCGAAGACATAAAGTCGTATTTGAAAGAGAAGTACGGCAAACAGGGTAATGTTTATTTAGGCGTAGTTCATCGAATAGACCGTCCTGTCAGCGGTTGCGTGCTGTTTGCCAAAACGGGCAAAGCGGCGGCTCGCCTGTCGGAGATGGTGAAACAACGAGATTTTCACAAAGAATATCTTGCCATCACTTATGCAAAGCCATCACCACCAAACGGAACTATTACCGGCTATATGGTCAAAAATGAAAAACAAAATAAATCTTACATCGTCAACCCGGAGAGCAATAAATCTGCTGTTTATGCAGAGTTGAATTACAAATATCTAACGAGCAGCGACAGATATCATCTCATTGGTATAGAGCTTATTACAGGAAGACATCATCAAATAAGAGCGCAATTGGCATCTATCGGCTGCATAATAAAAGGAGACGTAAAATACGGTGCACAAAGACCAAATCCGGATACCTCTATCGGCTTACACGCCTACAAAATCGAATTTGTACATCCTGTAAAAAAAGAAATAATAACGGTTAAAGCACCTTTTCCGAAAGAAGAAAAATTGTGGAAAATATTAACCGCTGATTGTGAGGATAAATTTTGACAACTTATTGCTTTAATAATTTTAAAGGCATAAATTTGCGAAATTTTATTTCATAGATGACTTACCATAAATAATGTTTTATAGCTTATAAAAAAGCATCAGCCATACTGTAAAATATTGATTATCATATTTTTGTTACAAAACGACAAATTAAAATCATTGAGAGATGGAAACAAATGACACAAAGCGCATCATAATAAGCGGTGGCGGCACCGGAGGGCATATTTTTCCGGCTATTGCAATAGCTGATACATTCAAGAGACGTTATCCGGATGCAGAGATATTATTCATCGGAGCCAAAGGCAGAATGGAGATGGAAAGAGTTCCTAAAGCCGGCTACCCGATTAAAGGCTTATGGATAAGCGGTTTTCAACGCCGGTTGACACTGAAAAATTTGGTTTTCCCCATAAAAGTCATTGTCAGCACTATAAAAGCAAAAAGCATATTAAGAAGTTTCAAACCTGATGTTGTAATCGGTGTCGGCGGCTATGCCAGCGGACCGACTTTACGCGCCGCCGTCAAGATGAAAATACCGGCTCTAATTCAAGAACAAAACTCGTTTCCGGGACTTGTCAACAAAGTAGTCGGACATAAAGTCAACTGTGTTTGTGTAGCATACGACAACATGGACAAGTGGTTTCCGAAAGACAAGATAGTTTTAACAGGTAATCCGCTAAGGGTAAGCTCAATAGACATCACAGGCAAAAAAGAAGAAGCCTATAAATACTTCAACCTTGATGATAAGAAATCCACAGTGTTAATTGTTGGCGGCAGTCAGGGCGCACTTGGCATCAACAAAGGGATATCAGCACAATTAAGCAAAATAGAAGCCGGTGACTATCAAATGCTGTGGCAAACCGGCAAAGACTATTTGGCGACTGCTAAGGCACAAATCAAAGAGCAAAATCTCGAAAGCAAAATCAGGGCTGTGGACTTTATTGACAGAATGGATTTTGCGTATTCTATCGCCGATGTTGTAATTTCGCGTGCCGGAGCCATAGCTATTTCGGAGTTAGCCGCCGTTGGCAAGCCTGTAATCTTTGTCCCGCTGCCTACCGCCGCCGAAGACCATCAGACTAAAAATGCAATGCGCTTGGTAGAAGCCAACGCCGCCGAAATAGTGACTAACGCTGATGCCTGCGAAAAGCTGCTTCCAACGTTGTCAGACCTCATGACCAAACCGGAAAAAATGTTGGAGATGAGTAAAAACATCAAGCTATTTGCAAAGATAGGTGCTGCCGAAAAAATAGTTGATGAAATAGAAAAACTGCTAAAATAACACCAACATGGGACGACTTAAAAAATTAGCCGGACAGACAATAGTCTACGGAGGTACAACAATAGTCGGCAGATTGCTGAATTATCTTTTAGTTCCTTTTCACACTTATATTTTTCTAAATCCGCAAAGCTATGGCGTTGTAGGAGAGATGTACGCATGGTCGGCTCTATTGCTCGTAATTCTTACTTACGGCATGGAAACAGCATATTTCAGATATATGCGCAGCGACACCGCCGAAGAAAACAGGAAAAAAGTCTTCAGCACTTCCATGTTATCTCTTATAACAACATCGGTGCTGTTTATCATCTTGGGGTTAACGTTCTCGCAACAAATCGCTAACCTGTTAAAATACCCCGATAATCCGGAATATGTCAGATGGTTTGTAATAATAGCCGGACTTGACGCAATATGCAGCATTCCTTTTGCACGACTAAGAAACGAAAACCGCGCCCTGAGATTTGCTACTATAAAAATTACAAATATCTTAATCAACATATTTTTCAACATCTTCTTCCTTTGGTTTTGCCCGCTGATGATAAAAAACGGTGTCGGAACTTCCTTTTTTTCAGCAATATACAAACCTGAAATTGGCGTAGGCTATATTTTTATAGCCAACTTAATAGCTTCTTGTTGCCAATTTGTCCTGCTGATTTTTTCCGTCAAATTCGGAAAATTATATTTCGACAATAATTTACTGAAGAAAATGCTGAAATATGCTTTCCCTTTATTAATTTTAGGATTAGCCGGTGTCGTCAACGAATCTTTAGACAGAATTTTGGTGAAAAATTTGTCATCGCCGGATACAAATATCGCCATGCACAACTTAGGAGTTTATAGTGCCTGCTTCAAAATATCGGTTATCATGACACTGTTTATTCAGGCGTTCAGATATTCTGCCGAACCATTCTTTTTCTCTATTTACAAAGATAAAGACGCTAAAGAAGGCTATGCCGTTGTCATGACTTACTTTGTAATAGTCTGCACCATCATCTTCCTTGGCACAATGCTATACATAGACTATATCAAATATTTTGTCAGCAAACCTTATCACGAAGGACTGATAATAGTACCTTTTCTATTACTCGCCAATATGATGCTTGGCATAGTCTACAATTTATCAATTTGGTACAAAATGAACGACAAAACAAAATACGGAGCATACATAACAATAGGCGGAGCAGTTATAACACTGATACTCAACTTTATACTATTACCTCGCATTGGCTATCTGGGTGCTGCTATAACTCACTTCTGCACCTACCTTTTCATGATGCTCGCTTCATACTTTTTAGGACAAAAATATTATCCGGTTCCATATAATCTTAAAAAAATCGGATTTTATTGTCTGTTATCAATAATCTTATTCATAATCAGCTATTTCTTAATACCTTTTGATAAATTCGGCAGCCATGAAGCTGTTTTCAAAATTATCATCAATACAATTATTTTGGGATTTTATTTATTGATAATATACAAAAAAGAATTTAGAACGGTCAAATCATTATCAAAGACCATGTAACATGCTAATATACAATAATGTATCAAACAAAATATTAATAATTTGTCTGTTCTTTATACCATCAATGTGTTTTTCTCAAAACGCTATAAATTTTGTTGATGTTGAAGCCGCCAGTAAAAGAAAAATAATTGATAATGAAATATTTACTAAATATTTAAGCATAAAAAAATTTTTTGATGAAGCCTATAAAGCGTATCCGTCCGTTCCGAAAGGCTGCTTAGAAGCAGTTGCATACAACAACAGTCGTTTTGTACATCTAAGCGACAGCAATTATTACAGTGACGAAACCTCCGACATACCTCGCAGTTATGGTGTAATGGGGTTAGTAAAAAACGGCAAAAATTATTTCAGAGAAAACCTAAAATACATATCGAAATTAAGTGGCATTGCTGAAGATAAAATTTTGTCTGATACAAAAGCCAACATCATAAGTTATGCTGCCGCATTTGAAATTATTTCACAAGAAAAAAATATCACAAAAAATTCCGATATTTCAGAGTACAAATCCGTTTTTGTTGAGTTGTCGGAATTACCTTTATCTGAAGATACAGATAACGACTTTATTATCAACACTATGTTATATGGTATTTACATGTTTTTAGACAATGATGACAACGAGACATTATATAATATACCGGATTATGGAATTAATTTTGACAAAATTTTCGGTTATAATTTTGATTTATTAAAGGCTACGAATATAGAGGTAAGCTATTCCGGCAAAGGCTGGGATTATTCAGGGGCAATATGGAATCCTGCGCCGGAATGTAACTACAGCAGTAGAGAAGGACATGAGGTCAGTGGTGTTGTAATACACTATACGGCAGGAAGTTACGCTGGCTGTATCAGTTGGTTTAAAAATTGTGATGCGCAAGTTTCGGCGCATTATGTAATTCGCTCGGCAGACGGTCAGATTACGCAAATGGTCAAAGAGAGTGACAAGGCGTGGCATGCACGCACAGCCAATCCGTACACGATAGGAATAGAGCATGAAGCATACGGCGACATTATCAGCTTTTTCACGCCGGAGATGTACGCCGCCTCTGCAAATTTAGTCAGAGACATCAGTCGAAGACATGAAACAATTCCGCCGAACAGGATTTTCTACCGCGACACCTTGGATAACGGCACAACGCTAAACAACGGATTGCACTCTTTAGGTGACGAAAATTCGTGCATCAAAATAAGAGGTCATCAACATTATCCTAATCAGTCACATACCGACCCCGGACCGTATTGGAATTGGAATTACTATTTTAAATTGATAAACGACAATACAGAAGTTACAACTTACAATACCAAAAGCGGCGTTTTTACTGACAGCGGTGGGGAACTATATGATTATCAAAATGATGAGCGGAAGTTGTATCTTATAAAAGTTGCTGATGCCAAATATATAACGCTCAAATTCTCTGCATTTGATTTGGAAAAAGACAATGATTTTATGTGGATTTATGATGGTGACAATGAATTTTCCCCAAAAATTGGCAGATGGAACACAAAAAGTCCTGGTGTTATAAAATCAAGCGGCGATGCTATGATGATAGAATTTCGTTCTGATTGTGCCGTCACTGCCGGCGGCTGGAAAGCCGAATGGACTGCTTACGTTCCGGAAATATTTTCTGATGATGTATTAGTAAAAGTATCGCCAAATCCGGCAGACGAAACAGTCAACATATCGGTAAATCCAGATATAAAAGTCTGTACAATAGATATTTATACTATAACGGGGCAGCTTTATCACAGTGAAAATTTACCTGGAAAAGCGACTTCAATAGACGTCAAAAATTTTGATAGAGGCATATACATATTCACATTTTCCACTGCCGGAAAAATTTTAGAGAAAACAAAAGTTGTCATTAATTAAAATATTCTTTAACTTTGCAAAAGTTCTTTTTACAAACGCAAACCTCATCTAACAAAAGCATGAAACAGAAAACAATACTTTTATTTGCATCAATATTTTTTGCGGCAGCAGCATGGTCACAGCCGGCATTTGAAACATATCTGTATGATTATCAATATTATATTTTTAATAATGACATACACACTTTACAAATATATCAGGAAGGCATGCAGTCGAGCATTCCGGCTGTCACCGTCAATTCTTCTGAAAAATTGACATGTGGTTTTGATGATTTCGACATTTCCGGCAAAAATTATCAATATACATTTTTTCATTGCACGCCGGAGTGGAAAATCAGCAATGGGATACAGCAAAGTGACTATATGACAGGTTATTACTACGAAGATTACGTCAGAGACTACACAGCTTCTTTCAACACACTTCGCGACTACCTACATTACTCTTTCACATTTCCCAACGACAACATCAACACAAAAATAAGCGGAAATTATGCTTTAGTGGTATATGAAGAAGATATAAATAAGCCGGCTTTTATTGCAAGATTTTTTATATATGACAATTTAGTAAACATCAGTCCTACAATAGGTTATAGTAAAAGCCCCAAAGAATTGCAATCGCATCAGAAAGCCAATTTCATCATTAAACAAACGAGTTATCGCATAGACAACCCTTACAGCAATTTATATGTTGTTATTCAGCAAAATGGCAGGACTTACAACGTTCAGGGTGGTATTCCGCCGCGCACTATCACTAACGACAAATTATATTACGATTATGATGAATATTTCATATTCAACGGCAATAATGAATTTAGATTACTTTCATTGACAAGTTTCAAGCATCTGACAAGGTCAATGGTACAAATTGAGACATACAACTCTGAATATTACATTACATTAGACATTGACAACACATATAAAGGCAGGAGTTATCAAACTTTGAATGACATCAATGGGAAATTCCTCATAGAAGTTGAGAACGTATTAGACAGTGACACTGAAGCCGAATATGCGTATACGATGTTCACTTTAAAAGACAAAATTCCATTTCCACAAACGGAAGCATATATTTGTGGAGATTTCAACGGCTGGCAAATGGATGAGAACAACAAGATGACATATAATTATCAGACAGGTTGTTATGAAGCGACACTATATTTAAAACAAGGATATTACAATTATACATATATTTTAAAAGACCACAACGGGCAAATCAACGACATTGAATTTGACGGTAATTATGTTGATGCCAAGAACGATTACACATTTTACGCATATTATAAAGCGCCGGGGGATTATTATTATCAGCTCATTGCGTTAAACGTTTTTTCTGCAGAATAGCAGCCCATTATCATAAAAATTTAAAGTTGCAGATATGTGATTTTTATTTATGAAAAATTTTTTTCATAAATGATGGTAACGTTTTGTCCTTTTTTACGATTAATAGGCGTAGAAACTTTACGGATCCAAAGTTAATATTGGAGAAAGCCCAAAATCCAGAATAAAGAGTAGGCAGAACAAAATTAAATGTATGAAAAAGATTATCATCATCATGATAGCAATTCTATTCAATTTAGCAGAAAACAGCAACGCTGTTGCGCAAGAGATGACGATTGCTCAAGTAAAAAACTCCAAATGGAAGTCGACCGTCAAGGTCGAATGGGGAAATGAAAATAAAATGTGTAAATACTTTGGGATATGCGAGATATCATCAATTACAGACAGAGACATCAACATGAAGCAAGCCACATTTGCGACAATAGAGAGAAAGCGTGACGGCATTGCACTCAGTGTAGAAGAAAATGATTTGAATGAGCTAAGTAACAGCATGATATACACGAAACTCCATGGTATGCGAGGTGTAAAATTTGACACTTCTTTTGAAATTCCGATAGAGATTGCAAGGACAATAGGTTTTAGGTGCAAAATCACAATACCTGCCGGCAACTACTCTGTATCCTCAGATGAAGGTTTGATAACAATACTTTTCACTGAATATATCAATGTCTGCGAGACAACAAAAACCGCAAAAAAAAATAAAAACTATCAATAACAAATTAAAAAAACAAACAACATGAAAAACTTATTTATATTTGCAATTGCCCTTATGATTTCCGGCATTTGCGCAGCTAACGAAAACTATTCCTATACAACAAACAGTTTAATAGAAAATGAAGAATCTTTAACAGAATGTAACGACAAAGGATGGGTCGTAGTCATCACCGTTGAGATTGGCAAAAGGAGTCTAAATTGTGCAAGATTCGGATTTTGCAGAATTTCATTCGGTGGTGGCAAAGCCGAACTCAGTAATGAGACTAATAGTAATGCTGTTCCTGCTACTTTAGAAAAAACCTCAGACGAAATTATGATTTCTTTTGAAGAAAGCACAGTCAGAGGCAATAAAGAATTAGCGAAGAACTTATTAAACAGAGGCTCTGTCGTTTTCGAAGAAGAATTTACGATACCGGGTGAAGTCAGTTCTCAAATAGGTATGAGAGGCGACTTAGAAATCGGAAGTGGTAAATACAATGTCACAAGAGAGAACGGTTTAGTTACAGTTCATTTTCCGTTATAATAGCAAGCTGCAACATTATTCAGAACCGGATACTAATTCTATCCGGTTCTTTCATCCTTTAGAACTCATTTGTCAATTATTTATTTTATTATCAAAGTATTACATAATTCAAAATAACGATTTAAAGATAAACTTAGAAAACAAATATCAATATGGTATAATAAGCAGCACATCTTTATATGACTTAATAAAGTCATCAGGCGACCGATACAATTTAATTTTTCTCAATAAGCATCAAAAAGATGAAGCCGAATTTGACCATAGTTCCGATATTTCTTTTTTAGTAGAAAGCACAGCATTAAAAAAAGCGGCAGACACTAATAGCATCAGCTCTGATTTTGCATTTAACTTTTCAACGGGTACGGAATTAAACTACACATTTAAAAATTTGAGATACACTTTTGACTCCAACTACGAAATAAGTTATAAGCAAAAATCGGATCAGAAAATAGAGAAGACGAGGGACGAACTCGAAGTCAGCAACAATTTCAGTTATATTGGAGACAAGGTTGGTTTAGAATTGTCGTTCTTATTATCATCTCAAATATTAAATGAAAGAAACGCCGATGGTCTAATATGTTCAAGCTTTTTATCTCCGGGAAAGATAAACTACTCTCTTGGCATTATTTATGAAAACAGTGGTAAATTAGATACAAAAATATCTATCGACATTGCGAGTATTCAAATGACAACTTTTTTAAATCAAGGAATTTATGACAACAACGAAGACATCGTGTTTTATGACATTGAAAAAGGTCAACTACTATCTAACATCTTTGGTATCACAATAAATTATACTATTAATGAGAGTAGTAATATTTTCAAGTTAAAGCACAAGGGAAATATCTTCATCCCTTGCAACAAAGAAAGTTTCGATTCAACATGGGCGGAGAACTTCAACATGTATTTCAGCAATGAGATATGTATTTATAAAAAAAACATATTTAAGTTAGCACTAATATCTAAATTAGTATATAACAAATATGGCAACAAGGAGTTAGAGTTTTACAATAAGCTATCATTAGGCATAACGATAGGAGCAAATAAGCAACAACTCTCGTCCCACTAACAAAAAAACCTTGCATTACAACTTTGTAATGCAAGGTTTTATCACTTTATAAACAATTGATCTTAGTCTGTAATTATAACGAGGTAATAATTTTTCTTACCTTTTTGGGCGAGTATCAATTTATCGCCAATAATGTCGGCTTCATTCAGCATACACGTATCATTGACTTTAGCCTTATTAATAGATATAGCATTTTCTTTTAGAGACCTGCGGATTTCGCCTTTTGATGGGAAGAAGCCGGTAATTTCGGACATTAAATCTACTACGCTTACGCCATTTTTAAGCACTTCTCTTGACACATCAGCTTGTGGAACGCCCTCAAACACAGCCATAAGCATATCCACAGGAATATGACGTAAAGAATCTGTAGTACTATTACCAAAAAGAATAGCAGAAGCTTCGAGAGCATTATCATAATCTTCTTGAGAATGTACTCTTATCGTCAAATCTTTGGCAAGTTCTTTCTGAAGCAAACGAAGATGAGGAGCTTCATTATGTTTTATGATTAATTCTTCTATATAATCTTTAGAGAACAGTGTAAATATTTTAATATACTTTTCAGCATCAGCATCTGAGCAATTAAGCCAGAATTGGTAAAACTTATAAGGAGAAGTTTTTTTAGCGTCAAGCCAGATATTGCCACTTTCTGTTTTACCGAATTTTCCGCCGTCAGCTTTAGTAATCAACGGACAAGTAAGGGCATAAGCTTCTTTCCCGAGTTTTCTTCTAATCAGCTCGCTACCTGTTGTGATATTTCCCCATTGGTCGCTACCGCCCATTTGCAATTTACAATTATATTTCTGGTAAAGTTCAAGAAAATCAGTACCCTGAACCAATTGATATGAAAATTCGGTAAAAGACATTCCCTCGCGGTCTTCACCGGCGATTCTTTTCTTAACGGAATCTTTCGTCATCATATAGTTAACGGTAATATGTTTACCTATATCTCTAATAAAAGACAAGAAAGAATAATCTTTCATCCAGTCGTAATTATTAACCATTATTGCTGCATTAGGGGCATCAGAGTCAAAATCAAGGAACTTCTTCAATTGAGTTTTAATACACTCCATATTACGTTTAATAGCCTCAGCATCAAGCAGATTACGCTCAAGCGACTTACCTGACGGGTCGCCAATCATACCTGTTGCACCGCCGATAAGTACAATCGGACGATGTCCTGATTCTTGTAAATGTTTCAACATCATTACGCCAACAAGATGCCCTATATGCAAAGAATCGGCAGTCGGGTCAATACCAACATAAGCAGTTGTCATTTCTTTTTCAAGTTGTTCTTCTGTTCCCGGCATAATATCCTGCACCATGCCTCTCCATCTCAAATTATCAACAAGTTTCATATTCATTATATATTATTCAACACAAAAATTTTGCAAAGGTACATGATTTTTTCGATTTACATACAACAAAAAATACGACATAACAATTGCAGTTAAATAAAAAATATTTTACTTTTGCTCACATTAAATTTTTAAATCAAAACACAGTAAAGATATGACAGAAGTAGACAAAGAGAAAGAAGTCGGGTTGCCCGAAAATGCTCAAAGAGAGTTAAAAGAAGGTGAAGTTTACGAACCAATTTTATCTTCAAAAAAGACATTTCGAGAAGTAACGCCATGGTCTGTGACGTTAGGATTATTAATGGTTATATTATTTTCTGCGGCGGCAGCATACCTTGGGCTAAAAGTCGGGCAAGTTTTTGAAGCAGCCATACCAATTGCCATCATTGCCATTGGCTTATCAGGTGCGATGAACAGGAAAAACTCACTTGGTGAAAACGTCATCATACAGTCGATAGGAGCATGTTCCGGTGCTGTGGTTGCCGGTGCAATATTCACATTACCTGCACTTTACATACTGCAAGCCAAATATCCTGAAATAACGATAAACTTTATGCAAGTATTTTTTAGCTCACTATTGGGTGGATTTTTAGGCATATTGCTGTTAATTCCGTTCAGAAAATATTTTGTAAAAGAGATGCACGGGAAATATCCATTTCCTGAAGCCACAGCAACGACACAGGTGCTTGTCAGCGGCGAAAAAAAAGGCAAAGGAGCTAAAATACTGTTAATCAGTGGTCTGATAGGAGGGCTTTACGATTTTATAGTATCTACATTCGGCTGGTGGTCTGAAACAGTAACCACGAGGATAGTTCCATGGGGAGTTGCTATTGCAGATAAAGCAAAAGCTCTATGCAAAATCAACGTGGGTGCTGCCGTCCTCGGCTTAGGATATATAATCGGATTAAAATACTCCTTCATTATTTGTTGCGGCTCTTTTCTTGTATGGTTTATCATCATACCGCTGATGAATCTCATCTGGGGTTCACAGGTTCTTGACTTTATGAACTCCGGAATAATGTTAACTATATCACAAATGTCACCGGAACAGATATTTACAAATTACGCCCGTCATATTGGCATCGGTGGTATTGCCATGGCAGGCATCATAGGCATCATAAAATCTGCAGGTGTCATAAAATCTGCTTTTAAACTTTCTTCCAACGAATTTAAGAACAAAAAATCAGGTCAAAAGCAAATTGTAGAGCGCACACAACGTGACCTGCCAATGAAAATAGTAGTCATAGGCATCGCCATAACATTATTAGTCACTCTTGTATTTTTCTATTTTGGAGTAATCCACAATATTTGGCAAGCAATTATAGGTATATTAGTTGTCGGCATCATAGCATTTCTATTCACTACCGTTGCAGCCAACGCCATAGCGATAGTCGGTTCAAACCCTGTCAGTGGCATGACATTGATGACATTGATACTCACATCCATAGTAATGGTTGCTGTGGGTTTAAAAGGACCTGCGGGCATGACGGCATCACTCATAATAGGCGGTGTTGTTTGTACAGCTCTGTCAATGGCAGGCAGTTTTATAACCGACTTAAAAGTTGGTTATTGGATAGGCACGACACCGGCGAAACAGGAAACATGGAAATTTATAGGTACGTTAGTTGCAGCTGCAACTGTTGGCGGAGTGATTATGATACTCAACAAAACATACGGTTTCACCGGCGACAACGCTTTAGTAGCACCACAAGCCAATGCGATGGCAGCTGTCATAGAGCCGCTGATGTCGGGTGGCAGTGCGCCGTGGTTATTGTACGGTATAGGTGCTGCGTTAGCTATTATTCTCACTATTTTCAAAATTCCGGCACTTCCATTCGCACTCGGCATGTTCATCCCTATTGACCTCGACTTACCGCTGCTGGTAGGCGGTGCAATAGCTTGGTTTGTAAGCACACGCAGTAAAGATGCTAACATAAACAAAGCCCGCAGCGAAAGAGGTACTCTGATAGCTTCCGGATTTATCGCCGGCGGTGCACTCATGGGAGTCGTAAGCGCTATCATCAAATTCGCAGGAAAAGACCTATATCATAGCTTAAATTACTCGGAAATACTCGCCGTAGTCGCTTATATTGCTATTATAATTTATATGATATGGGATTGCTTAAGAGCCGATAAAACAGAAAAATTAAAAATTAAATAAAAAAGATATGGAAAACATTAAAAATAAATTCTTACGTTACATAGATATTGACACAACTTCAGACCCTGAATCCGAGGCGCAGCCAAGTACACAAAAACAATTTAACCTACTGAATTTGTTGAAAAACGAATTGCAAGAACTCGGCATAAAAACTAATTTAGACAGCAACGGCTACATCATGGCTACTATTCCGGCAAATACAGACAAAGCAGTGCCGGCAATAGGCTTCATCGCTCACGTAGATACCTCTCCCGATGCTCCCGGCACTGACATTAAGCCTCAAATCATAGAAAATTATGACGGCAAAGACATCTTGCTGAACAAAGAGAACAATTTATACATAAAAGTAGATGAGTTTCCTGAAGTTCAACAATATAAAGGACAAACTATAATTACGACAGACGGCAACACTTTATTAGGCGCCGATGATAAAGCCGGCATTGCAGAAATTATGTTAGCTGCCGAATACATAGTAAAAACGCCTGATTTTAAACACGGAGAGATAAAGATAGGCTTTACCCCTGACGAAGAGATAGGACGTGGAGTAGATAAATTCGATGTGGAAAAATTCGGAGCCAAGTACGCATATACCATGGACGGCGGCGAAATCGGCGAATTGGAATATGAAAACTTCAATGCCGCCGGCGCTAAAATCCACATTCAAGGTTGCAATATACATCCAGGCTACGCAAAAGATAAAATGGTAAATTCCATGCTTATTGCAATGGAACTCAATAGCATGCTACCTGTTGAACAACGTCCTGAATACACTTCAAACTATGAAGGATTTTTTCACCTCACAGGAATACGCGGGACTGTTGAAAAAACTGATATACAATATATTATAAGAGACCATGACACGCAGAAATTTGAAAACAAAAAACGACTTCTGACCTCTGCCATAGACTTCTTAAACAAAAAATACAGCAACAGAATACAACTTACTTTGAAAGACCAATATTATAATATGCGCAAAGAAGTCGAGCCGCATTATCATATTATAGAAAAAGCTATTAAAGCGATGGAGGATGCCGGTATAAAGCCTAAAATTCAGCCCATTCGCGGTGGCACCGATGGTGCTAATTTATCTTTCAGAAATCTGCCGTGTCCTAACATTTTTGCAGGAGGACACAATTTCCACGGAAAGTTGGAATTTGTCCCTGTAGAAAGCATGGAAAAAGCGACCCAAGTGATATTGAACATTATCTCGTTATTTGCCAAAGAGTAGAGCGTGCATATAAACACCTGATTTAATGCGTGTTATATACAACTTTGCAGAAAAACAAAAAAAAAGTACATCTTTCCAAAAAAAGATGTATTTTTGCATCGGTTTAAACAAACCGACAAAGGCTGCATTCGTCTAGTGGTCCAGGACATCAGATTCTCAGTCTGAGGATCGAGGGTTCGAATCCCTCATGCAGTACAAATAACTTATTTTCAGCGTGTTAAGTCGAAAAATAGCCCATTTTTTTGAAAAAGTGAGACAAATTTGAGACAGAACTATTTCTTTTTTCACTTGTATCCACCCCACCAACGCAATGTTGACTTTATCGGAATAATTCGGGTTTGAAGTTTGATGGAAGCAGAAAGGTGTTGTTCAATCACTTTGCACCATTTTTATCGTGACGATACAATTGATAGCTATTGTATAAATTTTGCCATATTGAATAGCTTGCAGGAAATATAGAAGTCAGCGGGTTGAGATAAGTAGTAGCCATCCAGATAGCCATTGCGGTATTTTTTTGACCGAGAGCCTGCCCGCCGGCTGTTTTATCGCCGAATTTTGCACCTACGCAACGACCAAAAGAAAATTGGATAAAACAAAACAGCAGTGATATTGCAGCTAACAATATCATAATCACTTCATTACCTTCGCCTTGCAGATAAATAAAGTCGATAGTTTGCCCTATGGTAATTGTCAAAGCGATAGCCCACAGATAAAAAGACACGCCTTGAATTTTTATCAATTTTGCGTTAAAAGAAGGCATAAAACGCTGGAGCAAAGCAGCTATTATAAGTGGTAAAACCAAGACAGGAGCTATTCTGTATAATATCATTCCAAAAGATTGGACAAAAGACATTTCCGGATTATGTCCTACGAGAGTAAAATAAGCCGGAGCAGCTACAGCCACGACTATGTTGTCGATGAGTGTAAAACTTGTTATAGTTTCGCGGTTTGCGCCGAGCATACAAGCGACTACGACCACAGAAGCAGCCACAGGGCAGATAACGCCGATTAACACACCTTCCGCCAATATTTCGTTAAGAGGAGATAATAAAAGATAAGAGACTGCGCTTACCACAATTTGGAAAGCCACAAGGATAATATCCATCTTACTTATCTTTAATTTTTTAAAATTTAAAGATGTAAAGTTGAAGAATATCATAAAGAACAGCAAAAAAGGCAGAATACATTTAAGCATAGCGATATGCTTATGAAAAAGGATGCCTATCAATATGGCTATTGGCAATATGAAACTTCTATATTTGTGCATTAGTATCGTTTAATGTTTAGTATTTTATCGTTTAATCGTTTAATGTTTAATCGTTTAATGTTTAATCGTTTAATGTTTAATGTCTAATGTCTAATACAATTATTGAGACCAATCACAAATTTAACAAAACTAAAAAAAATACTCCGCTTTCATCCGTACAATCC
>Ga0265294_10004257_pt1 | contig 17951 bp, 19 predicted proteins | sample MunlanPumphouse3_FD_192504 | JGI IMG/M metagenome (GOLD analysis project Ga0265294, IMG submission 192504) | Groundwater microbial communities from a municipal landfill in Southern Ontario, Canada - Pumphouse #3 | ecosystem: Environmental > Aquatic > Deep subsurface > Groundwater | place...
GATCTCGACGATATCCGTCTTTACGTCTCCCAGATGTCCATGGGTCTGAAGGACCTCGTAGCGGTCGATATAATCAAACACCGCCGACCGCAGATCCCGGATATCGTTCTTCGGGAACTCAAGCACTCCTTCCGCGGTCGTCTGCCCGACAAGCGCCGACTGGTTGACGATCAGCGCAAGGAAGAACAGTGCTACGGCGACCAGGAGCCCCATCAGCACGATCCACTGGCCTTCTTCGTTCATGCGCGCCATAGGAGCACCTCCACGAGGACGGCCTGGGCTCTTGATCCATAGGGATCCCTCGAAGGGGGGTTCTGGTAATCTAGTTGCACCCACCGGGTTACCCGCACGGCAGATTCCCTTCCCGTCCAGGAGCCGTCATTGGGTGGTTTAACGAACTGATGCTCTTTAATCTCATTTCCATGACTCACATCCCGGTAGGTAACGTTTGCACTCATGTGCAAGTTGTCGTCATCGCCGCTTGTCCTTGCGTTGCAGTATTTTAGGAATGTCTCCTTGAAGTCGTTGCCACTATTTTCGTTGACAAATTCGACCAGCTGGTTCTTCCCACCCACACTATTAGGTGTATCCATCATCGCAAGCACATCGCTCCCGAGCTGCTCAAGCTGCATATCCGGGATGTGTGTATCCCCGGTTGTGTAGATGCTCGTCGTGCTGACGACGATGTACGCGGTCAGGAGCATGATGATCCCGGCCGCGACACCCTCCATCGTGTAGAGCTGCCCTGCATCGCTCACCATATCGCCACCTCCAGGACGCCGGTCTTCAGGGGCGGGGAGTTGACGTTATCGTAGTTGTACGGGAAAGTGCCGGCGATGTTGGTATGCGGCGGCTCATCTTCCTCCTCCTCAAAGTTAAACCGGATATCCAGGATGCTGTTTGGGCCCATGAAGGTCATGAAGGCTGGTTTTAGTACCAGGGAGATGCTGGAGTTGACCGGCTCGTTTGGCGTGAGGCTGTGTGAATCCTCGTCGAGATGCAGGGTGTAGAGATCCGGTTCCTCCTCACTGTACGAGAGCCACCGAAGTGGGACAGGCGGAGAGTCCGGCTCTGCCTTCTGGAACGTCACGCTCTTGAGCGTGGCGCTATCGTAGGTATTGTTAAGATAGGCATCAAAATTCGTGATCGTCACATTCACTGGCTCTATCCTCGGATCGATCCGATAGGCCGGGCTGACGGTCGGGTCCAGAAGGTGGCCGAAGTCGAGCCGAACAGTGAAGTTTCTCGCGGTAGAATTCTGCCATTCAGGGGCCGACGGATCAATGGTATATGCCGAACTGATACTCTCATTAATCTCCGCCACGCTCGGCTCCTTGATCTTCACCACCCGGCGGATGTAGCCGTAGCCGGGAGGGAGGGGGTCGCCGGTCTGCCAGAGGTCGTTACCGCTGGAGAGCGAGATGTTATAGGAGTAGGGGTAGTCGCCGAAGATCACCTTGTTGTGGTAATCGTCCTCGGTGAAAAACGGGTCTTCTGTGGATGCATTCTCAAAAAACCTCTCAACCTTTGTCGAGAGGAGGATATTCGGGGTATCCTTCGAAACAGCAAGCCCCATCCGCTGGATCTCGTCTTTATGGTCCCGGCCGTACTGTTCCCACGGGGGATTGACCGGCCACCCCGGGTCCTCCACCAGGATCACCCCCGTCCTGTAGGCGACCGCGTCGTAGTCGATGCCGCTGCTCTGAAGGCCCGCAAGGAGCCCCGGCACCATGCTCACCACCATGATCAGGGCGAGCAAAAAGATCGTGAAGCCCGCGAGAAAGTCAAGCGACAACACCCCGTCATCGGCCGGCGATCTTATACGACCACCTCCCCGGAATCTGCCCGGAACGTGAAGGTCTCCATCCCGGCGTCCGTTCGAATGGTGACCGAATAAACCCCCTCCGCGAGCGCGATATCTACCGTATCCGTGCCCAGACGGTCCATCGCCGGCGACAGCACCCCCTCCTGGCTGCGAAGCAGATCCTCAGGGGGGAGAACAGCGGTGATATTCACCTCCTCCGTGGGCAGGGGAGCACGAAGCGAGATCTCCTTCCAGCCCCCGGCGCCGAACGTGAGCCACCGCACCTCTTTCCCATCCTGGAGGCCGAGGGCCCAGGAGGCAGCCCGGCCGTCGAGCCCAACGCCGCTGCCGAGAACCTGGTGAACCGCCGCCCCGGTGACGTTCAGGCCTCCTTCGGCCTTGAGCAGATCAAGTTCCGCAAGCGCCTCCGTGAGCGTGTACGCCTCCGGCGGTTCAGGCAGGTCGACGGGGGTGATACCCCCGCCGGTAGGCGACGGTGCGGGCGCGCCGAGACAGCCGCAGATCATACAGGCCGCGGCAAGAAGGACCAGGACTTCCCCGGGGATTTTCATGCAAAGCAGTCATTATACACCAGGGCATATAAATAACCACCTCTCCTGCATCATCAAAAATGTGCCGTCTAAACCGGATATTGGAAACGTGCAGACGACCGACAGCAAAGATATTTCACCGCCTGTGCAGAACCGCATCGCCGGGCGTTCGGCTGTTATATACCATGGGACCGCCCGGCACATCCCCCGGCAGGTTGCCATAACATATATCTATCAATTTGTAACAACAGCTCATGCAGGGTAAGCATATGTGTAGCACCGCACAGAAAGACAGCAGGCCGGCAGACAGACACGACCGGTTCGCCGAAGTAGTCAGGTTCCACGGCCACACCTGCCCCGGCCTCGCGCTGGGGTACCGGGCGGCCGAGACCGCGCTTGAACGGCTCCGCTCAGGCCGGGCCGAGGACGAGGAACTCGTCACCATCGCCGAGACCGACGCCTGTGGCGTCGATGCCATCCAGGTTCTGACGGGATGCACCGTTGGGAAGGGAAACCTCCTCTTTAAGGACTACGGCAAGCACGCCTTCACGTTCATCAGTCGCCGGACAGGCGACGCCGTCCGGATCATCGGAAACCCGTCATTCGACACCGATACGCTCGACCCTGGTCTTGCGTCGCTCCGGACGCGGGTGATGCAGGGTCAGGTCCCCGACGAGGAGTGGGCCGAGTACCGCAAGCGAACAGACCGGCTCGTCGAGGCAATCCTTGACCTGCCTGCCGAGACCCTCTTCTCCATCCAGGATCTCAATGTCGAGATCCCGGAGCGGGCCCGGATATTCCGGTCGGTGCCGTGCGAAAAATGCGGTGAGCTGACCGCTGAATCGCGGGTCAGGGTCGAGGACGGCAAGTTCGTCTGCCGCGCCTGCTCGAAGGAATACTCCCGGCGCTGGTGAGGGGACCGCCCTCACCGCACAATTTTTGCTATCGGGATCTCGAGGATATCCTCGGCGCCCGCATCCTTCAGGTGCGGGATGAGACCGTTGACGAGCCCTTTCTGCACCACTGTCTGGATACTGAAGTAGTCGATGCCGTGCAGCCTGCTGACGGTTGGCTTCTTCATCGCAGGGAGGACCTCGATGACCCGGTCGAGCGCCGCCGACGGCACGTTCATCGTCAGGAGCGCCTGGTGGCGCGCCTCGATCACGCCGAGGAGGAGTGTCGTGATCTCCTCGATCGCCTTCCGCTTCTCCGGGTCCCGGAGGGACTCGTGGTTCGCGAGGAGCGCGGTATGCGACTCCATGATCTGGCCGATGATCTTTAACCCGTTCTTCTTGAGCGTGCTCCCGGTCTCGGTGAGGTCGACGACGACGTCCATCAGGTCGGGAACCTTGGCCTCCGACGCGCCGTAGGAGGCAAAGAGCCTGACGGGAACCCCGATCTCGTTGAAGAACCGCTCCGTGATCCGGGGATACTCGGTCGTCACCCGGCTGCCGGGCCGGATGGCAGTAACGCCGTCGATCGGTTCGTCGCGGTGGACCGCGACCACGATCTTCACGTTCCCGTCGCCGGTCTTGCTGTAGGAGAGGTTTGCGACCTCGGCGACATCGGCGCCGCTCTCCTGGACCCAGTCAAGCCCCGATATCCCGAGGTCGAAGTAGCCCATCTGGACGTAGAGCGGGATCTCCTGCGGCCGGAGGATCTTCACCTTCCCGATCCTCGGGTCGTTGATGCGGGGGTTGTAGTCGCGGTCGGTCCGCCTGACCTCGAGGTCCGCCTCCTTGAAGAGCTGGAACGTCTGCGCCTCAAGGCTTCCCTTGGGGAGAGCAATCGTGATCATAAGAGTTGATCGGGCAGAAAAAGAGTTAAAGATGATGATATGGATTTTTAGTCGATTGTGTGGATGACGAGCCCTGAGAGGAGTTTTGGCTCGAACCAGGTGGACTTCGGGGGCATGACGCCGTCCGCGTCCGCGATCGCAAGCACCGTCTCGACCGCTACCGGCTGCATGGCTACCGCGAGAGCATACTCACCGGAGTCCACGAGGCGCTCAAGCTCGGAGAGCGGTTTTGCCCCGCCCATGTAGTGGAGCCTCGGGTCGCCCCTGGGATCGGTGATGCCGAGCATTCCTTCGAGGATCTCCTTCTGCAGCACCGAGACATCGAGCGACCCAACCCGGTCGGTTGGGTCTGCAACCGGCCGGGAGACCTCGTACCAGGTCTTCTCCAGGTAGAAGTGCATGACGTGCATCGGCGCATCAGTGGTCGCGAGCGGCGGGACCTGGTAGCCCGAGGTGTCGATCTCCCCGTAGGGCTGGACGTTCCAGCCCGCCTTTAAGAGCGCACCGATGAACCCTGGGAGGGTGTAGTCGCCGAGGTCCGCAACAAGCCGGCTGTAGCCGTGGATGCGGACGCGGTCGTGGGCAAAGAGGACCACCATGAACTTCCCCGCCTCTTCGGTGAACCGTCCTTCGCTCCTCCGCCGCTCGGCCACGTTCACCGCCGACTTGGCACGGTGGTGACCGTCTGCAATGTAGGTCTCAGGCACGGCAGAGAAGAGTTCTTCAAGGCGCGAGAGTATCCCATCGTCGGTGACCTGGTAGACCTGGTGGAGCACCCCCGAACCGGTTGTGGTGCTTCCGTCAGGCTCCGCCCCGTCGATGAGGGAGTGGATGTAAGAGAAGATCTCGCCGGGGTCGCGGTAGAGCAGGAAGACGAGGCCGGTGTTCGCGCCGACCGCGTCGATGTGCCGGGTCCGGTCTTCCTCCTTGTCGTACCGGGTGAGTTCGTGCCGCCGGATCCGCCGATTCTCGTAGTCCTCCGTCGCCACGCAACAGACCAGCCCGATGAACTCTTCACCGTCCTGGACGGCGCGGTAGACGTACATCCCAGGCTCGGGGTCGCGCTGCATCCGACCGTCTGCAAGCATGTCATCGAAGACCTCCCGCGCCCGCTGGTAGACCCGGTCATCGTTCGGGGCGATGTCTGGGAGTTCGGCGTCAGGCCGGCTGACGCGCAGGAAACTCAGCGGATTCTTCTCGATACATTCCCGGGCCTCCTCTGCCGTCACCACATCGTACGGCACGGAGGGAATTTTTTCGGAGTATTGCTGTCCCGGACGGACTGCAGCAAAACGATAGATCTGAACCATAGAAACCGCCACTCGTATGTGCCTATTATTTTGTCTTCTGGCACTATATTAGGTGGGGTACTCAAAGTAAGAGATCTGGTAACTATGATGCCGCTTCAACTCACTATTCGCAGGGCGCAGCCCGCAGACATTCCGCAGATAGTTGCCATCGAGAGGATAGCGTTCATCGACCCCTGGGATGAGAGGACGCTCCGGGAGTCGCTCACCCTCTACCCGGATACGTTCTTTGTAGCCCAGAGCAACGGGGATCTGGCCGGGTTCGTCGCCGCGGGCCTTGAGGATACCGGCGATGAACTCTACGGGCATATCATGAACATCGCGATCGCCCCCGAATACCGGCGGCGCGGGATCGGGAAGCGGCTCATCCGCCGCCTGGAACAGGAACTTATGCTTGCAGGCGCAAGCGGGGTCCAGCTGGAGGTCAGGATCACCAACACCGGGGCGCAGGAGTTCTACCGGCGTCTCGGCTACCGGGAGGTCTTCCAGATCGCCTGCTACTACGCGAATGAGGAAGACGCCCTGGTGATGATGAAGTGGTTCCGGTTTTAAGGACCTATGCAAAATTAACTTAAGATATCAGCCCTCCGGAGATCGGGAGGCCCTGGATCCGGTTGTCGCCGCTGGCGGGGAGGGGGTCTCCCCCTCCCCGATCCCCACCCCCGGCGCGATTGCCACCACGGTCCACTGCATGAGGTGAGCCCGGGAAAAATCCTATTTTGTGCCGCCTCTCGCTAGCCTCATGGTGGTTTCATGGTGAATGGAACCCTACTGTTTCTTCAAATTACGCTTAAGTTAGTATTGTGCGGTTTCTAAGGAGGGCGGCCCCGGTATGTGCGGCCCGGGAAAACTCAGCATCCCTCTTTTTTCACGGTAATATCGTAGACCGCGTGCCACTTCCCTGGCGAGTAGGTCCTGACCATTCGTTCGGTGACCTCCCCGGAGGTGACGGCCCGGATCAGGGGGAGGTACTCGCCCTCTTCTTCCTGGAGCGCGTAGAGGTGGATCGTCCCGCCATCCCGGCAGAGCCCTGCGGCCGTCGCGAGGAACTGCGGCGCGGCCATGGGGAGGTTCATGATGATCCGGTCGAACGGTTCAAAGCCGATCCGGGCGAGGTGCGCGGCGTCAGCGAGCATTGGGATGACGTTTGCTGCCCGGTTGAGCGCTATGTTGTGGACCAGGAGGTGGACCGCGGCAGGGTTGAGGTCCGCAGCAAAGACGACTCGTGCTTTCCGTGCGAGGGTGATCGCGAACGGCCCCACGCCGGCGAACATATCGATCACCCGCTCCCCCTCCCCCATATCCTCGAGGATCCGTTGCCGCTCGGTGGCGAGCCGGGCCGAGAAGTAGGCGAGCGCAAGGTCCACGTCGAAGCGGAGCCCGTACTCGGTCACCAGGGTGCGGGTGGTGGGGGTCCCGGCGAGGACGGCGAACCGGCGGGTGCGGTACTCCCCTTCGACCGGGCTCTCCGGGAAGAGTATTGTGTGCAGCGACGGCCGGGACGCAAGCAGCCCCCGGGCGGCCTCCGGGTCGTCATCCTGCATGATGGCGATCCCGCCCACGAGTTCGTGGCGGGGGAGAACGACCTGTTCCGGCACGGGCTCGAAACCGCACCGGACGGCGCCTGCGACCTCCTCTGTCACCGGGAGCAGGACGGCGTCCCCCTCGGGGCGCGGCTTTAAGCGCCGGTCGAGGAGCCCTTCTTCAAGCAGCCGTCGCCGTGTCTGCTCGGCCTCTCGTTTCGGCACCGCAAGGCACCACTGTTCCTCATCCACCCGGACCACCAGCCATCTTTAGGTATGAGTCCTCATACTATTCATGGATGAGTATATCAGGAGGCTGAAAGAGGGCTCCCTCAAACTCTATGCGCTCGAGAAGGAACTCCCGCCGGGGGAGGCGGTCCGGGTGCGGCGGGCGTTCATCGAGGGCGAGACAGGGACCGCCCTGCCTGCGGTGGGGTCGTTCTCCATCGGGATTGACCGGGTGGTGAAGGCGAACATCGAGAACATGATCGGCACAGTGCAGGTGCCGCTCGGTGTTGCAGGACCGCTCAAGGTGAACGGGGAGTACGCCGCCGGGTCCTGCTACCTCCCGCTGGCGACGACCGAGGGAGCGCTTGTTGCGTCGGTGAACCGCGGGTGCTCTCTCATCACGCGGGCGGGGGGTGCGGATGTGCGGATCATGCGGGACGGGATGACCCGGGCGCCGGTCTTTGCCGCACGCGACGTCGTCCACGCCCGGGAGGTGACGGCCTGGGTCGAGGGGCACACCCCTGAGATCCGGGAGGTCGCGGAGAGCACCACGAAGCACGGGGAGTTCCTGGATGTTGTCACCTACGTGGCCGGGACGAGCGTCTTCGTCCGCCTGGAGTTCGATACGAAGGACGCCATGGGCATGAACATGGTGACGATCGCAAGCCAGAAGGTCGGCGAACTCATCGAGCGGGAGACCGGGGCACGCCTGGTCGCCCTCTCGGGGAACATGTGCACCGACAAGAAACCGGCGGCGATCAACCTGGTCAGGGGTCGGGGGAAGACCGTGGTTGCGGGGGTGCGGCTCACCGATGCGATGGTCGCCGACCTCCTCAAGACTGATGCCGAGACCCTCACCGCGGTCAACTACCGGAAGAACCTGGTAGGCTCGGCCCGGGCGGCCTCGTTCGGGTTCAACGCCCATGCGGCGAACGTCATCGCCGCCATCTTCATCGCCTGCGGGCAGGACGCCGCCCACGTCGTGGAGGGGAGTAGCGCAATCACCACCGTCGACCGGGTGGACGGCGGGGTCTACGTCTCGGTCACCCTCCCGTCGCTCCCGGTGGGGACGGTCGGCGGCGGCACTGGGGTCGATACCCAGCGGGAGTGCCTTGCGATGCTCGGCGTCGCCGGGGGCGGCGATCCGCCGGGAGCCCACGCGAAGGCGTTTGCTGAGATCGTCGCCGCAGGGGTGCTCGCCGGCGAACTCTCCCTCCTCGGCGCCCTCGCGGCCCAGCACCTGGCCCGTGCGCACAAGGACCTCGGCCGGGGATAACAAGAAGGGCTGCCGGTTCCGGTCAGGAGATTGCTGGTGCCACGATCTCATGCAGAAGAGCGCGAAGACCGCGGAAGTTCGATATTTGGGCGCTAAAGTCCCTTTCGCGTCCTTCGCGCCTTCGCGTGAGGTTTCAGTACAGGGAGGCAATAGAGTCTCACGCGAAGAGCGCGAAGTCGCGAAGGATGTGTATCTCCTCCCAACCAGAACCCTTTCTTCGCGCTCTCCCGCGGAAGCACGCGTGAGACCTGCGATCACTCCCACGCACCCTCAAGTTAAGGTGAAATGGTCCACTACAGTATCTGGACAATAACAAGGCCTCACGCGAAACCTTGGCGGGGACTGCCGCCACCGCACGGGCTTCGCATTCCTCGTAGCCTCGCGCGAGAGCGTATAGGGTGGATCTCGCCGAAAGCGCGGAAGATCCGCTGATAATCAAAAAGGTTAAGGTTATGCCACCGGCACGAACTTCGTGCCGTAGTGGATGGTACCGCTCTCGCCGTCCGCCGTCACCCGGCGGAAGACGCTTCTCACCCGCATCCCGATCTTCGCCTCCTCGGGTGAGCAGGCGACCTGGGTGGTGAGCCTCGGCCCCTCGTCGAGCTCGACAATCGCGAGAACGTACGGGGTGGTGTTCTCAAACTGGTCGCTTGCCGACCGAATCACCGTGTAGGTGACTACCGTTCCCTCGCCGTTGAACTTGTGGTCGACGATATTGCCGCTCCTCCGGCAGTCGGGGCAGAGCGACCGGGGCGGGAAGAAGTAGCGTCCGCAGGTCGTGCACTGCGTCCCGATGAGGTTATACCGCTGCGGGATCTTTCTCCAGAACCGTGATACCGACATACTTTTACGCCCCCAGGATGTGCACGACGACCGTCGCGCCGGTGCCGCCGACGTTATGAGCCATACCGACCTCAGCATCCACCTGCCTGCCCGCGGCCTCGCCGCGGAGCTGGGTGACAACCTCGCAGATCTGCTTGATCCCGGTCGCGCCGACCGGGTGGCCGCAGGCCTTCAGGCCGCCGCTCGTGTTCACGGGGAGGTCACCGTTGAGGGCTGTCGCCCCTTCCGCGGTGAGCCTCCCAGCCTCGCCCTTCTTGCAGAACCCGAGGTCTTCAATCGCGCATATCTCGGCGATCGTGAAGCAGTCGTGGACCTCGACGAGGTCGATCTCCTTGTGGGTGAGGCCTGCCCGCGCAAACGCCCGCTTCCCTGCCGCCACGGTGGCGTCCAGGGTGGAGATGTCCCGCCGGTCGTGGAGCGCGATGGTGTCGCTCGCCTGGGCGCTCGCAAGCACCTTGACCGGCGAATCGGTGAACTCGTGGGCACGCTCGAGCGGCACCACCACGACCGCCGCCGCACCGTCGGTGATCGGCGAGCAGTCGAAGAGCCGCAGGGGGTCAGCGACCATTGAAGAGGAGAGGACCGTATCAACCGTGATGCGGTTCCTGAACTGCGCGATCGGGTTCTTCGAACCGTTCTCGTGGTTCTTCACCGCAACCTCTGCAAGCTGCTCGCGGGTGAGCGGGTAGCGGTGCATGTAATCGTTTGCGATCATGGCGTAGAGCCCGGGGAAGGTCGCCCCGGCGAACCCCTCCCACTCGCGGTCCGCGGCGCTCGCAAGCATATCCACGCTCGCCCCGGTCCCGACATCGGTCATCTTCTCAACACCCGCAGCGACCACAATGTCCTCCATGCCGCTTGCGACCGCAATCACCGCCTGCCGGAAGGCAAGCCCGCCGGAGGCGCAGGCCGCCTCCACCCTGGTCGAGGGGACATGGTTGCTAGCGAGCCCGGCGTAATCCGCGATGAGGGCCCCGATGTGCTCCTGCTCGACGAACCTGCCCGCGCTCATGTTCCCCACGTAGAGGGCGTCGATCTTCTCGCCCGAGACCCCGGCATCCTCAAGCGCCATGGTTCCGGCCTTGACGAAGAGGTCGCGGAACGAGGTGCTCCAGTGCTCCCCGAACTCCGTGCACCCGACTCCGATTACTGCTACGTCTCTCATCTCTGCATCACGATCTTTCCTTTGTGTTTGGCATACAGTGCGTAGTCGAGGTAGACCGGGTTTGCGAGCAGCTGCTCCACGGTCGGCGCCGCCGCCCGGTCAAACGCCCCTGACTCGATCGCGTCGGTGACCGTGATATCGAAGGCGTCGCTCCCCGCTCCCGACCCGAACGATGTGACAAAGATCCGGTCGCCCGGTTTTGCAACATCAAGCGTTGCGGCAAGCCCGATCATCGATGCCCCCGAGTAGGTGTTGCCGAGCCTCGGGACGACGAGGCCGGGCCTGATCTGCTCTTCGGTGAACCCGAGCATCTTTGCCACCCGCTGTGGGAACTTTGCGTTCGGCTGGTGGAAGACCGCGTAGTCGTAGTCCTTCGGGTTCGTGCCCACCGCATCAAACATCAGCCTGGCTGCACCCTGGACGTGCTTGAAGTAGCCCGGGTCGCCGGTGAACCGGCCGCCGTGCCGGGGGTAACTCTGCCCCTCGCGCCGCCAGAAGTCGGGGGTATCAGTGGTGTAGGAGCAGGTCTGGTTGATATCGGCGATGGTATCTCCCTCGCCGATGACGAACGCAGCCCCGCCGGCCGCCGCCGTATACTCAAGCGCGTCTCCGGGAGCGCCCTGTGCCACATCAGCACCGATGGCGATCCCAAGCGGGATCATGCCGCTCCTGACAAGCCCCATACAGGTCTGGAGGCCTGCAGTTCCAGCCTTGCACGCGAACTCGTAGTCGGCGGCGGTCATGTTGGGCGTCGCCCCGATTGCCTCACCGACCGTGCATGCGGTGGGTTTGACCGCGTAGGGGTGCGACTCGCTTCCGACGTAGATGGCGCCGATCGCCTCAGGGTCGACGCTCCTCCGCCGGAGGGCGGCACGGGCCGCCTCGACTGCGATCGTTGCGGTATCCTCATCCAGGTCAGGGACAGATTTCTCAAAGACTCCAAGGCCCCTGGTGATGTCAGTTGCATTGGCGCCCCATATCCGCGCGATCTCCGGGACTTTTATCCGGTATCGCGGGATGTAGACGCCGTATGAATAAATGCCTACCATAACTCTCCTCGTAGAGAACTGATGATCGTCTCGACATCCATCTGTGTGCAGAGAACCGTGATCCGGTCGCGCTCTGCAAGGCCTGGGATCAGTGGATGCACCTCTTCCGGTCTGATGCCCTGCAGCACGACGCAACGCGGCTTGAAGGGCGTGACCCGGATCGCCACCATGGGTGACTTCCCGGTTGAGACATCGGTGAAGATGAGGGCACGCTCCGTGCTCCAGCCGTAGATGCGGTTGAACTCGCTCGAAGAGAGCTGGAGGATCGCATTGAGGCTGTTGATCACCGTATACCCGTAGATGGTCTGGTCCATCGGGCCGCAGAGTGTGACTGCACCGATGACGCCTGCAAAGTCAGGGAGGCCAACGGGGGATGCATACTCGTGGATGTCGTAAATGACGTCTTCGTCAAATTCGCTGTACAGAATTTTTGCAAATTTTTTGATGAACCGGCCACCGTTGTCCTCGTCGATCGCGAGGATCGTGTCGACAATCTTGCCGACGATGGCGGTTCCCGGACTCTTTCGCCGTCCGCTTTCGTAGTCACTGATAACAGAGGGAGAGACCTCAAGACGCTCGGCGAGCAATCCCTGGGGGATGTCGAAACTCTGCCGCCACTTCTTCAAGGCCTGTCCCGGTGAGTCCGAAAGTGTGATCTCTCCTGCCATCTTCTCGGCAAGTTGATGCCGCACCCCGGATTTCATGCAGGTAAGGTTAACACCCGGACTTATAAAATTAGCGTATCGCACTTCGACATTTCACGAAGACCGCCGATCCGGTATCGTTGCGCAACCCGTATATAGTATGCATCTCAATTATGGTACAATGGTTGAAGCGGAAGATCTGCAGTCCTTGAAAACGATCGCCCTGCTTGGCGGGTGCAAAGGCCCGATATGGCTCTCATCGCAGTCGCTTGGCAATGAACTGGGCATCAGCCCCCAGACTGCTTCGAGGCGCCTGATCGCGCTTGAGCGGCAGCAGTTCATCATCAGGTCGATGAAGCCCGACGGCCAGCATGTCGCCGTCACGAAGACGGGCGAGCAGGAGCTGAGGCGGGAGTATGCAGATTATATCAGGATATTCAACCCGAAACGCAAGCAGTATTCCCTGACCGGGACCGTGATCAGCGGGCTTGGGGAGGGGCGCTACTACATGAGCATCCCCCACTACAAAGAGCAGTTCGGCAAGCATCTCGGTTTTGAACCCTTCCCTGGCACCCTGAACATCAGGCTCGATCCGGCAAGCATTCAGGTCCGCAAACAACTCGAACACATCGGGTGGATCGAGGTTCCGGGGTTCACCGCTGATGAGAGGACGTTTGGTGGTGTCAGGACACTCCCCTGCCGGATCAGGGGCGAATTCTGCGCGATCGTCGAGCCCTCCCGCACCCACTACCCTGAGGATATCATCGAGGTCATTGCCGGGTGCGAACTCCGCAAAGTCCTGGACCTGAACGATAACGATATGATCGAGGTGGAGATTACCTATGATTGATGCAGCCATAGAGGCCCTGGCAAAGGGCGAATTCATCCTGTTGTACGATTTCGACAACCGGGAACGCGAGACTGATTTCGCGATCCGCTCAGACGCTGTCACGCCCGCCCACATCAGGCAGATGCGTAAAGACGGCGGCGGCATCATCGGGACCTCGATCCATCCCGACGCCGCACGGCAGCTGGGCCTGCCGTTTGCATCGGATATCATGTGGGACCTGGCGATCGTCGAGCACACGGGGGATATTCCCTACGACCGGAGCAACAGGTCGTCGTTCTCGCTCTGGGTGAACCACCGGGAGACCTACACCGGGATCACTGACCGGGACCGTGCCCTGACGGCCAACCGCATCGCCGAGCAGGTGAAGCGGTCTTTCGACGGCGAAGAGAACACATTTGCCGCGCACTTCCGGACGCCGGGCCATATGCCGATCTTCCGTGCCGCGGAAGGTCTCCTCGACGTCCGCCGGGGGCAGACCGAACTTTCGATCACGCTTGCCGTGATGGCCGGTATCACCCCGGCGGTCACGATCTGCGAGATGCTGGACGACGAGACGGGGCTTGCCCTCTCCAGGAGGGATGCGCAGGAGTACGCACGACACCACGGTCTGACCTTCGTAGAGGGGCGGGAGGTGCTCGAACGCTGGGACCGGGTGAGAGAGAGCGCAACTGTAAACGCCGGAACTCCGGCGGCGGTGAGTATCCATGATTGAAGATGCATTATCTGCCCTGGCAAAGGGAGAGTTTATTCTGCTGTACGACTTCGACAACCGGGAGCGCGAGACTGATTTCGCGATCCGCTCAGACGCTGTCACGCCCGCCCACATCAGGCAGATGCGTAAAGACGGCGGCGGATTGATCTGCACCGCGGTGCACCCCGATGCCGCAACGAGACTCGGCCTCCCGTTCGCGCACGATGTCCTGCGCGGCTGCGGCCTCGTCGAGAAGGACGGCGAGATCCCGTATGATAAGAAGAATCACTCGTCGTTCTCGCTCTGGGTGAACCACCGGGAGACCTACACCGGTGTCACGGACCGGGATCGCGCCCTGACGATCACCGCCGTTGCTGATGAGGTGAAACGGTCGCTCAACGGCGGCGGGCACAACTTCGCGGCACACTTCCGGACACCCGGTCACGTCGCACTCCTGCGGGCGGCCGACCGGCTGCTCGATGAACGGCGCGGGCAGACCGAACTCTCGATCGCGCTCGCAGTCATGGCCGGTATCACCCCTGCGGTCACCATCTGCGAGATGCTGGACGACGAGACCGGGCTTGCACTCACGAAGGAGGATGCGATGGACTACGCAAAGGAGCACGGGCTCGTCTTCGTTGAAGGGAAAGATGTGCTCGACCGGTGGGAGTCTCCCGGGGCCCTGCAGAGATAACCTCGTTTCTCTTTTTGCCTGCGGCGCTCTTCGAGCCCCCTCACCCCGCGGAAACCCGTGCCCGGGAGGCTACCTGATCGCGGTTTGTGCAGTAGTTCTCCAGTGGTTTCTGTCACGGTTTCCGCCGCCTGCGGGGGGGGCTCGCCCCCTCCCCGGTCCCCACCCCCCGGGCGATTCCCACCACGGTCCACTGCCCGGGTGAGCCGGGGAACAGTCCGGAACCCCCTATTGTCCAGAATCCTGAGGTGGATTGTTGGGCATATGCCGGGGTGCTACCAGCGAGTCCGTCCCCATGCAACCGTCTCAGGGGAGGTTGTCTCCGGATCCGTTTTCACACATCTCCGGCAAAGTGCCCGTAAACGCGCCAAATCGTATGATGTTCACTGGAAAAGCACCATTTATGCATCTTCAAAAACCATTTATACGATTATATGGTATCATAAACGGATGAAAAAAGATGCCGTGGCATACTTGAATACAAGAAAGAAGGGAGATTTTGCAGCACAAAAAAATGAGGTTGAGAACTACTCTAAATACCGCTTTCAGATCGTCGAAATCTTTCATGATCACCGGGCGAATGCAACACCTCCCGAGAAGAGAAAGGCCTTCACGGCGATGCTGGAGTACTGCGCTGCCAACAACTGTTCTGCCATCATCATCTACGACCTTGCCGGCCTTGCCAGGGATATGGATGTCGGGCTTGCAACGCTCAAAAATCTCAACGAACGATATACGGTTTACTTTGTAAACGACGATTTCTTCGGGTCCCGGGACGACCCGGAACTCCGGAGGGAGGCCATCGGTAACTTCATCGCGTATATGGGCCGGTACCGGGAAAGCGCCCGGAAGGCCGCCGCCCCGGCATCAAAGAAGGTGAAGAAGGGAGGGGGGCGGCCCATAGGGCGTCCGAGGGCGCTCAACGACGGTCAGGTGGAAGCCCTCATCACAATACAACGGACCGGGACAAGCATCAGCCAGATCTGCAGGATGTTTGGCGTGAGCAGGAGCACGGTCAGCAAGATCCTCAATGACTATCCTGAATTGAAGGGGACGTGGAAGGGGGCCAGGCAGGAGGCGGCGGAGGAACCCACGGAGTAAGTCCCGGTGGTTCGTCCATCAGGGCAGGAGGGTAGTGCCCTACGAAACAATTGAGACCAAACTTTGTTGAGATCTCGTCTGGGTGTTCCCGATTGATTGCGATCCGGGGCACGGCTTTCCCTTGGGTATCGCCATGACTGCCCCCGCCCCAGGGGGCGGGGGAGGAGGCCGGAGGCCGGGCGGGGTGGGGTGATGGGTGTGCGGTTCTTTGCGCAAGATGGGGGAGGGGTCTCCCCCTCCCCGTCAGCCCCACCCCCATGGTGATAGCCACCACGGTCCACGGCATGAGGACATGTTTGAGAAGAAAAAGGTCGAACTTCAGGCCAGGTCCGGCACCAATCTCGTCAGGGAAGAATGACAGCCAGAATAGGGCTTCACCAGAACCCGATAATGGAAATATTCTCCCCAGGTTATTTTTCGTCATGAACGCGGGTTGGTGCGCAACGTAATTCGGTCGGACCCTCTGAGATCGATTATCAGTTAGATGCTGGAGCACTACCAGGCAGGAGGGCGGCGATGAGGTCTCTCTGCCGGGAATCCGGTCAAAAATAATTTTTTGGGAGTAAGAGCGCGGTCTATAACTGGACCTGGGTGAGTGCGTCGTAGACAATCTTTCTATAGATATCAGGCTGCGTCCCGTACTCCTCCTGGGCCTTGCGTGAATCCTCGGTGGTCCCGAACACGTCTAGGCGGTCCAGGGTCTCGCGGGCGGTATCCAGCACCCAGAGGTCGCGGGTCTCCCGGTCCACAACCGATATCGACTCCGCACTGACCGAGACCAGGCAGGTCCCGTCCGGCGTCACATAGAGGTTCGGCTTGCCGACGACGGCGACGAATGCAGGCGGCTCGATCCGGGCAAGCTGCTGCATCGCCTCGGGCCGGTACGACCCTGCCATGATGAAGAAGGTGCCCGTCGGGTCGACCACCCGTCCACGGTAGAAGATGTTCTGGTCGCCCTGCCGCTGCTTCTCGGTGAGAGTTCCCACGATGAAGATGCGGTTGCTCCTGATACCGGTCGGGAAGATGACGTAGTTCGGGCTCTTCTCGTCGTCGCTCTCCTTGAACTGGTACCGCGTCTCGCGGAACTCGGATGCGAAGACCCTGCGCGCCGGCTCACGCTCGAATGCGCTCTGCGGTTTCATGCTGCCTCACCCCCGGCACGGTTCAGCAGTGCAGCCAGTTCCTCAGGCTTGAAGGTGACCGGAATACAGGAGTCCACAAGCAGCCTGCCGGCGAACTCGCCGCCGCTGCAGGTGTAGTAACGCCCGAGAACCGCGTTTCTGACACGGTAGAAGATCTCGTCCATGCCGAGCGGGTTCGACTCTGCGATCCCGATAGCCTCATCGAGGGTGATCCCGACCAGTTTCTCAACGAGGTCACGCTGCATCAGGACGTTCCGGGCACGCTCCCCGTCGTCCAGGACTCCTTTCAGGCGGAGGTCGTACCGGAAGTTGGGCTGGATCTCGTGCACCGGGCAGTAGTTCTGCCGGGAGAGGGTCCGGTTGCACCCCTCAACAGGGCAGCGCTTAATGAGGCCCGACCCTGGCGCAACATGGACGAGAGCGCCCTGGATCTCGGTCTCGTTCCGCCCGACCTCGATATCGCCCTCATCTGCGATGTACATGGCGGTGTTCAGGGAGAGGGAGAGCCTGCCGTTGTACTCATCGACGGTAGCGTAGAAGATATTGTAGACGGTATCGAGCTCCAGCTTCTCCTTGCCTTCGTCTTTCCAGATGACGAACTTGATGGTGCCGCTCTCATCGCCGAGCAGCCCGGTCTGAAGCATCCGTTCGTGGGAGACTTCCCAGTCCTGGATGACCTTGGCCCGCACGCTCCCCACCCCGGGTTTCAGCTCCGCAGTTGGTGTGATCGAAGGGAGGAGCGGGATATCCTTCTCCATCTGCGAGATGGTGGTGCCCGAGTGGATCTTCAGGTTCGGCGAGCCTTTGTACTCATCGACGACCGCTGACTCGATCCGGTACCAGTGGCCGTACTCCATCGCAGGGGCGTTTGCCCGGGTCCAGGTCACGAAGCGTATGGCGCCGCTCGAGTCGGCGATGATCCCGCTCTGCGCGATCGAGGGTGAGAGCGATGGGGTCAGGGAAACGATCTTTCCCTCGATCGTCACCCACTCGCCGGGAACGATCTCGTTTATCGGGCGGAGTTCCGTGGAGGAACCCCCGACACCGGTGAGGTTGTATTCGCGCGCGAGATCACTCGTCACTGTCCGTTCGGCCTCGGTGATATTGACGCCGAACTCCTCGACAAGGCGGCGGAGGCGTGATTCGATCTTCTGCTGATCGGGCTGTGCGCCTTTTACTTCAAGTTTCCGGGAGATTCTCTCTGTTACCTCTGATAGGTTCATACATACATCTCCAGTCTGTAGTTGACATCAATACAGTATTAAGACTGGGGCGTGCGGGGTGAAAG
>Ga0265294_10004258_pt1 | contig 17950 bp, 15 predicted proteins | sample MunlanPumphouse3_FD_192504 | JGI IMG/M metagenome (GOLD analysis project Ga0265294, IMG submission 192504) | Groundwater microbial communities from a municipal landfill in Southern Ontario, Canada - Pumphouse #3 | ecosystem: Environmental > Aquatic > Deep subsurface > Groundwater | place...
CAGAAATGATCACAAGGGGTGTCGAAGGCACGTCTGACTTGCCAGCATAATCCGCAACAGCAACGACGATACCCTTCACGGATGCTCTATATATCTCTACGTAGAGGCCTTAGATTAGGGGTGTTATGTGTGTCACATTGCGGATCTGCTGCCAAATGGCCACCGTTACTGTATCGTCATGCATCTCAGGCCGTGGTCTCCGTGACACGTTTCCTTGCGAAGCCAGCATCTTCGTTGGTCACGGAATCCATCAAGTATCCCATGCAAAAGTTGACACTTATCGTGATGACGGACGTAAACGGAAGGAAACGTTACATGTATTCCGATTTCAACCCTCTGAACGCGGCGATATTGGGGGGTTTCGGCGTTATGGAGGGGGTGGGAACGGCTCGATCCTCATCGAACGTACAGGTAAAAGGTGAGTTGACGGGTTCCGCGCAGCGGAACAGGTCAACTGTCAAATTGTGTTGTTTCAGAATCCTTCAGCGGAGGCTTCTGTCAAACTCAGGATATAAGAAATGTGAAATATTGCTTTTCAAATAATATGTATGCTGGGATTTGATAAATATGCTATTCGATTTGAATATTGAACAGGTTCTTGATCACTGGGAGATAGAGCATGCCATCCGTGAAATCATTTCAAACGCCTTAGATGAGCAGGTATTGACTAGTACCAGAGATGTCCAAATTTTCGAAGATGTGAATGGATTTTGGCACATAAGGGACTATGGGCGTGGCATTAGAGATATACATTTCACACAGAATGAGAATGTGGAAAAAATCCAATCTCCGAACTTGATTGGTAAATTCGGTGTTGGGCTGAAAGATGCATTGGCCGTGTTTTATCGCAAGAATGTTGGTGTTGAAATAGATTCAAAATTCGCACATATATCACTAAAAATGTCTTCCAAACCTGGTTTTGATATTGAAACGCTTCATGTAGAGTTTTCAAAATCGAAGGACTGTGAGATGCAAGGCACAGAATTCACCCTAATCAATGTGAAGAAATCCGATATCGATAAAGCGAAACGCATGTTCCTTAGATTCAGTGGGGCAACTATCGTCGAGAAGACGAAATATGGTGAGGTATACGCTACCAATACGGGCGCACCTACGATTTATATAAACGGCGTACAAGTGGCAAATGAAGAGAACTTCATGTTTAGCTATAATATAACCAACATAAACGCCCAAATAAAGAAATCGCTCAACAGAGAACGCTCGAATGTCGGACGCACTGCGTATTCTGATACAGTCAAAAATATCCTCAAGCAATGCAAATCAGAAACTGTCTTGCTTAGGCTTATAGAGGATCTTGAAAATGTAATGCGTGGAACGAATAAAGATGAAAGCAATTGGGTAGACGTGGCAACATATGCAGCATCGACTTTGAATGAAAGATCGACTTTGAATGAAAGCGGGGATGTTGTATTCCTAACGCCTGAAGAACGGCAGGATTTGACAAATCAGCAAGTGGAGATACTTGACCAGAGTGGCAAGAGGCTAGTACTTGTGACCAATAATGTGTATAACAAATTGGAGCATTCAATAACCACGTTCAAGGATGTTTACACCGAATACAATGAAAGTTTTGAATACAAGTCCGTTTCCTTTGATCAACTGACTACAGTGGAAAAAGGGATATTCGATACCAGATTTACAGTGTTCGACTTCTTAAAAAGACATGGGTATAGAAATGATGCCGATATACGCATATCCGAGACCATACGCTTTGATGAGCATGGATATTCTACGGATGGAGTCTGTGATTCAATCGAGGGGATCATCATCAAACGTAGTGCACTGACCAGCGAGCATTTCTTGGGTGTTCTCCTGCATGAATTCGCGCATTATAATTCCGGAGCGGAGGACAATACTCGTGAGTTTGAAAACATATTGACGGAGATGTTGGGGCTCGCTATGAATGAGATATGCAAAGCACACTAAATAGAAAACGTGTGTTTCACAAGCGCATTTTGTAGAGTCCAAGTTGAAATTTGTATCTCGAGTTTGACAGGAAGTGAAATTTATTGATGATCAGTGAGGTTTGAAGCGTCAGGATTTTAGAAGTTTTCTGAAATAATGATTTATGACCAAACAAACCAATTTCAGAACATTCGGGATTAAGCGTAACCCTGACTTTGACAGAGGCCTCTGCTGAAGGATTCTGTCAAAGTAAGGTGAAATGTTAAAATTCGGATCTCGGTTCTTTCATTGTTTCTTTCCTTTGAGTTCAGATATCTCCAACAGCTGCTGATAGGATTCGATCCCGTCAACTTTCACCCGATTGGTGCAATATGTACTGTAAAACAGCCTGGTGAAATTGATCCTCTCGAGATTCAGACAAAAAACCTTATTTGGTGCCATGACGGAGCCTCCGAGGCCTAACATGATGAATACCGTATCTCTTGTACTGTAGTAGGTTTGCTTGTAATTCTTCAACTGTCTTTCCGTACACCAGGTTATGTTACCCAAATCCTCCGTCCTGGCTCTGTATTTGCATTCCACCCAGAAGCTTATTCCCGAAGATTTTTCTCTGAATCTCAAATCAGGGAACTTCATCGATTTGACATACTTCCCGTTCGTATCGTCATTTGTTGGGGTACGGTGTATAAGTTCAAATCTCTCCGGATCGAACATCGAGACCACATAGCTCTCGAAATCATTTCCGAGACGATAGAGGAAGCGCCTTTCCCTCTCCTCTTCTATTTTCTGCACGCGGAGACGTTCTTCTCTCTCACGCCGGAGTCGGCGCTCGGTTTCTCTTCTCTCGTGGCGGGATCTCCACCAAGATAAGATCTTCTGGATGAATGACATTTGAATCTGTATCTAACGTAGAAGAAATATTATCGGTGCCGAATTTATCAAAAAATCTTCATTCGTCATCCGGATGAAAATAATCTGTGTCGATCTTCTTGATAGAAATTACGGTTTTATTTGATACTCCAACATCATATTCTATCATAAGTTTGGCCAGATCGCGTCCATTGATGAGTATTATGCGAGTATTGGTGCTTATCTTCTTCACATACTCTCTGGCAGCCTTAGAATAATTTGATGATGTGATGAATGCTCCGTTCGTGGCACCCTGACCCTGAAGGGCCCCGGCAAACTTTTGCACCTCCGGTCTCGATATGTCACCGCTCCATTTTTTAGCTTGAATATAGATATTGTTGAAACCCAATCGATCTTGTTTTATCACTCCGTCGATACCTTCGTCACCGCTTTTACTTGTCACTTCGGCATTCTCACTGAAGTTCCCGCCGTAGATCTTCTCCAACAAATCAACTACTATTTTCTCGAAGAAAAAGGGGTCGCAGCTATTGATTTCAGACAATAGATCTTCGATTATCTTGTTGTTCAGATCACGGATGGAGTTCTCCAAGATCTCGTCCGGGGTGAGCGTTTGGTCAGTTGTATATTTTGGTTCCGTATCATCGGTTAATAATGTTTTGCTGATGTTGTTTTGATAATCTCTGAAGGAATCATACTCCATTAGACGATCCAGATCCATTTTTGTTCCAGATTTGACTACTCTTGTCCCTTCTGCCGTGATTCTGCTCTTCCCATAGCCTGTTTTCTCCACAAGCCCGGCTTTTATCAAAGATGTTTTTGCCCATCCGATACGGTTAGCTATTCTTGTCTGTTTGCCACTAGGGAGAAGTTCCTCCAATTCTGCTCGCGACAAATTCAATCGGGGGACGATGCTTTCCCGGATTTCGATGGACGTATGGACATTTCCGTCAGACAGAGCATTTAGAACTTGATCGAACAACTCATCATATGTGGGCATTACCATAATTTACTGAACGATCAGAGATAGTAATAAACGATTCTATCAAAATTTTCCTTTAAGTTTTTTATAGTTCCATACGAGCGAAAAATAATTTTCAACGATTTTACACAATTACTGAATTATATAAAATCACAGGGCAATACGAAGTTTCCGTCCCATCAATGAAGTTCATAGCCGCGGACGGCAGCGGCCCGCTGACCGGAGAGAACATCCGGAAGATGATGGAGATCATTTTCAATCTGGCGTACGGGATCAAGCTGTGCAGGATGCCGCCCGAAGGTTTGTACGGAACACTCGACACTCCCTTCTGCGTCGAGGACGAGAGCACCTGAAAGATTTGCCTCTGAATGCGAAAGCCTCTGTGCGTGCGGCAAGAGGATCGGCACACACACAGTCATGGCCGTGGTCGCCTCTCAGAAGAAGGGCGTTGTGTACGAAATGTCTGATGTACTGAACTGAGCGCGCATAATTTCTGATCGATTTCTCCCATATCATCCGTACTTCCCCGTATTGTCCGTTATTACTTTGTAATCCAAGGCACCGCCGTCGAGATATGCGTCGTCTGACCTCTTCAAATTGGGGTCCAGTCGGAACCTGGCAGACCGAATACGGGCTTGCCGACGGTCATGCCGTTGCGGCGGATCTCTTCATGTCCGATACCATCCATATGAAAACGGCGATAGCCAGGAGCTCGATGACAATGACCATCGTCGCTATGTGGGAGACACCGAAATTATCGTAGATGGAACCCATCGCCGCGCTGCCCGCCAGGAACGCCAGGCCGTAAGCTGTGTAGAACACACCGTAAGCCGTTCCGCGCTTGTGGAACGACGTTATGTCTGCGATGGAAGAACGGATGATGGTCTCGTGTGCCCCCATGACTATACCGAACATTATCATGGCGACGGCCGCACCGATCACCGTTCCGCCGAACCCTAAGAACGGTATCGTAAGCGTGACGACGGGGATGAACGCAAGCGACATTATCCCTCCGGTCTTCGAACCGGTCTTTTCCTTCAGCTTGTCGTACAGATTTCCGATGAGGAGGGCGACAGCTGCGTCCACCAGCATCGCCAGTGCGTACAGCAGGACGATCTGCTGGTCGGGCATGATGCCTTCTGCCTTCAGATAATATCCTATCAGGCTGAAGTTCGCAAGGCCCATTATGGTCAGAGAAGCAAAGAGCGTGAACATCCAGAAGTGACGCATGAGCGGTTCGTTTTTTGCGAATGCGGAAGATGGTTCTGCCTTGAAATCACAGTCCCTATACTTCCGGAAGGCCAGATACAGTGCGGCGACAAGCAGCGCGAACGCTATGGATAGGAACAGATATCCCGTCTGATATTGGGTTATCCCCTGCTCCCCACTTGCATAGAACGCTATGGAGAAGATCAGCGGCCCCGACAGCGCGCCAACCTGGTCCAGCGCTTCCAATATGCCGAACGCCCTCCCTGTCCCGGTGCCGCCGTTCTCAGCCACCTGTGACAGTATGGTGTCTTTAGGAGGACTGCGCAGGCCTTTTCCTACGCGTTCCAGGAGTATCAGTACCATTATGATCTGCCAGTTGCTCGTCAGCCCCATCATCGGGACGACGATCAGAGTCGCATATCCGAATATTATGAACGTCCACTGCTTTCCGGTCTTGTCCGACAGGTATCCGGAGACGAGCCTCAGGAAATATCCCAGGAACTCCCCCAGGCCGTACACCAGGCCCAGCATGGTGGCGCTGACACCGAGGAGCTCCAGATACTGGCCGTTGGCGCTCCGGGCTCCCTCGTAGAGCATGTCCCCGAAAAGACTGATGATCCCGAAGAGGACAATGATCTGTATGGCAGAAATCCCCTTGCCCCTTCCTTTGGACACACCCGTCATTCAACTCTCCCGGCAATATGGATATAAAAATATTTTTTCGATACAATAAATTTTGGTGATGGCGAGTCTCTTGCCTGTACATTTAACCGGACAGCCTGATCGGAGGCGCGGCACCATCTAGCTGACGCAGCGGCTGTACCAGGCCTGCGGCCGTTCCCTGCGGTCATGATCGCATGGTGCCGCATTTTGGACAGAATGCGCATATGCAATACATTCCAGTATGGTAAAACGTATCTTATGAACCGAAGACGTCCGGTCGCTCAGTCTCCCGCGACGTACTTCCCAGCGATCTCGAGGGAACGCCTCTCTGTCAGAAGCGAACCGGGCCGAGCCCGACCTTCTCGCAGCTGTCGGCCATATGCGAACAATGCCTTCCGCGCGTGATGCAACCGGGGCAGTACGTTCGATGAAAACCTTTCTGTTTCATATCATTCTTCTGACCCAGATGTGCAACGCATAGGCCACAGTTCATGCGCACGGGGCGATTAGTCTTTGTCGTTTATCAGCCTGCCTTTCGAACGAAAATAATACAAGTGAGAGAATTGGACTCGTATAATCCCGCTGCAGTCTTATCATCGATATCGGACGCATTTAGTTCTGTTGCAGGCGTGCCGTTTCCGTTTTTGAAGACGTTTTTCATGTCTTCGAGAAATCTTTATTCAACACATTGACCACTTCCTGATTGAATCTTTTAAATGTTTACATCAGAAGTGCATTTAAGCAATAAGATCAACACGATTCTTCAGAAATTACATTGTGCGCTCTGAAAATATACATATATGCGATAAACAAACCCTTAAGCATGGCGAAGATTGGTTTCGGGAATCCTGAGGATCCGCACAGAATAAGGAACAGCAGCCGCCGGTTCTTCCTTGCCGTTCTGATCTTGATGCTGGCACTTTCCATGGCCGCCTATCTTTTCCGCAAAGACCTTCTGGAGCTGATGGGAGGCGTGATAATGTACATGGTGGCGTTCAGCATGTCCCTGGGCATCATCTTCGCTGCGTACAGGGCCCTCACCATAACGATGAAACGTTTGGAAGGGAAGAGATGATGTTCTCCGAAGCGGTCAGACCTTCTTGATGGTCTCGAACGTCTGGAAGTTGGGGCGGGTCACCAGAGAGTACAGTATCGTGAAACCGTCGTAGAATGCCACCGGGATCTGGAACAGGAACAGTATCAGCGAATACTTCCTGGATCCGTTATAGAGCGCCCCGAACTGATAGTAGCTGGTGAATCCTGCTATGTTCAGGATGGTTACGAGCAAGATCATTGGTGTGATGTGGATATCCATCAGGATATATGTCGAGAGCATTATCAGACCTATCAGCCCGGTCACGCCCACTAAGTACATGTAGATGTAGAAGAGATAAGTTCGCAGGCTAAGCCTCCGGACCTTGCCGTCGTTCTTGAATATGGACCAGAACCACCTGCGCCTCTGTTTGTAGAAATCCTTGGCCGTGGTGGGGGGAGCGATGTATATGTTGCCCGCAGGTATGTGGCAGAAAGTATACTTCTTGGATATCTCCAGACCCATTATCAGGTCCTCGGCACCGTATGTCCCATAATCCCAGCCTATCTCCTGCTCCACGTCGGCCCTGACGACTATGCCCTCGCCGTGAACGAACTGAGGTCTGTTCCCTTTGTTGTAGTGTCTGCACCAGGCCTCGCAATTGGCTATCCTGACGATATCCGAGAGGGAAGAGAAGAGATGCCTTCCGAACTCCCTCAGCCTTATGCATCCCTGCCCGCCTTCAACGGCCATATGATTGATCACATACTCAAGATACGGCTTGTCCACCATGCTGTCGTCATCCAGATGGCAGATGTACGTCTCCCTGCCGTATCCCTCCGTGCGGAGCCATTCGTTGCCGTACTGCATGGCCCGCATCTTATTCCTGGATCCGTTAGGGCACACATAATCCTTGGGAACGGTGATCTCCCTGCAACTGTATGAGAACGTATCCCTGTGCTCTTTGATTACGAAGATCTCAAGACCCAGTTCGTAACCTTTGATATTCGATATTATCTTCTCAACAACATCCGTGGCCATGCCGTTGGTTGTTATGACGACGATCACGTTGTTGGGCTTCTCCAACATCGGGTCCTTCTCGGCCTCCCTGATGTCGTTCCCGAAGAGGCTGATGATCATCAGGTACATTTGATATAACGGCGAATGGAAAATACGAAAGAACTACTGCGGCGAAAGCATACTGCAATAGGGACCAAGACGTGAGTTCCTGAGAAATCATCGTTAACGGCATTTCTTTCACTATCCGCGCCTTATCGGACCATACGAGCGATATGACGCATTCTTAACTTTAGTTGGAACTATTCTATATCTATTTATCTTTCAGATACAAGTCAAGAGCGATCGGCTCCTGCTCCGTGTTCTCCGACCCATGCCATAATAATATGTCATATCTGGCACTTTCCAAATGCCGGTCAGCAGCTTATTCGTCAGGACCCGTCACTTCGTCGCAGATGGATTTGATGTACTGATTATAGTACAGTCCCTTCTCTTTCGCCAGGGCTCTTATGACATCCGTGGTCCTTGACCCGTACTGAGAGGACTTCTTCACCCTTCCAGCTATCGAGGGATATCCCAGATCCGCAGCGATCTCCTTCAGGACGGACTTCCGGGAGTCCAGGTCCTTTGGTCTCAGCACAGCCGGATCTATTCTCTCCACCTCAGACAGCACAGCGGGGTCGAGATACGGGTACATCAGCTCCTGATGGAAATGGGCCGCGATCGCCTTCTCGCACGGGATGGAGACGTTCAGGAGCCTGTCCACGCTCGAGATCCTCAATGCTTCGTACTCTTCATAGGTCTGATCGACGAACTTGGCGCATCCCATGAAGAACTCGTCAGCTCCCTGCCCCGTGAGTATGGTATCCTCTTTCGACGTTCTGCAAACGCAGAACAGCTGCAGCTCGTACGATATCGTGAAGGGATCGGATACGCCGGCGGCGGCTATCAGCTCGGCTATGAGCGACCTTGTGTTGTCCTTGGAGATCCTCACATGCGTCCAGGGCAGTTCCAGTCTCTCCGAGAGGTCCTTTGCCATAATGACGTCGTGAGAGCCTTCCGTGCCGCAGGTGTAAAGCTTCACGGAATTGGCGTACTTCTTCGCCACGGCGGCCGCCAGACCGGAATCCAGTCCGCCGGAGAAGGCCACGCCGATATCCCTGCCTTCCGTGCTTTTTCGTATGGATTCTACAATGGAGTCTCTCAATGCGCCGTATCTGAAGGACACGGAGCGGGGATAAGGGTCATAGATTATAATGACAGACGGCTAAGTTCATTGAATGGCAATCCTCTGAACGTTTTGTACGAAGCCGAGTCTGCAATGATTATTATATGTCCGAATGTTGACTGGTCAATCATATCGGTGACGTCCCTATGGATTTCAAAAGCAAAGAGATGAGAGGCTGCAGGACCACCCTGATCCTGATGGCATTCGTGGCATTGATGATCATGTTCATAGACATCATGCTGGTCCCGGCACTGCAGCACATATCTGTAGGCTTCCCTGATTACGCGGGATGGATCTCATGGATCCTCTCCGTCTATCTTCTCGTCGGTGCGGTCCTGAACCCCATCGTAGGAAAATTAGCGGACATATACGGTAAGAGAAGGATGCTCATCGTTACTTTGGTGATATACACCGTTGGACTGATCGGATGCGCTCTTACCTATAGCAATTTCATCTGTCTCATCGCCTTCCGCGCCATGCAGGGCATCGGACTGACGATGTTCCCTATATTCTACGGCATAATCCGGGACACCTTCCCCAAGGAGATGGTCCCCATGTCCATCGGCATCGTCAGCGCCATGTTCTCCATAGGCGTCTCGATTGGTCTGCTGGGGGGCGGATGGATAGTCTCCCAGTTCGACTGGCAGTACTGCTACTACATAACGGCGCCTCTTTTTGTGATCCTTATTCCGATATTCTACTTCAAGGTCCAAGACGCAGGGATATTCGTAAAAGGAAGGAAGGTTGACACCGTCGGTGCCGGTTCCCTCTCCATATCAATACTGTCTCTGCTGATCGCTTTGACGATACTGGAGGAACAGGGCCTTACCAGCCCCGTCGTCCTCTTCTGCCTGACGTTATTCGCCGTATCGTTGGTATCCTTCATATGGTGGGAGCGCAGGGCAGAAGAGCCTCTAATGAAGCTCAGTCTGCTCACCGGGAATGGCGCGGGAGCCCACGTGACCGCGTTCCTGTTCGGGATATCGATGTTCATGCTGTTCCAGACACTGCCGTATTTCCTCAGCGGCCCCGAGATCTACGGCGGATTCCGTATAGAGGATACATTCGACATAGGGCTGATAATGATGCCCATGGCCGTTATGGGTCTGATATTCGGTCCGCTGGCAGGCAAATGGTGCAGAAAGGCCGGCAATTCAATAAGGATACTGGCAACAGGCATGTTCCTGTTCGGCATCGGGGATCTGATGCTCATAATCCTGCTGAAGGCCTTCCCGACAGAGATATGGACCGTTGTTCTGTCAATGTCAGTTGCAGGTGTGGGTAATGCCCTGGCGATGGTGTCCATGATCAACGTCGTAGTGGAAACAAGTCCTGCAGAGGACTTCGGCATAGCATCGGGCATGAACACCATGTTCCGGCTGATCGGAGGGTCCATCGGTCCCGTGCTCGGTACCGCCATACTCTCCGGTTTCGTTGTCTTCGAGATGTACGGACTGAGATACTACGGATTCGACGGTTACGTATGGACGTGGGTTGCTGGTATGTTGTTCTGCATCATCGGCGCGATATCGGCATACATGCTCAAGCCGAAGAATGACGGCGTTTGCGCTCTCACGTCCCAGTAGGTTCCAGGCCCATTGCTTCAGTATGCTGTGGTAGCTAGTGCAGAGGAGAGCATTCCTCCGGAAGATCTTGTGCTTATCTTAGGCCAGGATTTCGTGTCGATCACATTGCCGATGCAGATCCATCCGGTCATGGGAAGATGATCACAGGCCCTCTGCCGTCTTGAACCCTTCACGTCCATACTTCTTATGGAATCCGATCTCCATCATGAGATGGGATACGGCGGTAGCGGCTATCGCCATTATGACAACGCACGAGAAGACGACGGGATCCAAAGCTCCCGTCATCACTCCGATCGTCGCTATGACCATCACCACTTCAGCCTTCGGAACCATTCCCCAGCCGATAAGGTTCAGGGACTCGCGTTTCAATGATCTGTCGCCCAGCTTCGCCCCCGCAGAGCAGGCGAAATACTTCGCCAGTATCGCTATGGCTGATATGGCGAAGGCGAAAGCGAGGACCTCCAGGGACATCAGGTCGCTGAGTATGACCCGTATTCCCACGCTGATGAAGAAGAACGTCATGAAGAACTCCTTGAGAGGCTCTATCTCCCGAATAAGATTCCACTCCTTTGCGTTATCGGCGAACATCATGCCTGCGAAGTACGCACCCACTATCACAGAGAGGCCGATCGCATCCGCCAGTATGGCAAGGGCGAAGCATACTCCGATACCGACGAAGAGCATGGTCCAATCCGGGTGCTCTTTGCCACGGTGACGGTTTATGTAATCGTGTATCCTGGGCATCACGAATAGGCACACGATGAGTGCCAGCACTACGAATATCAGTGCCTTTGCGATAGTTAGGACAATTCCTGTGGGAGAGGTGTCCCCTACGGCCAATCCCGATATGACTGCCAGGATTATCAGCGTCAGTATCTCGGAGATTATGGCTGCGCTCATTATTATCTTCCCTTCCGGGGAATTGGAGACATTCAGATGCCTGAGCACATGAGCCGCCACGCCTGCGCTTGTGGTTATCAGCACGGTGGCGATGAACAAGGTCGAGATCGTGCTGCCTCCTACGAAAAATACCAGCAGCAGCCCGAGGGTGAACGGAACTGCGATGCCGAACAGTGCTGTCAGCATGGCGGTCCTTCCGACCTTCAGAAGATCGGATACCCTGGTCTCAAGACCTACCGTGAAAAGGAGGAATATTATCCCTAATTCGGAGAAGAGCATCAGAACGTTGTATCCTTCGCTTCCTTCGGAAGTGGGGGTCTGTACGACTATCCCGATCTGCTCCAGGAGATTCCATCCCCCCAGACCTGCTATGACCAGGTTGGCGGCGATGATCCCGAAGACGATCTCACCCATCATCCCGGGGAGGTGGAGCTTCTCAAAAATGAAGAAGCCCACATTGGACAGGAAGAAGAGCACGAACAGCATCACGACCAGTGATATTACGTCCATGTAATGGACAGGAAATGATGTGATAAAAAACCGAAGGTTCGAAGCAATGAATGCAACGGAAGCAAATGCGATAGAAGTCGATTGGATTATGGCGCGGAGAGGGAGATTCGAACTCCCGAGGCAGATGCCACCGGTTTTCAAGACCGGCGCCGTGGGCCAGGCTTAGCTATCTCCGCTTAACGGTTTCATGTCATTCCTTTATTTAAAAGTGGACCAAGCATAACCTGGGAATAATCAAATAGAAACGTCCCCTCTGTAATGATGTCAGAACGTGCATTTGCACGGAAGGGCGGGGCTGATTATGAGGTTAATGCACACTTCCGATCTGCATATCGGGAAAAGCGTTCACGGATTATCCATGCTGGATGATCAGAAGCACATTCTGGAACAGATGCTCGGGATAATAGAGAACGAGAAAGTAGACGCGCTCATCATTGCCGGCGACGTTTACGACAAAACAGTGCCGAACGAAGGCGCGGTATCGATATTGAACGGATTCCTGACCCGATTGCACGAGATCAACTGTCCCGTATTCATCATTCCCGGCAATCACGATTCCGCGACCAGGATATCCTTCGGAAGCACGCTGCTGGCGAAGCAGGGTGTGCATATAGCCGAGGAGTTCGCGGCCGGCATGGAGAAGCATGTACTGAAGGACGAATTCGGAGATCTGAACGTTTATCTTCTGCCCTTCTTCAAACCGTCAATGGTACGCTCTTTGAATCCGAAGGCCGAGATAAATAATGCGGATGATGCCGCCAGAGAGGTCCTGAGAGCGACTGAGATAAACTCATCAGAGAGGAACATCCTGGTCGCCCACCAGTTCGTCATCAGCCGTGGGACCGACCTGGATCTGGGAGGATCGGAGGAGTACAAACCCTCCGTAGGCGGTGTTGACTGTATCTCGTACGATATCTTCTCAGATTTCGATTACGTTGCACTGGGCCACATACACAGGCCGCAAAAGGTCGGAAGAAGCAGCATAAGATATTGCGGTTCTCCTTTGAAATACTCGGAAAAAGAGGATCGGGATGAGAAGGGCGTTGTCATATTGGACATCGGAGAGAAGGGTGCGGTATCAACAAGGAACGTTCCCCTTGTTCCGATAAGGGACCTGCGTGTGGTAACGGGAACCGTGGAACAGCTGAAGGAGAGATCCGTGGTAGAATCCGGTAATCCTGATGATTACATATATGTGAATCTGACCGAGGATACTTCCGATGCAAGAGCGAAACTTGCAGAGGTCTATCCGAACATAATGGGCATTGCCATTGTAAGTACTACCGGAGGCGGGGAGCTGCCGGAAATGACCATTGAGAAGATCAGGGGACTGGACCCTGTTGAATTATTTCGCAACTTCTATGAGGACATGAACGGTGAGGAGATCGGAGAGAAGCAGGAGAAGATATTCTCAACCGCCTTTGAAAGAGCCATGGAGGATCTGCAATGAGGCCTATACGTCTGGAGATGTCAGCTATCGGCCCGTATTCCGGGAAGGTCGTAGTCGATTTCGATAAATTCGGCAAAAGAGGTCTGTTCCTCATATCCGGGAGCACGGGCTCCGGGAAAACCATGATCTTCGACGGCATAACGTTCGCGCTGTACGGCGATACAAGCGGAGAGAACAGGGACGCCGATTCACTGCGCAGCGATTTCTCTGACGAGGATACGGAGACTTACGTTGACTTTACATTCGAACATCTCGGAAAGACCTACAATATACGCAGGTCCCCGCCCTACATGCGCAAAAAGAAAAAGGGAGAAGGCTACACTCAATCTTTGAGGGACGCTTTGCTGGTACTCCCCGATGGGCGCAGGATAAACAAATTCCAGAACGCCACAGATGAGATCATCTCCATCTTGGGAATGGATCTGAAGCAGTGGAGGCAGATCGTCATGATCGCCCAGGGGGAGTTCATCAGACTCCTGACGTCCAGTACGTCCGATAGGGAGAAGATATTCAGGAACATCTTCAGCACAGAGGTCTATGAGAAGACGGTCATTCGGCTGAAGGATATGGCGGATGCGCACGCTCTGGATTTCGGTAAGGAATCCAGGGATTTCGACAGTATGGTTTTCAAAATAGATGCGGGTGATGACGCAGAATTGGCGGCAACCCTGGCCTCTTTGCCGAAGGTCGATCTCGTCAATAAGAATGTCACTATTTTCGCGGCACTGGAGAAGCACATAACAAATGAAACAGAGCGCACATCCTGTCTGTCATCGCTTAAGGAAGATGCACGGAAAGCATATACGAATTCTATTCAGGAATTTGAGGCGGGAAAGAATCTGAAAAAGGATTTTGACGATCTTGAAACGAAGAAGAGAGAGAAAGAGGAACTGCTTCGGATACACGAAGATATGGAAGCACTGCGTAAAGATTACGGGTTCAATAAAAGTGCCAGTAAAGTAACTCCTCATTACGCAGCAAGGAACAAAGCGAGATCAGAACTGTATGAACTAAGTAAAGAGATCCTCGGATTAGCAGAAGAGGTTGAAGTTCTTCGTAATGATATGGAAAAGAAGAGATCCGAGAAGAGAGAGGCGGAATCTCACAACATTGAGCTTAAAGAATTGGATACTAAAATAAGCACTATCGAAAACAAGATGGAAAAATATTCTGACCTGGCACAATGCATCGAAAAGAAGGATGAGTACAACAGGGAACAGAAAAGCCTTCAAGATGAAATCACAGAAATAAAAGAGAAGGCAGATGATGCCCTGGAATCTAAAAGACCGCTGATAGATTTCGTGAATAATAACACGAACGTCAAGGAATATCTCAGAGAACTTTCCAATCGCCTTTCAGGGATAAATGAATCAGAAAAAAGCATAAGCTCTATGAAGAGGATCCTTGGAACAATAGAGGATAAAGAAAGGATATTGGAAGAATACGGGAAGGCGCTTAATTCCACTCTTGAGATCTGCTCCGAATCAGACAGTAAAATATCCCGGATGGAGAAGGCATTCTACAAAGCCCAGGCCGGAATATTAGCAAAGAGTCTGTTTGACGGCGCACCGTGCCCTGTTTGCGGCTCTCTTGATCATCCCAAAAAGGCGATCGCACCTGAAGATGCTCCGGATGAGGAAGAGATAAGAAATGCAAAATCAGAGAACGAAGTTCTGAAGAGGAAACGAGATGATATATCCGGAGAAATAAAATCCCTGAGATCAACCGTTGCCGCAAATAAAGAAGAACTGGACCGCACACTCTCCAATTTCGAACTCAGTCTGGGGGAGAACCCTTCAACAAAGGATTATGTGGAGATCATAGACGGCCTCCAGAGAAGCTTCCGTGATAAACGGGAAGAAATCGAGCCCGAATACAAGCAGACGGAAGAACTGGCAAATGAATATGAGACAGTATCTCAAAAGCTCAGGAATTTGGATGAGGAATACAACGATTTAAATGACAAATTGAATGAACTCCGGCCAAAACTGCAGGATTTGAACGTCAAGATAGGTAATGCATCAACAACGATCGAGCTCATCCAGAAGGATCTGGAATATTTGGATGAGGAAGCAGCCCGGAATGCATTGGAAGAAATGCGTATAAAAAGCGACTCCCTCAAAGAAGAGATCTCGAAAGCGGCAGAAGCATACAGCAAATCTCACGCGGACTGGAAAGGAAAGGGTTCGATCTTGAATGACAAGAAAGAGAATGTCCTTCCTCGAAAGGAGAAAGAGAATGAAGAGCTGGAGGACGCTTTTCTCAAAACTTTGGGAGAGCACGGATTCAGAACCGAGGAAGATTATCTTTCCGCAGTGGTTGAGGAAGGAGTGCTGCAATCAAGAGAAGTAACACTCAACGATTACGATCAGAAACTGAGAACAGCCGAAGGGCTCATACAGTCCTTGAGCAAGAACGTAGATGGGAAAATAATACCTGATCTGGATCTTTTAGAGGCCGAATCCAAGAGTAAGGACGAAGAGTACAATATCGCCGAAAAAGCACATACAAATGCAGAGAATCGGTTGAATAGCAACAGATCAATCAAAGAGGACCTGGAAAGAAAATACCTGGAATATGACAGAAAAACCAGGGAGCACCGCATATACAAGAAGGTCTACGATACTGCCTCCGGGCAGATCACAGGAAGCTCTAAGATCAGACTCGAGCAGTACGTTCAGGCTACTTATTTCGACAGCGTGCTCGCATATGCCAATCTGCGGCTCGGCACAATGACCTCCTGCAGATATCTGATGGAGAGGAAGAAGGATGCGGACGAGAAAAGGACCCAGACCGCCCTGGACATTGTGGTACTGGATCATTACACGGGGAAGAGAAGGGACATCAAATCCCTTTCCGGCGGTGAATCCTTCAAAGCCGCACTGTCACTATCTCTTGGTTTATCAGACGTGGTTCAGAGACTTGCCGGAGGGGTCAGGATAGATGCGCTGTTCATCGACGAAGGGTTCGGTACCCTTGATTCCGATTCACTTAGCCAATCGATCGGAATATTGGAGCAGCTTACTGAAAGCGACATACTCATAGGGATAATCTCCCACGTGGATATCCTGAAGGAGAAGATAGACAAGAAGATTATCGTCAGAAAAGGACATCAGGGGAGCAGCGTTTCCGTAGAGGTAGACTGATATTTATCATTGAGATTGTACCGGCGAGGGGAATCTCTTTTCAGACCATATCCTGTCGGCCTTGGCGGTCATCACCATGAACCATACATTCTCCGCCAACAGCGAGACCACGCTGGGGAGGACGGCTTCCTGCATGCCGGGTAGGAGGACCATAGCCATGGTTATGCACAATCCGGTATTCTTCCAGGCAGATGCGGAGACGTAGACCACGGACCTCCCTCTTCCGGAACCGGCTCTCTTCGACCATTCCCAAGGTATCACCGTGGTTGCCACAAGCCTCAGCGTTGCAAGTCCCAGTACCGCCAATACGAGCCACGGATCGTTGAAGAATACATCCCTGTTGGCTGCTATCGCCAGGAACACAAGGAGCATCATCATGGCATTTATCGAGATGGTCTTCGGTTCGCTCTTAAGATGCAGCTTCCTGATCAGGAATGACAGACCGAATGGCACCGCTATGAAGAGCACGATGTACTTCAGTATCTCCAGGGGACTCACCGCGTTGCCTATCAGAACAAATGAGAGTATCGGAGTAAGTGCCAGAGAGATCATGTATATCGCAGTTACAGAAAGAAGTGCCAGCTTGACGTCTCCCTTCATATAGATGGCACATACGACGACGGCTATGGCACAGGGGATCGAAGCGAACAGGGCCCAGCCGTACCACACCTCGGGGTGGGAGTTTATGAATGGAAGACCGACGAGTATCGTCACGCCGGTATTCAGCACGAAGCAGCACAGGAAAGCGATGAAAATGTCCTTCCTATTCTCGGTGAAATCCTTCCGGCTGAACTCCAAGCCGTCCATGGACACGCTCATCTGTATCATGAGCACAACTATCATCAACAGGGAGAAGTTGACGTCCTCCCTCGGCCCCACAGCAAAGCCCAGGACTATGCCGATAGCGATCCAATATCGCACATTGAGCAGCGGCCCCGGAACAGCCATGGACGGATGATTACAGGCTTTGCTTAAAATCTTCTCCTTCGAAGAAGAACTCCACCGCATCGGCCACCGGGTCCTGAGAGAGCTTGGCTCCTAGCTCCGAGGCGTATTTAGATGCCCTTTTGTCCAATATCACAGCCATCCCCCTGTCCGTCTCCGCTCTTATGAGGCGGCCTATGGCCTGCTTCATCTTCCTTGTGGCAGGTATCTCCGTGACGTACTTCCAGCCGGTCCACGGGCCGTATCTACGGTCGAACATGTCAGACATCGCCCTGGATTCAAGGGTTGGCGGAGGGTACGGTATCCCGACGATTATGGCGAAGGACAGCTCCTCCCCGGGGAAATCGATGCCTTCGGCGATTGAACCTCCCATCACGGTGAAGAAGACCCCGTTCCTGCCGTTCCTGAATGTATTCAGAGCGGTCATCGTCCTCCTGGATTGCCCAGACTCCTCCCAGTACATCGGCTTCCTGACATCCCTTTCCAGG
>Ga0265294_10004259_pt1 | contig 17950 bp, 13 predicted proteins | sample MunlanPumphouse3_FD_192504 | JGI IMG/M metagenome (GOLD analysis project Ga0265294, IMG submission 192504) | Groundwater microbial communities from a municipal landfill in Southern Ontario, Canada - Pumphouse #3 | ecosystem: Environmental > Aquatic > Deep subsurface > Groundwater | place...
CTCAAGACTGACTGTCGCTCCTCCATCCATTTTCAAGGCTGATGATTTGGATTGTGAACCGGAGCCTCCTGCGCTGGTGGCGACTGCTCCTGTGGCGTAATCGGAATAATTATTAACGCCGGTTGATTTCTTTCCACTAGCGCCGATTTAAATTTTTCCAGTTATCGCCGGAATAAAAATTGCCACCCCCGTCCGAAGCCCCCTTAGAATAGGAATATCAAAAAATCTATCCAAGGAGCTTCAATGAGCAGGAGTGGCAATTACTTTATGGTAACACAAAAGCAAGAGGAAATGGAGATTGAGGGCTTGGATCCCCACAACATCTCGGAACTGGCACGGCGTACGAACCTTTCGAGACCAACGGTCCGCAAGTATCTCAGAGATGGTAAAATCAAGGACCATGGGAACAAAGGCAAGAGAAAGGGCTCAAAGATTGATACCTGTAAGGCATTTCTTGATGAACAGTTTGCCCTGGGGAACTTCAATTGCGAAAATCTCTATGACAGCATGAAAGAACGGGGATACAGTGGTGGCAAGAGTATCCTGAAAGACTATGTGAAAGCGTTCAGGAAGCCCGTGAGCAAGGAAGGGACCCCTCTCCGGGTGATGCGGTACGAAACGATACCCGGAGACCAAATCCAGATGGACTGGGGCTTCCTGAAATACACGGACACGAAAGGAAAGAACCGTCAGGTTGCCTGTCTGGTCATGATCTGTGGCTATAGCAGGAAAAAGTACATTGAGTTTTTCAGCTGTTCCGTCCAAGCCTTTCTGTTCATCGGGATGCTTCATGCGTTCATTTTCTTTGGCGGTCTCCCAAAGAAAATACTCACGGACAACATGAAAAGCGTAGTGACCTCCAGAGGCAAAGGCGGCATTATCCTCAATGCCAAGTATGAGGCCTTCATGAACGATATCGGCTTCGTCACGAAGCTCTGCAAGGTAAGGTGTCCGACGACAAAAGGGAAATCGGAACGGCTGGTACACTATGTCAAGAATAATTTCATGCCCGGAAGGAGCTTCGGGAACCTGGTGGATTTGAACTTGCAGGCACTTGACTGGTGCAACAGGGTTGATGACAAGGAGCATGGCACCACCCATGTGCCACCCAACGAACGGTTCAGGGAAGAGTCCTTTGGCGCATTGCCCCGGCAAAGCATAATGGACCACTATCTGTGGGTTTCACGCTCGATTGCCTTTGACGGATATATATCCTATGAGGGGATGAAGTTCGGGACATCCCATACCTGTCGGGAAAAGCATGCGCTGGTCTCCAGGCAAGCCAATAACGTAATCATCATGGACGGTACCAGCGGCGAAGTCGTGGGCACCTTCAACGTGGTAGGGAAAAACAAGGTCTATACACACCCTGAACAATGGGAACCCTTCTACCGGTCCTATAGCCAAAGCCCCGAAAAAAAATATGCATCCGGCCATATGACCGTGCAGAACCCTGTTTTCGACAATCCTAATGACTTCAAGGATTATGACAGTCTTCTGGGAGGATTTTGAGTATGGATATCTATGAAACGCTGACATCCGGTTTGCAGGAGCTTGGAATAGGTATCACCGCAGAGAAACTCACAAAGCTGCTGGCCCTTTCCCTGCGCGAGGATGACGACAATACAGAGTCCCTGCAACGGCTGATACAGTATCTGGTCAGGGAAAGGAACGGAAAACTCTACGATACCTATTTGCGGCTTTCCCATATCCCTGTCGTCAAGACCCTGGATTCCTTCGATTTCTCTTTCCAGCCGGAACTGGACGAGAGACAAATACGGGAACTTGCAAGGCTGGGTTTCATCAAGGCAAAGGAGAATATCCTGCTTTTTGGGAAACCCGGACGTGGCAAAAGCCACCTTGCCACAGCCCTCGCCATGGAATGCATCAGGAATGGGAAACGCGTTTACATGGCCCCGCTGACACAAATCATCGAGAGTCTCATGCAGAGGATCAGCAGGCAAGGGTCTATCCAAGGCAGGCTTTGGTCCCGGTACATCAGGCCGGATGTCCTCATTATTGACGATGTGGGTTCCCGGCAATTGGATTCCATGGGCTCCGAACTGTTTGCTGAGCTTGTGGCAAGGCGCTACGAGAAAGGGAGCATCATTACTACCAGCAACCGCCCTTTCTCCGACTGGCCCAAATTCTTTGGCAAGGATTCCGCTGCGGAGGCCATAGACAAATTGGTTCACCACAGCACAATCCTGACCATAAAGGGTCCGAGCTACAGGTTGAAGGATAGGCTCGTGCTGATGTCCGGTATGGATTCCAAGCTATAGGGGGGTGTGAAATGAACATGCAACAGGAAGAGATACTGTTCGAGGTCGTTCCCGGGGAACACCTGCAGCAGGATATGCTGAAACTGAGGAAACTTGCCTATACCGCAGGGTTGCTGGTGAACCTCACCGAGATGAATGGAACGACTTTTCTTTCAGTCAGGTACGATGATGGCTTTACGGAATTTGTAAGGACCCGCCATGCAGGGAGACCCAGGAAGAAGGAATCGACCCGGTTGACTTGTGGCGAGGTTGTCTCGCTGAAAACAGAAAAGGGTGCGAAAGTGGTTGCCGCCACTCTCGGCATGCCCCTGGCTACCTTTTACAGGCATTACATTGAAAACAAGGGGAAAAAGGAGGGAGAAATATTCTCCTGACCGGGCTATTCTCATATTTAATTATGAGAATGCCCCATACAGGGAATCCTTGACATCTTGGTTTGCTTCTGTTGTAGTGGAAAGGTAAAAATACAACAGGAAGCAAACCCCGTTCGGGTTGTACTGGGCATCTGAATTGGGATGCATCGCACTGGGTGGTAAGTTTTAAACCGGCTACGGCTGGCAAAAATTCAACCGGCTCGAGTGGAAAAAATTAAACCGGCCGCAATACCCTTGTATAAATTCAACATCAAATTGGGATTATCCAACTCTCTTATTGGTCTTATTCTTCCTCTTGCAGCCTTTAATATTCCATTTTGGACATTGATCTATCGTTCTTTCTTCCAGACCCTGCCTAAAGATCTTGGAGATGCGGCTCGTATTGATGGAGCTGGACATGCGGCCACCTTGTTCAGAATAATGCTTCCTCTTGCAGCCCCGGCGACGGTCCTTGCGGTATTGTTGGTGTTTATTGCGGCTTGGAGCGATTATTTCCTTTCGTTGATCATGCTCAACGACCAGAGACTTTTCACCATGCAACTGAGGGTCTCGCAGTTTCTTAACTCCTACGGGACCGACAGGATGCCCCGTTATGCCGCGGCTGCCTTGATATCCATGGCTCCTACAATCTTGCTTTACGTGCTGGGACATAAGTGGATCATCCAAGGGACTCTTGCAGGGGCCTTGAAGGAATGAGCAATGACTTTGAGATTCGAAATCCAATACTTCCCGGGTTTCATCCAGATCCAAGTATTTGCAGGAGAGGAGAGGATTATTTTCTGATTACCTCGACCTTTGAGTTTTTTCCGGGAATACCAATCTACAGGAGCAAGGATCTTGTTTCCTGGGAGTTGATAGGACAGGTGGTGACCCGAAGGCACCAATTTGAGTATTCACTTATGGAGGCGTCCAGAGGATTGTTCGCCCCGACCATCAGGTATCATGATTCTCGTTTTTATGTCACTGTCACCGATGTCACACAAAAGGGGAATTGCCTTTTGTCTGCGGAAGATCCCCGGGGTCCCTGGTCGGATCCTGTTTGCCTTGACCAGGAGGGGATTGACCCCTCTTTGTTTTTCGATGAGGATGGCAGGGCATACCTTGCCACCAATGCCTCCGTGCAGGGGATTTTAGGTATCGCTCTGTCTGAAATTGAGATATCCACAGGAAAAAGACTTTCTCCTGTCCGGCATATCTGCCCGGGGAGCGGGGGAAGATTTCCCGAGGCTCCCCGTATTTTTCATATTCATGGCATATATTATCTTCTGCTTTCGGAAGGAGGGACTGAATATGGCCATATGGTGACGCTCTTTAGAAGTAATGCTGTCTGGGGTCCTTATGAAGGCTGTCCTTCCAATCCAATATTGTCGAGTCGGGATGATTCTTCCCGTATTTTACAATGTACAGGTCATGCTGATATTGTTTCTGATGCCCAAGACAATTGGTGGGCGGTCTTTCTTGCCACAAGGTCCTTGCCCGGGGTCCTGCTTCATAATCTAGGGCGTGAGACCTGCCTTTCCCCGGTTGTGTGGGATAAGGGTTGGTTTTATATCAAAAAACCAGAATTGGGCAACCCCGGCAGGCAGTGGAAAATGGAAAAGTTGCTTCTTCCCCAAAAATCCGGTTCACCTTTTGTAGATCAATGGTTACATATCCGCATCCCTGAGGAGACCGCGATTCAAAATGATCCTCAGGGCCGTTGGTTGCAACTGACAGGCAAAGGGGTGGGGTTGTCCGATGCGTTGGGTGCTCCTGCCTTTTGTGGATGGAGGCAAAGCGAGCACCGCTGCCACTTTTTTGCAAGGGTTGACAAATTTGAGGTTCCTTCCTGTTTTGGACTGAGCGCGTATTATAACAATCAATACCACTACAGCATATGTGTCACTGCCAGCGGGCAAGGGATGAAAATATCCTTGGTGCATGTGCTGCATGGAATCACCTATCTGGTATCCGTCAAGGAAGTGCCCTGCATTGCAAAGGGTCTTGCTTTGAAGATTGAGGCGGATGATGCATGGTATCGGTTCTTGTACTGTCTTGAAGGAAAAGGATGGGAGGAGATTGGGAGGGGAAGGGTGGCGGGCCTTTGCTCCGAGGGAACTCTCTCCATGACTTTTACCGGCACCCTGCTAGGAGTTTATTCAGAGAGAGGCGTGGTCCGTTTCTCCACTCTCTTGTATGCATCGTTTGCCTGAGCAGGAATCCTAGAGGGTTCTCAATATTTCCCGCACTGCTTTCTCATGCTCGGGGAGCATCTCAAGGCATGTATTGCATGCGGCTTCGAGTGATAGCTCATCGCCCTCGGCGTATGGTTTACGGACGAGATTTTCAAAGGTATTCTCCAATTCCCTTGCCATGCTGGCTACCTTTTCCTTTGCTTGCGGTGAGGCTGCCTTGATTTGCTCTGTCAGGACAATATGTTGTTTAGAGAAGGCATATGACTGACCGATATCCGCAAACGGGCTTGAGGCAAAGGCCTTGTTTGAGAGAGTGAAAGGGATAAAGGGATGGTAGATGGGCAAGGGTGAGCCGGTGAGCCATACCAAGGAGGATTTTCCTTGGTTCTCGACAATCATCGAGGAAGTGGTTTGCGAACGTACCAAGCCTTTTGCATCAAGGCAGATAGACTGCATTGAATGTTCAAGATTGCCCGCTGTCCCCCTGTTGGAAATGAGGATGTCCCTAAGGGCGGTCCATGTTGCCTTTGCTTGCATGAGCTTGGAAGTGGTAAAATGTTGGCGCTGGTTTCCCTTGGTAAACAGGAGATGCAAGGGACTTGCATGTCTACGGGAGAAATCCGGATGTGATTTTCCTGTTTTTTCATCTGCATTCTGGTACTCGGTTCCGATGGTATACCCATTGGAAATGGATGCAAAGGAATCCACTTTCTTAAGAGCCCACTTCTGTGCGGCAGTCTCCAGGATATAGGCTTCTTTTCCATCTTGGATCAAAAAGGAATTATGATAGCTCAGATGGCCTGAATAGCTGGCATTCCCTCCTTGCCCGTATTGGGTGATGAGGTGAGTGATGACTGAGACCGCATCCTTGGCGGTGGCGCTGTTATGGAGGGCAAGACGGAGGATATCCATACCCAGCAAGCCATTTTTATCAACCGGGGAGGTGGAGAATACGGCCTCGTTTCCTATGGCTACTCCCTGTTCATTGACACCCATCTCGGCACCCCATATCCAGGAGGGGCTACTGATGAGCGCCCTATAAGGAAAGGAGTATTCCCGTGCTGCCTTTTGAAGAAAGCCATACTGTCCCTTGTCATAGGAAGCCCTATGCTCAGGATGGACCGGCTTGGTAAGACCTTCCGTCCCTTCGCAGTACAGTAATAGTTGAGGTTCTCCAGGATCCCGGTCCGAGTTTTTTGCAAAGAAACGCTTGTTTCCTTCTGCTTTTACCATTGTGTCGCACATACTTGCCTCGTAGTAGCCACAATTCATACTAATGTAGGAGTGCTCGGGCTGCAAGCAGATTCACCCTTATTTGAAAGGAAGCAAGGGAAATCATAACGGGAGGACATGGCTTATTTGTTCTGTTGCCTATGAATACTCGTATAGGGATTGTTTTATGAGTATTGTGATAGGGTGCGGAAGCTACACTGTGAAGACCTCCTTGGCATAGAATTACTTGGGGAATAGAGGATTCCCTTTAAGGACCCTGCCCACACAGGGGATGCATAGGTTGTGGCTTTATCCTGGACGGCAATGATTTCACAGTTTCTGAAAAGAAACAGGGACTTGGCAAAGACATTGTGGTTGCTGCGTCCCTATCAGCAAGAATAATCGTTTGTGGATAAATTGCCAGATTCGATAAAAGACACGAAAAGAATAGTATTGTATGATTACTCTCATGTATGACGTAATTATCATCGGAAGTGGCGCAAGCGGGTTGTTCCTTGCAGCGAATCTTCCGGGTATGAAGGTTCTGGTGCTGGAGAAGAATGAGAGGCCAGGCAAGAAGATTCTCCTTACCGGGGGTGGTATGTGCAACCTTACCAACTGCGATGATATCCCTACGTTCCTGTCTCATTTCAAGGATAAAAGACAAAGCAATTTTCTTAAGCCGGCTTTGATGAATTTCTCGACCGAGCAGGCAAGGAGATGGTTTGAGGCGCATGGCCTTGCCCTGTTGGTCAGGGATGACGGGAAAGTCTTTCCCGAATCACTCCATGCCCAATCAGTGATAGACACCCTGCTGTCCCAGGCAAGGGATTCAGGTGTTGTTTTCCTTTATTCCCAAAAAGTAACTTTTCTGGCAAAGGATTCCGGTTGCTTTTCCGTCTCGACTGACAAGGAGACCTACCATGCGGTTGCGGTAGTCCTGGCGACGGGAGGAATGAGCTATCCCGCCACCGGTTCAACCGGAGATGGGTATGTCCTTGCCAAAGGGCTGGGGCATTCTCTTGTTCCTCCAACACCGGCGCTTGTCGGGGTATCCGTTCAGGATTATCCATTTGCAGGGCTTGCAGGAAACTCAATTCGTCAGTCACTTGTCGATTTTACTCATAAGGACGAACCCAAACGGTATCTCAAGGCAAAGGGGGACCTTCTTTTTACCCATGACGGGCTTTCCGGGCCGGTTGTGTTGAACAATGCACGATATATCAAGAAAGGGGATGTCCTCTCTGTCTCGCTGGTTTCCACCGAGAACAAAGAGACTGCCAGGCAGGAGATTCTTTCCTTGTTTCAGGACAGTCCGAAGAAGAGGGCCTATACCCTTATCAAGGGGCTCGGGCTATTCTCAAACCTTGCAGAGAGAATTCTTGCAGGGCAGGCAATCAGCAAGGAAGAGACCTGTGCGAACCTGAGCAAGGAACAAAGGAAAAACCTTGTCTCAGCTCTTTTGGACTACCATTTTGTTGTCTCGGAAAAGAAATCCTTTTCCTCTGCGATGGTAACAGCGGGAGGCCTTTTTCTGGATCAGTTCGACCGTAAGACCCTGGAGTCCCGTCTGGTTCCCGGTTTCTTCGCCACAGGGGAGGTATTGGATGTAGATGGTGATACAGGAGGTTACAACCTGCAATCTGCGTTCTCAACGGCCATGCTTGTTGCAAGGGCGTTGCTAAGCAAAAGGGCATAGAGACAGGAATTTTCTCCATAATGAGAATTCATTGATTGAATTCTTGGTCGAAACCTTAGTAAACAAGTCCATGCATACTGACTTATTGGCAGATATACCGATTCGAGTATTCAGCGATAAGATTAAGTTTAAGAATCATGATGTTTCCCCTGACCAGCAACTCAACAAATGAAGAAAAATGCTTCAATTTCGAGAAATCAGATTATGGATTTGACAGAATAAGGGTTAAAAAACTATTTTCAAGGTTTATAAGCGAGAACCCCAAAAAAACTAAGAGAGAACTGGTTGCGCAAATCTTGGCATTAGCACATTGAAACACTGAAAAGTAATGGATTGCTACTCGAAAGGATTACTTGTACCAAAGGACACTGGGAGGTGTTGGATGATTTATTTGTATTATTTGCTTATTAGTATAGTCTTATATCCTACCAATCACTTCTTCTCTACAGTCGAAAACCTCTTTCTGTCTAGATAGAAGTCTAGTGCATAAGCATTATGCAGGTATTTTACTTGAAGATAATGCTATATAGAAGAATATTCTGTTAACTTCCTTTTTCTTTAATCTGTACATTTATTTCTCATATTATGAGTTATAATATTGTTGGTGAGTAAACGGCTTCTGCTAAAAATACTCAGGATTGTCTCTGGAGGAAGTATTGAACACCGTGAGAATATTGATTGTTGATGATAATGAAAAGTTTCGAGAAAGCCTTTCGAGAAGCTTGCACATGCGGAAATACGAATGTTTTACCGCTTCGTGTTCTTCACAAGCATTAACCGTGTTGAATGATAATTTGGTACAAGTAATTCTTCTTGATCTTCGGTTAGGACAAGAGGATGGTATCCAGGTTTCGAAAAGACTGATGGAAATTAAACCTAAGATTCCTATTATCATGCTTACTGGATACGCTACAATCGAATCTGCTGTAGAAGTGATGAAAAACGGGGTTGTTGATTACATCCAAAAACCCATTGATATGCAGAAACTTATCAAGACAATCAACAATGTAATCACTGTATCAGAAAATAGCAGAGATGATCTTGCATGTTCTTCCTTGGATACCTGTTTTCTTGAAACTTACAATGAGAAGATGAGACGTTGTCTTCATCTTGCAAGACAACTTGCAGATTCAAAAATTCCCATCCTTATTCAAGGTGAAAGTGGGACAGGAAAAGAGGTCATTGCGGAATATATTCATCAGAATTCCAAGCGGAATACATTGGTGATGCAGAAATCGAACTGTGCTGCATTCACTGAGTCTTTATTGGATAATGAACTTTTTGGACATGAAAAGGGTGCTTATACAGGGGCGACTGAGCAGTACAAGGGTGTTTTTGTCCGTTCAGATAAGAGTTCTCTTTTTCTTGACGAAATAGGTGATATGCCTTTGGCTTTGCAAGCAAAAATTCTTCGAGCGATTCAGAATCAGGAAATTCAACCGATTGGAAGTGAAAAAACCATTCATGTTGACGTGAGGTTTTTATCTGCAACAAACAAAAACCTCAGTACAATGATTGAAGAAGGAAAATTCCGTAAGGATCTCTATTACCGGTTAAATGCAGGTTCTATTGAACTTCCTCCACTCAGGGAGAGGAAAGAAGATATTCTTCCCATGGTTTCCTTCTTTATTCAGAGATTTTCAAAAAAGGTAGGAGAAAAGCAAATACTGTCAAAAAATGTTGAAGACTTGTTCCTTAAGTATCCATGGCCGGGAAATATCCGTGAATTGATGAATGTCATTCAATATGCTTGCTTGGTCGCCACCGGCAACGAGATTTTTCTGGTTGATTTGCCTTCCTCCTTTATTAATAATCTTCAAAAGAATGGGATTGTTGATGAGGAAGCATCTGAAAGGGAAGTTCAGTCACTGGAAGAGGGAGAAGCCAATCTTATTAGGAATACGTTAAAACGGTTCAATAATAACAAAAAAGAAGCTGCAGAGGTATTAAGAATCAGTCGTTCGACTCTATACAGTAAAATTAAAAAATTTTCTTTAGATGAAGGACTCGAACAAGATGAATAGCCTCATTGAACTGAATGATGTTTCCGTTACCTTTGGAAACTTGACTGCGGTAAAGCATGTCAGCTTTTCCATGAAAGAGGGGGAGATTAGGGCCCTAACAGGAGAAAGCGGTTCAGGAAAATCAACCCTTGCCAAAATTCTTGCTGGTTTGATCAATGTGCAAGAGGGGCAGGTATTCATTCATGGGAAAAAAGTATTTGCCAACCCAAAGATGTTTGTAAAGGAACATGTGGAATATGTACCCCGAAAAGGTGTTCTTGTAAACCATTTTTCAATTGCAAAGAATTTTTATCTATTCAGTCAGACTATTAGAAATGGATTTTTTTATGACAAGACTAAGGAAAGAAAGAAAATACAAGATTTTTTTGATTATTGGAATATTGATTTAGATTCCCGTGAGCGGATAGGGAATTTATATCTTTCTGATCAAGTGTTGGTGAGTATATTGCAACGCATTTACCGTAATCCTGAACTTCTTATTCTCGATGAATCATTAGACAGTCTTTCCCAGTCTTCTTTTGAGAAGGTTTTGCGAATCATTAATGCGAAGCATGCTTTGGGAATGGCTTGCCTGATTATCAGTCACGATATAGAAAACACGAGGAACATCGCGGAAACAATCTCCATAATGAGGAAAGGAGAGATTCTCTTTACCGAAAGTGTTAAGGATATTGATACCTTCAATATCATTAAACTGACCTATGCGAATTTTCGGCTGAATGAGGAGAAGTCCAACGCTCGAGACTTCTATCAATTATTGAGATATAATGAGGCTATCTTGGAGTCTCTTCCTGTCAATGTTCTTATTTTGGACAAAGATAGAAAGGTTAAGTTGATTAACAACTCTGCGGTTGATTTTTTTCATGTTGATAAAGAAACCATGATAGGCTCTGATTTTTCGTTTCTTTTGTCGTCTCGGAATGAGGTGGTGATTGATACTATTTCTGACGCTTTGATGAAAGAGGAAAAATTGAACATCCTCAACCAGATACTCCATATTGGTGACTCAATCAGGAATGTGAATGTGACATTATATCCAATTAAAGAAGGTGGCTTGGTCATTGGAGAAATGGTAATTTTCTTTGATACCACCGAAACCGCTCAATTGAGAGAGAAGATTTCTTATATTGATAAGATGTCTTCTATTAACATATTATCTGCTGGAGTTGCCCATGAAATAAACAACCCATTGGGGATCATCAATAATTGCTTGGATTACCTCTCCTCAGAATTGAAAGATAAAGACCAAAAAGAAATTATTCAGGAAGTTGAGGATGAAATACTTTCAATTTCCCGAATTATTTCCAGTTTAATTTCCTATTCTTCCCCAAACGTCAATACCAGCATTCGGTTCGATGTAGGAACGATCATTGAAGAAGTATGTATTTTCTTCAAGTATTATGGCAAAGAAAAAGGAGTGAAAATTAACTTGGAAGAAGTTCCAAAAAAAGTATTTGCTTTTGCCAAAGTGAGTGAGATTAAACAGATTCTTCTGAATATATTGAAGAATGCGGTTGAAGCGATGAAGAACGGAGGGAACATTTGGCTTAAATTGGAGATTTCTGCAGATAAAAAGAACGTCATTATTAGAATTCGTGATGATGGACCTGGATTGATGCTTGAACATGTCAATGATGTTTTCTTGCCCTTTTATTCAACAAAAGCAGGAGAGAATATCGGATTGGGATTGTATATCTGCCACAACTTAGCAAAAAGTAATCATGGGGACATACAAGTTGAGAATGTGCTTCCTCACGGATGTCTTTTCTCATTGCAAATCCCTAGGGATACTGCTTAGCATGGCAAGCCGAGATTTACTGTTGAGAGATATAAATCGAGATACTTCAATGTTAATGGTTTATAGAGCTTACTAACATCGCTTTCTGGTTTAATTGTTACTTGTTTTTCTTTTAGTTCTTTTACTCCGGGAAGGGTAAGAATCGTATCAAGAGGATATTGGGAAAGCATCGATATCAGGCCGTCTCCAAACGAGGCATCAACACTTGAATTGCAACGCAGGATTTTTCCTGTGATGTTTGCGATGACCTGCATTACCGAACTATTATTGGACAGTCCACCACTGCAACTAATCACCTCTATTTTTTCTCCTGCCTGTTCGATTAATGTGTCAAGAAGAAAAATTTCATATCCTAACGCCTCACGGGAAGCAAGAAAGAATGTATCTCTTGTAGTTTCGCCATTGATACCCCAGATTACTCCTACCGCATTAGGATTATCAAAAGGAGTCCTTGCACCATCAATATAGGGTTGCATGAGCAGTTTAGAAGGCAACGGACTTACTCCTTTTGTATCCAGGTAACCCTTAAAATCAAAGTAGGAATCGATTTTGGCAAGAAAACGAACTCCTGAAGAGGTCGCAGCCCCTAGACGATATGTATTTTCCAACAATGAATAACCGGAAATAAATCCCTTAACCTTTTTGAGAGAGTCCATAGTATGGAGTAAACTGATTGTTGAACCAAAAACACAAATAGTATCACCCGGGAAGATACTTCCTACCGACATGGCCTCCGCATTCACATCACAGGCGCCGGTAAAGACTGTTGTTCCTTGAGTCAGGCCCGTTTCATTCGCTCCCTGTTCTGTGATTGATCCCAGTTTTTCCAATGGCCATTTCAAGCAAGGGATCTTAGCGGAATCTATTTGGAACTTGGTACAAATGTCTAGGGGTATTGATTTAGTCTGAGAATCCACCAACCTTGTCGCAGCGGCTGAAGGAAAATCCCATGCACGAACGCCCGTAAGTTTTGCCGTAAGAAAGTTATTGCTTTCCACAAATGAAGTAGTTTGTGCGTAAACATTGGGAAGGTTTTCCTTTAGCCAAAGAATTTTGGGAAGAACTGAATGCGTAGTAAACTGTCCGCCTAGTCTATCAATTAGTTCATTTTCATCATAACTGATGTTCATACGTTTTATTTGATTGACGGCACGAGTATCAATTCCATAAAGAATGGCATTGTAAGTGGGATTCAAACAATCATCGACAGGGACAAAAGAACCACAGATGGAACTGATACATACCGATTGTACCCAGGGAAGAAATTGCTTGAATTCTTGACAGATTTGTAAAAAACCTTTCCACCAACTCTCGATGGGATCAACCTCAAAGAATCCTTCGGCAGGATTGATTAGTATATTTTTTACCATAGCTTTCTGGATAATGAATCCTTGTTCATCCAGGATGGTCGCTTTCGTTGAACTTGTCCCAACATCTATGCCAAGATAATATTTTTTCATTGTTCTTTTTCCAACAGAAAGCTTCCTTGTTACAGGAAGCTTTCTAATATTTGTTAATTTACAAGTGTCGTTTTTGTCTCCAGCGGAGCATCCACATACAAGATATGTGAACCTGCCGCATCTTCAGGGGAGACACCGGAAGCGATTTTTTCAATAATCTCACTAGCGGTATTTGCCATTTCTTCGAAAGGTTGGGCAACGGTTGCGGCCATCGTTCCATTCTCAATCCTGCGGAAGGTTTCCTCATTACCATCGACACCTACAACCAGTGCTTTTTTGTAACCTTGGGCCTGGAGAACATCAGCACAAGAATAGGCAAGCTGATCAAAAGCGCACCATAAGCCATCGATTTTATCACCATACTTGGTTGCAAAAGTCTCCATTGCAGAAGTTGTGTCATCCATGAATCGAGCAGTGGCTGCTACGGAATATTCGTCCAATAATTTGATTTCTGGGTATTCAGGAAGAATAGCGTCAAATACTTCCCCACGTTTTCTGCATCCAGCATTCTTCACGAATTTTATTGCAACGATATTTCCTTTCCCTCCAAGAGAGTCAAAAAGATATGAGGTTACTTTTGCACCCATCACGAAGTCATTTGCGGTAATATCAGTGAGCACGCCATCAACATAACCTGAAGCAATGGTAATTACAGGAATCCCTGCTTTATTGGCTGCAGAGATTGAGGGTTTAATTTCAGATGGATGTCCCATGGCCAAGACAATAGCATCTACTTTCATCTGTACTAAATTGTCCATTTGTGTCGCTTGGGTTTCAATAGAGCCCTGGGAATTCAGGATTGTAAGGTTCCATCCCTTTTCTTTGCCAATTTTTTCAAATTGCTTAGATACTCTTGCCTGGCTCTCTGCAGAGAGATTTGTGGCGATGAACCCGACTTTTAATGTTTTCTGAGCAGGTTCACTGGTTTTTGTTTGTTCAATGGCTTTCACTTCCGTGGTTGCCGGTGCATTTGCTACTGTTTTCGTGTTGCTTTTTGATTTTCCATCGTCGACTGTACAAGACAGCAACAATGCAAAACAAGCAAGAAGCACAAAACCCATTCGTAATTCTTTTTTCATTTTACACCTCCAAGTGTTTTGTTTTATTCAATATCAGTTTTTTGCAAGTTTCTTTGCCTGACTTGAGGCGATGGAAACAGAAAGAATGATAATGATTCCTTTGATTATGTCTTGCATGAAATATTGAGCACCTGCGAGAGTCATCCCGTTGTTTAGTACTCCAATCATCAATGCTCCGATAAACGTTCCGATAGGGCTTGCCAAACCAATGCTCAATACTGTGGTACCTAAAAGGGAAGCGGCAAAGGTATCCATCATGTAGCCCGAAGCTGCCTCGGGGTTTGCCGCCCCAAGTTTGGATGTGAGCAGTATTCCGGTGAAACTTGCAGCCACGCCACAAATGATTAAGGCGAGAATCTTGTACGCATCGGTGTTTACACCAGAGAGTTTTGTTGCTTCCTGATTTGCTCCTGTAGCCTGAAGATAGATTCCCGTTTTTGTCTTATTGATAAGAATATGAGCTACAACCACGGTGATAATCATTATAAGAATCAAAGAGGGAATACCTAGAAAATATCCTCTTCCTAACATAAGGAAAGATGCAGGCATCTCTCCATAGAAGGAGACTCCTCCAGTAATCCAGTACGTTAATCCTGTAGCAAGAATACTCATAGCCAATGTGGTGATTAAGGAAGAGATTCCCACTTTTGTTACCAATAATCCGCTGGCCAACCCAAAAGCAAAACCTACCAGCAAAGGTACAATTATGGCAACTATGGTCGGTTTGCCGGCAAGAATCAATCCTCCAGAAATGATTCCTGACAAACAGGCGATATTTGCAAATGAAAGATCCAGTTCGTCAACAATCAAGCACATGGTGAATCCCTCTGCGATGACTGTCAGAAGAGCAATTTGCTTGAGGATATTTGCAAGATTTTTGAGTGCTACAAAGCCATCAATAAATAGGGAAAAACCAATGATAATCAATCCCAAGGTTATCATTGTTCCATATTTAGTGATAACTTTTGTAAATTTCTGTTTATTCATTTTTCAACTCCAATCATTTTAGTCAGGATGTCATTCGCAACAAACGGAGATTTAAATTCGCTCGTTATTTTATGTTCACACATTACATAGATTCTGTCTGCGATTTCAGTCAATTCTCTTAAATCAGAACTGATGAATATAACCCCGGCACCATTTTTTGCGAAGTTTCCCAACATCTTGTAGATTTCAGATTTTGTTTCAACATCGATGCCTTGTGTTGGCTCATCGAAAATCCAAACCTTTGCTCCAGCTCCCAGCCACTTTCCGATGGCAACTTTCTGTTGATTCCCTCCAGAGAGAGTCCTCACCAGTTGTTCATTGGAAGAAGCGATAATAGAAAGTCTGGAGACTATGTCTTGAGAGAACCTGTCAATTTTCTTCTTATTGACAAATCCTCTTGTTGAGAGGGTGTTCATGTTGGGGAGAATTATATTCTCCTTAATGCTCATGCCTATAATGACACCTTGGCCTCTTCGATCCTCTGGAATCATTACGAGCCCTTTCTTGATACTTTCTCTTGGGCTTGAAGAAGAAAACGGTGTGCCTTCCATGAACACCGACTGAGTATTCTTTCCTGGTCCTGAGAAGAGGGAAAGATTTAACTCAGTTCTTCCAGCTCCCACAAGTCCAGCAAATCCTACTATCTCACCACGACGAACATAATAACTGAGATTGTGCAGGTTTTCTTTCTCACATGAATAATTTTTTACTTCAAAGATAGTATCTTTAATTTCCTTGTCTATCTTTGGATACTGCGCCTCAAGGTTTTTGGAAATCATATAGGAGATTAATTGTTGTTCAGAGATTCCCTTGTTTTCTAAAGTTATCACCTTTTTCCCATTTTTCAATACAGAAATTCTGTTTGCTAAACTAAGAACTTCTGGCAGTCTGTGTGAAATGTAGATGATGGAGAATCCATTAATCTGAAGATCTTTTATCAAGGAGAAAAGAATTTCGCTTTCCTGCATACTAAGAGAGGCTGTCGGTTCATCAAAGATTAGTACAGGGGGATGCCTGAAAAGAATCTTAAGGATAGTCATCATTTCCTGTTGCCCCGTTCCAAGTTCCATAACAGGTTTATCAAGATTTATGTTGAGTTTGTACTTCTCTCGTATCCTCTCGCATTGTTCTTTCATCTTGGCATTATCTAGTAATCCGATTTTGCTGAGTTCTGAACCGAGAAAAAGATTTTTGTAACCATTAAAAGTTGGGATGAGCTCTCTATCTTGATGAACCAGACCAACATAGGGCATTGCTTCTTTTGGAGAAGAAAAGAGAGTTTCTTTTCCGTTAAAATAATACGTTCCTTTAGTTGGAGTATGGATACCTGCAAGAAGTTTCACAAACGTGGATTTTCCGGCTCCATTTTCTCCCACAATAGCATGGATTTCACCTTTTTCAAGATCGAAATCCACATCGGAGAGTGCAACCACACCCTGGAACCTCTTTGTCAGTCCCTTGGTTTGGAGAATTGTCATAGACTGTTCCTAACTTCGTTTGCCTTTCTGATAAAAGCTTTTGCACTTTCTGGGTTAACTGGCTTAAAAGTATCCTTATCATATTTCAAACTGGTACCTACAATCACACCATCTACTATTGGCAGGTAGGTGTTCATGTTGTTGATTGATACTCCTGTGCCTGCAATTACTGGTTCCCCGCAAGACCCCGCTCTTGCTGCTTTGATATCCTCAATATCAATTGGAGCTCCTGCTGTGGTTCCTCCAAGGCATAAAGCATCGGCAAGTCCGAATTTGACTGCACCCGCGGCAATATCTTTCAGACTCCGATTACCTAGGGGGGCGGTATGGCCGGAAATATTGGCAATAGTTTTCATTGTACCATTGATATTTCGCTTTCCTCTAAGCAGAGCCCCAGCACAGGGGTCTACAATTCCCCAATCTCCAACAAAAACCCAAGAAAGGAAGATTCTTACAAAATTTGCTCCAACAGCGTTTCCAATTGCGATTGCTGCATCAGAATCGGCCAATACAGATAATCCAAAAGGAATTCTCACCTTCTCAGTTGCCAGGGCAATTACTCTTGCCATGGTGGCAACAGTACTCTTGTCTACATTTGAGAGATAAGGACGATCTCCTTCATTGCTGAATGAGAGGGCATCAAACCCTGCATCGATAAGAGTTTTCACATCAGTGTTGACAGTTTCCTGAATAAACTTGATTCCTTTTGTTTCGTCATATAAGGGGGAGCCTGGAAGTGCCGGAAGGTGAACCATCCCAATCATTGGCTTTTCCACTTTGAAGATTTCTTTCATTTTCATAATTGTGTTTTCTCCTTTAATTATTTTGTAGTTGCAAGTTTTGTGCCAATCAAGTAAAAATTGTTCTAGAAGGTATTTTGTGGATGGTAGGAGGGACAGAGAGAAGTCACTGTCCAGAAATCGAACATAGATACGAGGGGAAGTGATTGTTTTTGCTACATTGAGGTAACAGGCTGAGCAGAAGTTCTAAGCGATTAATTTAGTATTTTGTTGATTGGTGTATGTATGAGGAGCGAGACAAAAGATTTCTTCTAATCTCCAGAAGCATTTTACATGAGGCATACAACACGGTTTTTGTGTTCTGATGCCATATACGCTATGGAACTAAACAATCATGACATAGTATGGGCATCCTTGCAGATGATTTCTCCTGTTGTTCTTAATTTTTTTCCTGTTATGGTATTATGGGCAAAATAAGTATAGTGGATTTTCGAAGGGCTATTTTCTCTTTTGGAATGGACATTTCACATACTGTACGCACTTTATGGAATTGCATCTCAAAGGTGTTTACACGATTTCGTTAATTTGCTAGTATCTCTCACGTTGACGCTATATATATGAGTGTTGATGTTGCCGCTTTAGC
>Ga0265294_10004260_pt1 | contig 17950 bp, 13 predicted proteins | sample MunlanPumphouse3_FD_192504 | JGI IMG/M metagenome (GOLD analysis project Ga0265294, IMG submission 192504) | Groundwater microbial communities from a municipal landfill in Southern Ontario, Canada - Pumphouse #3 | ecosystem: Environmental > Aquatic > Deep subsurface > Groundwater | place...
CTCCAGCTTCATCCCTTCGGGGGAAGGCATGAATTGAGAAAAAGCGTTTCCCCAAAAAAGGAAGACGCTCAGGACGATCGTCAGGATATATTTCTTCATGTTTCTTTTACAGTAATGAATTACAGCCTCATTCCTCCGGGAATGAAGGGGGTTACGTCGTGCCCATAGCGCAGCAGCTCCCTTACGTGGGTAGAACTGATATGCGTCAGCGCCGGCTCGGTAAATAACAGGAACGTTTCAATTCCGGAAATGGTTCGGTTCATATCGGCAATAGTCTTCTCATATTCGAAATCGAAGACCGACCGGATCCCCCGCAGGATATAGCGTGCCCCCGCCTGCCGGGCAAAATCGATGGTGAGCGAATCATAGCTCTCCACCCGCACGCGCGGTTCGTCCCGGTAGAGGTTGCGGATCATCTCCAGCCGCTGCTCCAGGGAGAAGAATGATTCCTTCGATTCGTTCACGCCGATGGCGATCACGATCTCGTCCATCAGCAGCAGGCCGCGTCGCACCAGCGACTCATGACCGATAGTGAAGGGGTCGAAAGTCCCCGGGAAAAGAGCTGTTCGTTTATCTTTTGTCTCCATTCTATAGGTTTATTGTGGTTGATGTTGTCTGCTGACGTTTTAAAGCTGATAGCTTATTGCTGACAGCTAACTATGCAACCCCCTCTTCGTCAATCACTAAGTTGTCAATGATAAAGGTCTGTCGCTCGGGCGTGTTCTTGCCCATATAGAACTCCAGCAGCTCCTTCAGCAGGTCCTCCTTGCGCATGGTCACCCTGTCGAGGCGGATATCCTCGCCAATGAAGAAGCGGAACTCATCGGGTGAGATCTCGCCCAACCCCTTGAAACGGGTGATCTCCGGGTTGGGTCCCAGCTCGTTGATCGCGCTGAGGCGCTCCTCCTCGGTATAGCAGTAGATCGTTTTCTTCTTGTTGCGCACGCGGAAGAGCGGTGTCTGCAAGATGTAGACATGTCCCTTCTTGATGAGGTCGGGGAAGAACTGCAGGAAGAAGGTGAGCAGCAGCAGGCGGATGTGCATCCCGTCGGTGTCGGCATCCGTAGCGATGATCACCTTGTTGTAGCGCAGGTCGTCCATGCTCTCTTCGATGTTGAGGGCAGCCTGCAGCAGGTTGAACTCCTCATTCTCATAGACGATCTTCTTGGTCAGCCCGAAACTGTTCAGCGGCTTGCCCCGCAGGCTGAACACCGCCTGGTAATTCGGATCGCGGCTCTTGGTAATGGAGCCGCTGGCCGAGTCGCCTTCGGTGATGAAAACACTGGTCTTCTCCCGCAGGTCGCCCTTGGCATCGTTGTAGTGAATACGGCAGTCCCGCAGCTTCTTGTTGTGCAGGTTGGCCTTCTTAGCCCGATCGCGGGCCAGCTTGGTGACGCCGGCGATGGCCTTGCGCTCCTTCTCCGAGTCGAGGATCTTCTTCTGCAGGATCTCCGCTGCCTCGGGATGCTTGTGCAGGTAGTTGTCAAGCTCCTTCTTAAGGAAGTCGTTGATATGTTTGCTCACCGACACGCCATCGGGGCTCATCTCCTTTGAGCCCAGCTTGGTCTTGGTCTGCGACTCGAAGACCGGCTCTTCCACTTTGATGCTGATGGCGGCCACCATGCCGTTGCGGATGTCGGAATAGTCGAAGTTGCGGTTGAAAAACTCCTTGATGACGCGTGCCGTGGCCTCACGGAAGGCGGTGAGGTGGGTGCCGCCCTGGGAGGTATGCTGTCCGTTGACGAACGAGTAGTACTCTTCGCCGTATTGTGTGGTATGGGTGATCGCCGCTTCGATATCCTCACCGTAGAGGTGGATGATGGGATAAAGCTCTTCGGAGGTAAGGTTCTCGTTGAGCAGGTCCTCGAGCCCGTTTTTGGAAAAGTATTTCTTCCCATTGAAGAGGATGGTGAGTCCGGTATTGAGAAAGACATAGTTCTTCAGCAACGGCTCGATATGCTCCTCGCGATAGTGGTACTCACCAAAGATCTCCGGGTCGGGGATAAAGCCTACAAGGGTACCGTTAGGCTGGTCCGTGGTCGTCACCTCGTTCTCCTTGCCCAGGATCCCCCGGTTGAATACCACCTGTTTGGCCTGTCCCTCGCGGATGCTCTCCATGAAAAAATCGGAGGAGAGAGCGTTCACCGCCTTGATCCCCACCCCGTTCAGCCCCACTGACTTCTTGAACGCCTTGGAATCGTACTTGGCGCCGGTGTTCATCTTGGAGCATACATCCTTCACCTTGCCTAAGGGCACGCCGCGCCCGTGATCCCGTACGGTCACCTCCCTGCCGTCGAGGGTGATCTCGATGGTCTTGCCGAAACCCATCATATACTCATCGATGGAGTTGTCGAGCACCTCCTTGAGGAGGACGTAGATGCCGTCGTCGTACGACGTACCGTCGCCCAGCTTACCGATGTACATCCCCGGACGGCGGCGGATATGCTCCTGCCACTCCAGGGTGACGATATTCTCTTCCTGATAGTTGTCTTGCAGTATCTGTAGTTCTCTTTCTGTTTCGTTCACAATCTGTTTCTTCTCCTCTTACAATTTTTTGATAAACGCTCTCCGCCGTTTGGTCTGCCGTGCTTCCAAGTCGTCCCACATCGATTTCACGCGGTGGTTCAGATCCAGCTCCGGATTGCTCTCGGCATACTCAAAACCCAGTTGGTTGGCTGCCGGTATAAACTCATTAAAGATCAATGCATTCACTCCTTTTCCCTGATACTCAGGATCGACCGCCACCAGCAGCAGATCCAGCACATTGTTATCCTTGCCCTTCAGGGCGCGATAGAGGTGGTACCATCCCATGGGTACAAACCGGCCCCTGGCCTTCTGCAACGCCTTGGCGAGGCTGGGCAGCCCGATTCCCACGCCAATCAGCTTGTTGTCTTCCTGGCGGATCACCAGTGTGAGGAACTCAAGGCGCAACATGGGGATGTACATCTCTACATAATAATCGATCTGCCGCTCGGTCAGCTCCACAAAGCCGTAAAGGTCTTTATAGGCACGGTTGATCAGTTTGAAGATCTCCCTGGCATAGGGATAGACATCCTTCTTGCTCTGGAAATGTTTCACTGCCAGGCCGGAGCGCTTTTTGACGATCTCGGTGGCCCGCAGGAACCGTTCGGGTGTCTCAGGAGGGATGGAAATGAGAAACTCCACCCAGTCCTGATCCTTCACATACCCCATTCTCTCCATGTGATCCACATAGTAGGGATAGTTGTAGAGGGTAGAGAGGGTGCTCATCTGGTCGAATCCTTCCACCAGCATCCCCTCATGGTCGAGGTCGGTGAAGCCCAGCGGCCCGTGTATCTTCTCCATGCCCCGCGAGCGGGCCCAGCTTTCAGCCGCACCGAAGAGCGCATCGGCCACCTCATCATCATCGATGAAATCGACGAAGCCGAAGCGGGCATTCTTCTCCCTCCATATCTCGTTGGCTTTGTGGTTGATGATCACCCCGATACGTCCCACAATCTGCTCTTCGCGGTATGCGAGGAAATAATTGGCATCGCAGTGGTCGAACGCGGGGTTCTTGCTTCTGCTCAGGGTGGCCCGTTCATCATAGATCAACGGTGGCACGTAATAGTCGTTGCCTTCATAGAGATCAATCCCGAACTGAATGAATTTTTTCAGCTCCTCTTTCGTATTGACTTTATGGATTGTTACTGACATGTTGTTCACATTCAATTGATTTTCTGTACTATCCTGGTTCTGATGCTCCTTCAGGAGACAGATACAAAGATACTATTTTTTTTATATCTCCCCTGTCGTGTGCGTTTATTCTTTCACCCTCTCCCGGTACAGTTTCCAGCGGCCGGTCACCTCCCGCACATAGTTGATGGTCTCGTCGCCGCGGAAGTAGCCATTGCGACAGACCGGGTCGGCGTAGTATTGTTCCAGGTGCTTGAGCTGGACATACTGCTCCACATTGCCCTCCCACACGTTCTTGTCGGCTGCATACTTCTCTGCAAGCGCCCGTGCATCGGAGATATGCCCGATACCTCCGTTGTAAGCCGCCAAAGCCATCTTTACCCGCTCATCGGGATCTTTTACGGAGCTGAAGAGGGAGAGCAGCTGTTTCAGGTATTCCGCTCCCGCACGGATGTTGTGCTCGGGATCATAAATCCGGTCACCCGTCACCCCCAGTGAGGCGGCGGTGGCGGGCATCAACCCCATCAGGCCGACGGCGCCCGACCAGGAACGGTCTTCCGTACGGAAGGAGGACTCTTCAAAGGAGAGCGCAGCGAGCAGCCGCCAGTCAATATCCAGCCGTTTTCCTTCCCTACGGAAAAAAGGATCGAACGGGGAGATGACCCCCGGTCCAATCAGTGCGCTATAGGAGATGCGATCCTCCTCCAAATAACCTTTTGTCTCCTCAAAATAGCGTTTCATGATCCGCAGGAATACCGGCTCCTCCGTCTTGCTGTCAAACCAACTGTTGAGCGAGTCGGCCAGCACCGGTGTATCTCTGCGCACCACCCAGGAAGAGCGTTGGTCGAAGCTGATCGGCAGGTCGGTATAGAGGTTGCGGAAGTAGGTACGGTTAAGCCTTGCCAGGTCGTCGTCGGCCACCGTATAGCCGATCTCGCCACGCGACACCATCCGGATCAGATCTTCCGTCACGAGGGTATCACTCCCCGCTGTCTCGATCAGGATCCCTCCCCCCAGTTCCTCGTTGAGGTGGAGCAGCCGCTGATGGTAGCGTGACCCGTTGACAACCGTCACCCTCTTGCCGATCAGGCCGGTGACGTCGTTCACCAGAGTGTCGCCCCGCATGGCGCGCTGCACCAACACCTGGTGATTGATCTGCTGCATACCGCAGTAAATGACCGAATCCCTGCCCTCGCGCGTCACCGGCATATGATAGGCAATCACGTCGCCCACCCCCTCCTGCAGCATGCGCATCAGGGAGGCAGTGCCGGGAGCCACAATGATCTCCGGCACCAGGTGATACTGCCTGCAGAACTCGCGGATCATATCATAATGAACCCCCATCGGCTGATCGCGGTACATAAAATAGGAGGTGGAGGTGTTGAGCGTGAGGATCCGCAGGGTATCGCTCTCCAGGATGCGGGGAAAATCATATGTTTCCTCTTTCTGTCTTGTGATCAGGCTGCATGCCGACAAAAGCAAAAGCAGGAAAGGCAGGCAGCTTACTGTTTTCTTCATACCGTCTGTTCCAATTGCAAAGTTGGCTGCAAAGATAGTAAAAAAACCAAATGGATGTCCTCTATCTGATTTATACTCATCTATTTGAAGAATGTACAAAAAAGAACTACATTTGCGCTGTGCGCGATGACAAACCGAATCAGAACACCAGTCATGAAAAAGCAGCTAACGGCCCTTCTCTCATTCCTCCTGTTCGGTTTCCTCAACGGCCTGGTGGCACAGGAGGCCGGGTGGCGGATGTACGTGGAGCAACTGGCCGAAGAAGAGGGAATGAGTGAAACCACCATAGAGAACATCTACGCGGAGCTGCTCTCGTTGGAGAGCAACCCCATGGATCTGAACAACGTGACACGCGAACAGCTGGATCGTTTTCCGCTCCTGTCCCCGGGAGAGATCGCCAGCCTTGTCGCGTTTCTCGGGAAGAACCGTCCCTTTTACACCGTCTATGAGCTGCGCAATGTTCCCCTCTTCGACCACCAAACGATAGAACGGATCCTGCCATTTTTTACGGTGGGCAACCCGCAGCAGAAAGAAACAAAAAGCAGCCTGCCGACCATCAGACGAGAAGGGATGCAGGAGCTGCAGTTCAGGCTCGACAAAACCCTCACCCCTCGTGCAGGTTACAACAGCCTCCCCGACTCGGTGCTGGAGCGGTATCCCAACCGCAAGTACCGGGGAGAGGATTTCTACACCTCCCTGCGCTATTCCTTCCGTTACCGCGACAGGCTGCAGATGGGATTCACCGCCGAGAAGGATCCGGGCGAGCCTTTTCTCCGGAAAGGGTACCCAAAAGGGTATGACCACTACGGCGTGCATCTCCTGATCCGTGACATCGGAATGCTCAGTACACTGGCCCTGGGCGATTACCGGCTCTCCTTCGGGCAGGGACTGATCCTGAACAACGACTTCGCCGTGAGCAAGAGCTGGGCAAATGATCAAATTGCTCGTCGCACACAGCAACCCAAGCGCCACTTCTCCACTGCCGAGAGCGGTTTCTTCCGCGGTGCGGCAGCCGTGCTGACTGCCGGCAACATGACCCTCACCACCTTTTATTCCGGCAAACGGATCGATGCCAACCTGTCTGATGCGGGAGAGATCACCTCTTTCAAGGAAGACGGCCTGCACCGTACCCCGCTCGAGAGGGAGAAGAAACACAACACCGGCGAACAGGTCACGGGCGCCAACCTCAACTACCGAAAGGAGCGCCTGCAGCTGGGCATCAGCGGACTCTACCATACCTTTAGCAGGATGTTAAACCCTGCAGAACAGGGATACAACCTATACTATCTGCGTGATTCCACGCACCTGAACGGCTCGATCGACTATTCCTATCAACTGCCGGGGTTCCTCTTTGCCGGCGAGACGGCCATCGCCCGCAACGGAGCGGTGGCAACCCTCAATATGGTGCAGTACCGTCCTGCGGCGGGACTATCCTTCACCCTGCTGCACCGCCACTATCCCGTCTCTTACAATGCCCTCTATGCCAGGGCATTCTCGGAGGGGAGCGCTGTGCAAAACGAGAAAGGCCTCTACTTAGGCGCCTGCTTCACCCCGTTCCGGAGAGTGACGGTCAACAGCTACATCGACCTGGTCCGCCACCCCTGGTTGAGATACGGGGTAGATCAGCCCTCCGCGACAGTCGATTATTATTTCCTCGCGAACTGGGACACCAGCCGCCGCACGTCACTCGACCTGCGATACAAGTATAAGCGGAAGGAGAAAAACATCTCCCTGCCCGCAGGAGAAGGATCCCCGGTGCTGCCCTATGCCACCCACAAGGTGCGCCTCCGCTGCCAGCATGCACTGCAAAGCGAATGGGAGCTGCGCACTACGGCCGACATGGCACTCTATAAGGAAAAACCCTATCCGGCAGAAAAAGGGTTTATGCTCACGCAAAACATCAGCTACCGGGGAAAGCACCCGATCACGGGAGATGCCTTTCTCGCCTTTTTCAATGCGGGGAGCTATGATACCCGTCTCTACTCCTATGAACGCAACCTGCTCAGCTCTTTCTATATGCCTTCCTTCTACGGGAAGGGAATCCGCTTAGCCCTCTCGGGAAAATATACCCTCTCCCCTGCCCTCACACTGTCGCTTAAAGCAGCCCACACCCGCTATTTCGACCGTGACACCATCGGCAGCGGCACGGAACAGATCGACGGCAATAGCCGCACCGATCTCTGGTGCTATCTTCAATGGAAGTTTTAAAGATGTTCAATAGTTTTTTGTACTTTTGAGCCAAAATCAAACTTCGATGACTCACCCACTCCTGCAAATCGACTCGCTGACCAAGAGCTTTGGCGACCTGTTGCTCTTTCGGGATATCTCCTTCGGCATTGCCGAGGGGGATAAGATCGGACTGCTGGCCCCCAACGGGTCGGGCAAGACCACCCTGCTTAACATCATTGCCGGCAGAGAAGGCTATGACGCGGGAAGGGTGGTGTTCCGCAACGACCTCCGCTACGCTTGCCTCGAACAGTCGCCCGCCTACGACCTGGAGCTGACCGTGCTGGAGGCCTGCTTCAACGCCGACAATGAGACGGTGCGACTGATCGCCCGCTATGAGGAGATGCTCTCCTCGGGCACCCAGGAGGGACTCAACGAGCTGCTGCTCCAGATGGACCTGCTCAAAGCATGGGACTATGAACAGCGGATCAAGCAGATCCTCTCCCAACTACGGATCACCGACTTCCACCAGAAGATGGGAGAGCTCTCCGGCGGACAGGTGAAGCGGGTGGCGCTGGCCAACGTTCTGATCAGCGAGCCGGAGCTGCTGATTCTGGATGAACCCACCAACCACCTTGACCTGGAGATGACAGAGTGGCTGGAGGAGTACCTGAACCGCAGCAGGATGAGCCTGCTGATGGTGACCCACGACCGCTACTTTCTGGACCGCATCTGTACGCAGATCCTCGAGATCGACCAGCAACAGCTCTACGCCTATAAGGGCAACTTCTCCTGGTACTTAGAGAAACGGGAGGAGCGGCTCGCGGCACAACAAAATGAGGGAGAACGGGCCAGGAACCTGCTGCGCAGAGAGCTGGAATGGATGCGCCGCCAGCCGCAGGCACGCGGCACCAAGTCCAAGTCTCGCATCGACGCCTTCTACTCGCTCGAGGAGAAGGCCCGGCAGCGACGCACGGAGGAGGGCATCCGCCTGGCGGCCGGGGGCCGCTACATCGGCAAAAAAATCTTCGAGGCGAAGCATGTCTGCAAACGTTTTGGGGATGTGCGCATCACCGATGACTTCAACTATATCTTCACCCGCTATGAGAAGATGGGGATCGTGGGCAACAACGGAACCGGCAAATCAACCTTTGTCAAAATGCTGCTGGATGAGGTACAACCCGACAGCGGGAACTTCGAGATCGGCGAGACGGTGCGCTTCGGCTACTACAGCCAGGAAGGGCTGCAGTTTGACGAACAGATGAAGGTGCTCGACGTGGTGCAGGCGATTGCCGAGGTGATCGACCTGGGCAACGGGCAGCGTCTCACCGCCTCCCAGTTTCTGCAGCATTTTCTCTTTCCACCGGAGAAACAGCACAATTACGTCTACAAGCTGAGCGGAGGCGAACGGCGCCGCCTCTACCTCTGCACGGTGCTGATCACCAACCCCAACTTCCTGGTGCTCGACGAGCCGACCAATGATCTCGACATCCTCACGCTCAACATCCTGGAAGAATACCTGCGGGCGTTCAACGGCTGCCTGATCGTGGTGTCGCACGACCGCTTCTTCATGGACAAGGTGACGGACCACCTGCTGGTGTTCCACGGCAACGCCCGCATCCAGAACTTCCCCGGCAACTATTCGCAATACCGCGAATGGAAGCAGCTGCAGGAGAGAAAAGAAGCGAAAGAGGTGAAAAATGCCCACCAGGAGACAGAGCCGCGCCACAACCGGACAGAGGAAAAGATGAAGCTCACCTTTAAGGAAAAGAGAGAGTTCGAAACGCTGGAGCAGGAGATCGAACAGTTAGAAGAAGAGAAGAAGCAGATCAGCGAATCGCTCTCCTCCGGCACCCTCACAAACGACGAGCTGACGGAGCAGTCTACCCGGCTCTCACAGATCATGGAGCAGATTGATGAGAAGACCATGCGCTGGCTGGAGCTGAGCGAACGGATCATTTAGAAAGATTATAAATACCAACAACATCAAACAACCCATTATGAAGAGTATCAAAGGAACCCAGACCGAACAGAACCTGCTGCAATCCTTCGCAGGTGAATCACAGGCAAGAATGCGCTATACCTTCTATGCCAAAGTGGCAAAGGAAGAGGGATATGAGCAGATTGCCGCCATCTTCCGCGATACCGCAGATCAGGAGATGACCCATGCCAAACGGATGTTTACATACCTTGAGGGAGGCATGGTGGAGATCACCGCTGCCTATCCCGCGGGCAGGATCGATACCACGGCAGTAAACCTGAAGGCTGCTGCCGCAGGGGAGCATGAAGAGTGGAGCGACCTCTATCCGCAGTTCGCGGCAATAGCCGAAGAGGAGGGATTCAAGGAGATCGCCACCATGTACCGCATGATTTCTAAGGCAGAGGCGGAGCATGAGAAACGCTACCTGAAGCTGCTGGCACGCGTGGAGAACGGCACCGTCTTCTCCCGTGAGGAGGAGATCGAATGGCAGTGCCGTCACTGCGGCTATGTCTTCACCGGCAAAAAGCCGCCGAAGAACTGTCCCGCCTGTCTGCATCCGCAGGCCTACTTCGAACCGAAGAACCACGCTTTGTAAAAAAAATTTCATTTGATCGAATACAACGAGCTTTTTGCCCGCACGGAGCTGCTCATCGGCAGCGAGGCGATGCAGGCGGTCGCCACGAAACGGGTGATCCTCTTCGGCGTAGGGGGCGTGGGCAGCTGGTGTGCCGAGGGGCTGATCCGCAGCGGCATCCTGCACCTCACGCTGGTGGACCCCGACCGGGTGGCGGCAGCCAACAGCAACCGGCAGTTACCGGCCACCACGCGCACCGTGGGGGAGTTGAAGGTGGAAGTGCTGAAACAGCGGCTGGAAGAGATCAACCCCCACGCGGTGATCACCGCCCTGCCAGAGATCTACAGCGCAGAGAGCGCTGCCCTCTTTCACTTAGAGAAGTACGACTACATCCTCGATGCCATCGACTCGCTCCGCCACAAGGCCCATCTGCTGCTCACCGCCTCCCAAACGGGAGCAGTTGTTTTCTCCTCCATGGGAGCAGCCCTGAAGATGGACCCGCAACAGATCCGCGTGGCGGAGTTCCGGAAAGTGCGGGGCTGCAGGCTGGCAGCGGCGCTGCGGCAGCGGATGCGCAAAGAAGGGGAGATGCCTCAGAAGCCCATTCTTTGCGTCTATAGTGAGGAGCTGCTAGCAAACAGGGGCGGTGCTTCACTGCCCCACGCCGGCGAGCAGGGCATCTTCCGCAAGGTGCAGGCCAACGGCACCATGGTACAGGTAACGGCCGTCTTCGGCTTCACCCTCTCCGGGCTGGTGATGCAGCACATCTGCCACAACACATAGAAATCAGATCTTCCAGAACAATAGGATACCATCTACCACTTTTTTCTTACCTTTGCGCTTTCAATCAGCAACTTCAATTATGCAAATCGAACAGATACTACAGGAAGCCGTCAGCAGTGCCATCAGGGAGCTGTATCAGGCCACTGCGAAGGCATCGCAGATCACGCTGCAGAAGACAAAAAAAGAGTTCAAAGGGCACTACACCCTGGTCACCTTTCCCCTGCTGAAGATATCCCGCAAGAGTCCCGAGCAGACGGCACAGGAGATCGGCAAGTGGCTGTTAGAGCAGTCGCCCGTGGTATCGGAGTACAATGTGATCAAAGGGTTCCTGAACCTCACCATCGCCCCAGGCGTATGGATAGAGTTGCTGCAGCGCATTGACGCACAGCCGGACTACGGCTTCACGCCGGTAGCCGACGATGCGCCGCTTTACATGGTGGAGTACTCCTCGCCCAACACCAACAAGCCGCTGCACCTGGGCCATGTGCGCAACAACCTGCTGGGGCACGCCCTCTGCGAGGTGCTGCAGGCCAACGGCAAGCGGGTGGTGAAGACCAATATCGTGAACGACCGCGGCATCCATATCTGCAAGTCGATGCTGGCCTGGCAAAAATGGGGCAACGGCGAGACCCCCGCATCGTCCGGCAAGAAGGGCGATCACCTGATCGGCGACTATTACGTGCTGTTCGACAAGAAGTACAAGGAGGAGCTGGCGACACTGCAGGCAGAGGGGCTCACCACAGAGCAGGCTGAGGAGCAGTCCGCCCTGATGGAGGAAGCCCGGGAGATGCTCCGCAAGTGGGAGGCACACGATGCCGAGACGGTGAACCTCTGGAAGATGATGAACGGCTGGGTCTACGCCGGCTTCGACGAAACCTACCGGCAGATGGGAGTCACCTTCGACAAGATCTACTACGAATCGCAAACCTACCTCGCCGGCAAGGAGGAGGTACTGCGCGGCCTGGAGGAGGGGCAATTCTATCGCAGGGAAGACGGATCGGTGTGGGCCGACCTGACACCCTTCGGGCTGGACCACAAGCTTTTGCTTCGCTCCGACGGCACATCGGTCTACATGACTCAGGATATCGGTACCGCCCGGATGCGGTTCAACGACTACCCCATCGACACGATGATCTACGTAGTGGGCAACGAGCAAAACTACCACTTCCAGGTGCTCTCTCTCCTGCTCGACATGCTGGGCTTCGAGTTCGGCAAGGGACTGGTGCACTTCTCCTACGGCATGGTGGAGCTACCCGAGGGAAAAATGAAATCGCGCGAGGGGACGGTAGTCGACGCCGACGACCTGATGGCGGAGATGATCGCCACCGCCCGCGAGACCTCACAGGAACTGGGCAAGCTGGAGGGTGTTTCGGAGGAGGAAGCCGATGCCATCTCCCGCATGGTAGGGCTGGGTGCCCTCAAATACTTCATCCTGAAGGTGGATCCGAAGAAAAATATGACCTTCAACCCGAAAGAATCGATCGACTTCAATGGCAACACCGGCCCGTTTATCCAGTACACCCACGCGCGCATCCGGTCGGTGCTGCGCAAGGCAGCCGATCAGGTCATCACGCTCCCGGAGATGATGGACAACACCGTTCCCCTCTCCGAGAAGGAAGAGGGGCTGGTACAGCTGCTGACCGAGTTTGCCGCGGTGGTGCAACAGGCCGGAGCAGAATACAACGTATCGCTGATCGGCAACTATATCTACGAGCTGGTGAAAGAGTACAACCAGTTCTACCACGACTACCCCATCCTGAAAGAGGAGAACACCGCCCTGCGTGATTTCAGGCTGGTACTCTCCAAAAATATCGCCCTAACCATCCAAAAAGGCATGAAACTATTTGGCATTGATGTTCCCGAGAGAATGTAATAAGGTCTTATTTTCCCTTTTCCTAACAGCTTTTTTCCCGTTTGGAATGTCGATTGCCGGAAATGGTCGCACAGATTCCATTTCTCTTCCGCAGCGCCTTATCCACCGGTGGGGCATTGAGGTACGCCCGGGGTACGTGATTCCAACCAACCCCTTTCTAAAAGGGGATAACGAGCAGCTTGAGCCGATCAGGCACAGCCTCTCCACACACTTCAAAACCTCTTTCCAATTTCACCCGGATAGCCCTGTAGGGAAGATCTACCGGGGAGCCTACCAGGGAATAGGCTTTGCCTGCTATTCGTTCGGTGACACCAAGGAGATCGGTGATCCGAAAGCGATTTATCTGTTCCAGGGAGCCACCCTGGCCGACGTTACCCCTCACCTGTCGATCAATTATGAATGGAACTTCGGTTTGTCATCCGGATGGCACCCCCATAACTATGAAACCAATCCCTATAACGGAATGGTGGGTTCGAAGGTGAACGCCTACATGAATGTGAACTTTTATTTCAAACAGATTCTTTCTCATCAATTCGATCTGATTTACGGGGTCACTTTCACCCATTTCTCCAACGGGAACACCAAATATCCCAACGCCGGACTAAACGCTGCAGATCTAAAAGCAGGAATTACCTACAATATCCATCGGCACGCACCCTCTCTTTCGCAGGGCATTCGCGACCGTGCCTCCCTGACAAGGGATTTTCCCCGCCATGTCAGTTATGACGTAGTATTATTCGGTTCCTGGCGCCGCAAAGGACTTATTTTCAATGATGAGCCGATGGCTTCACCCGACCATTATACCGTATGGGGATTCAACATCAACCCCATGTACAACCTGGGCTATCAGCTCAGGGTAGGTGCCTCACTGGACGGCGTATACGACAGCAGCGCCAATATATACACCGAGGACTATATCACGGCAATGGGCGAAAGCGACCCCGGCTATACATTCTACCAACCTGCCGTGCGCAAACAAATGGCACTGGGAATATCCGCCCGCGGAGAATACGTGATGCCCTACTTTGACGTGGGGGTGGGTATTGGTGCCAATATAGTGCATGGCGGCGGGGATCTGAAAGGGTGCTACCAGATACTGTCCCTGAAAATTAAAGCCACCCGTCACTCGTTCATCCATATCGGGTATAACCTGCAGAATTTCGACACGCCGAATTACCTGATGCTCGGCCTCGGGCTCCGACTGAATAACCAGTCTCCCCGGTATTGAAACTTTTAGTTCGAACGTATCGAGTCATATGCACGGCTTAAATTGGACTCAGATCATGTATCAGATATCAAAAATAAAAAATTATTTCCACCAATTATGCTTTTTTGCATAATGCTTTTTTGCATAATTGAAAAAGCTGTATATCTTTGTAAAAAAACTATGCGAGTATGAATCCTTTCACTTATGGTACAATAGCAACCGGAGAAAGTTTTTATGACCGTCACAAAGAGTGTGATCATATCGTAAAGACTCTTGCCGGTGGGAATAACATGGTTTTGTACGCTCCCAGAAGATTTGGTAAAACATCATTGGTTGTAAAGGCTATACAGCAGTTAGAAGAACAAGGATTTATTTGTATTTATTTTGATTTCATGCCTGTATTTTCTGTAGAATCCTTTGTGCGGCTTTACACCAAATCACTGGCATCGAAACAACACAATTTACAAAGATTTGCTGAAACATTTAATTCAATTGCTAAAAACATTCGTCCTGTAATTAGATTCACCCCTGATGGAAATTCTGAACTATCCATTGATATTGCTAAAAAACAAATCGATGAAATGGATATTTCCCAATTACTGGATATTCCGGAAGCACTCGCCGGGAAGAAAAAACGGGTTCTAATTTTTTTCGATGAATTTCAGGAAGTTGAGAAATTGAATAAAATCAATTTTGAAGGTCTTTTACGTAGTAAAATACAACACCAACAACATGTTAATTATATTTTCTTCGGTAGTAAAACGCACATAATGCAGGCCATGTTTAATGATAAAAAAAGGCCTTTTTACCATGCAGCGACACAGATGACTATTGATTATCTACCAAAGAAAGAAACAATTCAGTTCTTACAGAACAATTTTGCAAGAAAAGAGATAAAACTTGATTTAGAAATTGCCGAATACATTATCAAAGCATCTGCCAATATCCCACATTATATTCAACAATTGGCTTCTGAAATCTGGTTAAATGTATCACATCATGCCGACATCTCTCACGAAATAGTAGATAGATGTATATTACAGGTTATCGCAATGAAAAGTGATTATTTTATGGAATTATTTGAAAATCAGTCCACAAGTAAGAAACAATTATTGATTGCATTGTGTACTGGCGGAGAAAACATTTTCTCAGAGTCCTATAAAATAACACACCGTTTACCCAGTTCAGCTACCTTGCAAAGAGCTGCAAGAGGGCTTACAAATGACGGAATAATCGATAAGATCGACAGGGAATATTTTATTACTGATCCATTTTTCAAGCTTTTCCTGAAAGAAACTGTGTTATAAGTTGAGAAATTATATGCGTAACCCAAATCGTGCTGGATGCCATCGACACGGTGCTGCGCCATCTGCCAATCGATATTCTGACTTGGCTTGTGGTCGTAGGTAATCAGTCCCTGCTCATATTTCGGAAAGGAAGTTGAACCCTGAGTTAGAAAAGAATTTGAAAAATGACCAAAATCTATGATTATTTGTTTAGATTTGCAAACCAATTGAAATGTTAAATAGATGAAAAGAATATTGGTTACGGGTGGTGCAGGCTTTATCGGTTCCCATTTATGTTACAGGCTCCTGGAAGAAGGACATTCTGTGATCTGTCTGGATAATTATCTCACCGGAAGCAGGGATAATGTGTCTCATTTAATGGGGAACCGTCGTTTTGAGCTTCTGGAACACGATATCGTACAGCCCTTCCGGATTGAAGCGGTCGATGAAATATACAACCTGGCCTGTCCGGCATCCCCCGTGCATTATCAGCGCGATCCGATTGAGACCTTAAAAACATCAATCTGGGGAGCTTTGAATGTGCTGAATCTGGCCAGGCAATACAATGCCAAAGTGCTGCAGGCATCTACCAGTGAGATCTACGGAGACCCGCTGGTGCACCCGCAGCCGGAGCAGTACTGGGGCAATGTCAACCCCATCGGGCTACGATCCTGTTATGATGAAGGCAAGCGATGTGCGGAGACCCTTTTTATGGATTATCACCGCAAGGAAAAGCTGCGGATCAAAATCGTACGGATATTCAACACCTACGGCCCGGGCATGCTGCCAGACGATGGCCGTGTGATCTCCAACTTTATCCTGCAGGCGCTGCAAGACGAGGATATCACCATCTATGGCGACGGGAGCCAGACCCGCAGCTTCCAATACGTCGATGATCTGATCGAGGGTTTATTAAAGATGATGGATACGGACGATACCTTTACCGGGCCGGTCAATATCGGGAACCCGACGGAGTATCCCATCAAAGAGCTGGCTGAACGAATCGTAGCCCTGTCAGGGTCGAAATCGAAGCTGGTATACAGTGCGCTGCCGAAAGATGATCCCAAACAACGCAAACCGGACATCACGCTCGCAAAGGAGATGTTGCACTGGGAGCCAAAAGTACAACTGGATGCAGGCTTATCGAAAATGATCACCTATTTTAAACAGAATCACTATCAATTGAAATAAAAGAAATGTCGAAAGATTTTTCAAACTACCGCCTGTTGATCGTTGATCATCATCCGGGCAGTGCGGAGTCGCTGCGCAAGGTATTGGGAGAAGCGGGATTAGAAGTATCCGCAGCAACGACAGCTGAGGAGCTGTACCGGAGCCTCGAACAGGAGGGGGCAGACCTGATGCTGCTGGATGTGCAGATGGCGGGGAGTGATGGCGTTCGATTGTCGGTAGCACTCAAGGAGCATCCCGATTACCGTAAGATACCGGTTCTCTTTCTGACCCCACCCGATGCACCCGGTGATCTGAGCAACGGTTTCAACCCTGCTTCCGATGACTTCATCACCCGGCCTGATCACAGGGAGGAGCTGCTGATGAGGATCCGTCGCCAGCTCACCACGCTGGAGACCAAAAAGGCCCTTGAGCATCAGATCGATCAGCTGAAGAAAGAGATTACAGGAAAAGACACCCTCTGTTCGGTCGTCGCACATGATCTGCGCGTCCCGATGTCGTCGATGAAGATGACGCTGAATGTGCTGCTCCTGAAGATGCAGGAAAAGGAGATTCTCCAAGATCCGGATATCGCAGATATGCTGGAGAGTGCGAACGAGATTTCGGAGGAGCTTTTCTCACTGCTCGACAACCTGCTGAAATGGACCGGCAGTCAGCTGGGCAAGCTGGAGGCGGTACCCCAGCAGATCAACCTGACCGCTCTTGCAGAGGGAGTAGTAGAGATCTTCTCCATGGTTGCTGCACCCAAGAAGATCACCCTTCATTTTCACTCCGCACCGGCAGAAGATACGGAGGTGTTTGTGGATATCGATATGATCAAAACATCGATCCGTAACCTGTTGAGCAATGCCATCAAGTACAGCTACCCGGAGAGCGAGGTAGATGTGGCGGTAGAGACAAATGAGCAGGAGGTGATCTTCCGCGTCACGGATCGTGGCTGCGGCATCAGTGAGGAGAATCAGCAGAAGCTAACCGATGCCGCGTGCCTCTTCACCACCTTCGGCACGCAGCATGAGTCGGGATCGGGGCTGGGACTGCTACTGGTAAAGGAGTTTCTGAACCTGAACAGAGGAAGGCTCTTCTTCCGTTCGAAGGAGGGAGAGGGCTCTACTTTCGGATTTGCTCTTCCCCGGACGGATATCCGGGGGTAAAGTCGAGGGTCACAATCACCGGCTTATGGTCACTGTACTCCAGATTGGGCGAGTAATAGCGAGCAGCCCGGAATTCATTCCGGGAATAGAAGATATAATCGATCCGATATAGCTTTTTCAGATATCGATAACTGTATCCGTATCCTTTTCCGCAGGCGGTGAAGCTATCAATCAGATCGCCTTTGATTTTTCTGTAGACATAGGATGCGGGCGTATCGTTAAAGTCGCCGCACACAATGACCGGATACGGGCTTTTCTCTATGAGGCTGCTGATCACATCCGCCTGCTCTGCCCGCTGCACCATATTCTCCTCCATCACCCTCCGGAGGTGGTTCACCGCCCTCAATTTCGCTCCGATGTTTTGCGGAGGAGTGATTTGGTGTTGATTCAGGTTGGTTGTCTGCAAGTGTTTATTGAACACCCTGACCCTCTCCCCCTCCACATCCAGGTCCGCCCAGAGAGCCGTATTATCCGTTGCTTTCTGAAATATCACGGGATGGTACTCCAGAATGGGGTAACGGCTGAATAAGGCTGTATGCAGCTCTGAGGCGGAGGAATTGTGGATCGCA
>Ga0265294_10004261_pt1 | contig 17948 bp, 11 predicted proteins | sample MunlanPumphouse3_FD_192504 | JGI IMG/M metagenome (GOLD analysis project Ga0265294, IMG submission 192504) | Groundwater microbial communities from a municipal landfill in Southern Ontario, Canada - Pumphouse #3 | ecosystem: Environmental > Aquatic > Deep subsurface > Groundwater | place...
AGGGGCCACAAAAACCATGCCGCAGTGCCGACTGCATGGCACTCACTGGGTGCATGTCACACCCGCAGTTCTGACGTTATGAGTCAAATTTAAGATGCGTCGGCCCTGGCGCCCGTCCCGGGGTGCCTTGACTTTGCGGAGGGGGGTTGCTATAAACGGAGCCCGCTATGCGTGACCGCCTGGCAGTGAATCGGTGTGCGTTTTTTTTGATGGAAAACGTTGAAGTATGGAGAGTGTCATGACGCTTGATTTGAGAGAAAATTGCAAGTATGCGCTGCTGGTCCCGACAAGCATGGGGATCCGCATCACCCCCGTCAACGGACAGCCGGTGCACCTCGGCGGGACCTTTATGATGCAGGCGACCAGCGCTGAAACCAATGTTGCCAGCGTGGCGGCCTATCTGGGCATGCCGGTCAAAGTGCTGACCACCTTTGTCAAAGGCAGCCCGATCGGCCAACTCATCAAGGACAATCTGCGTAGCCGTCACATGGATTACGAGGGCGTTGAAGTCGAACAGGGCGGCCCGTGGGGTTTCCGCCACCAGATTAACATCGCCGACAGCGGCGTGGGCGGGCGCGGTCCGCGCGTCTGGAATGACCGTGCTGGCGAAGTGGGGCGCACCCTCAACGTCAAGGATTTCGACCTGGACCGCATCTTCGGCCAAGAGGGCGTGCAGATCGTGCATCTGTCCGGCCTGATCGGCGCGCTCTCGCCCGAGACCAGCGCGTTCTGCCTTGAGCTGGCGCGCGCCGCCAAAAAGTACGGTACCAAGATCTCGTTTGACCTCAACTACCGCGCGTCGTTCTGGAAGGGACGCGAACAGGAGCTCTCGGCAATCTTCACCGAGATCGCCAGCGTGGCGGACATCCTCGTGGGCAACGAGGAGGATTTCCAACTCTGCCTCGGCGTGAAGGGTCCTGAAGCGGGCGGCAAAGACATTAAGGCCAAGATCGACGGATTCAAGGGCATGATCGAGACGGTCAAAAAAGCCTTCCCTAACGCGCAGGTCTACGGCACGACGCTGCGCGAGGTCGACCACGCCAACGCCCACCACTGGGGCGCGCTGATGGCTGTCGGTACAGCGTGGCACGTGGTGGAGCCGCGTCCGATCGCGGTCTTGGACCGTATCGGCGGCGGCGACGGGTTTGTCGGCGGTATGCTCTACGCCATCCTCAAGGGGTGGGCGCCGGAGAAGTGGATCCAGTTCGGTTGGGCTACCGGCGCGCTGGCCACGACGATGCTGGTGGACTACGCCTTGCCGGCGGACGAGGAGCAGGTCTGGAGCGTCTGGAAGGGCAACGCCCGCGTGCAGCGCTGAGTGCCCCGCGCGGCATCCGACTAAATGCGAAACAATCCCGGAACGGGAGAAGGCCTCCCGTCCGGAACGGAGGCAGCATGCAGGACAGTTCTCTGACGCGGCGCACCTTTTTGGCAGCGGCCGGCGGCGCGGCGGCGGTCGCGGCCCGGCCGGCTTGGGGCTTGATGCGCAGCGCCCGTACAGTGCGCAAGGGCCGGGTGATCACCGGGCGCAAGATCAACATCGCCTCGGTCGGCTGCGGCGGACAGGGCGGTCATGACATCGGGCAGTTCGCGGGGGAACGGGTCGTCGCCTTGTGCGACGTCGATTTCGCACGCGCGGTCGGCACCTTCAAGCGCTTTCCGGATGCCCGGCGTTTCCGCGATTTCCGCGAGATGCTCACCGAGATGGACGAGCAGATCGACGCGGTGCAGATCTCCACGCCGGACCACATGCATTTCCCGGTGGCGATGATGGCGATCGAAAGGGGCAAGCATGTCTATCTTCAGAAACCCATCACGCATACGGTGGTCGAAGCGCGCCTGCTCACCGAGGCCGCGCGCCGCCACAACGTCGTCACCCAGATGGGCAACCAGGGCCACTCCAACGAAGGCACGCGCCTGGTCAAAGAGTGGATCGAGGCCGGTGTGATCGGTGACGTGCGCGAGGTTCATCTCTGGACCAACCGGCCGGTGTGGCCGCAGAATATCGCGCTGCCCGAAAAGGGCCTTCCGCCGCCGCCGACGCTCGACTGGAACCGCTGGCTGGGCGTGGCGCCGCTCCGTCCGTATCACACCGCCTACATGCCGTTCGCGTGGCGCGGCTGGTGGGAGTGGGGCTGCGGCGCCATCGGCGACATGGGATGCCACACGATGGACGCGTGTTTCTGGGCGCTGAACCTTGGGGCGCCGTCGCGCGTCAGGGCGGAGGTCGACGGCGGGAGCGCGTTTTCCTGTCCGGCCGGTTCGGCCGTGACCTATGAGTTCCCGGCGCGCGGCGGCTTGCCGCCCGTGACGGTCACGTGGTCCGACGGCTCGCGCAAACCGCCGCGCCCCGCCGCGCTGGAGGCGGAACGCGAGATGTCGGGCAGCGGCCAGCTCTATGTCGGTTCCAAAGGCGTGATTATGGACACCGGCGACTATTGCGATTCGCCGCGCCTGATTCCGGAACGCGCGATGAAGAGCTTCACGCGGCCGCCGAAAACGCTGGAGCGGGTCAAGAACGGCCACTACCAAAATTGGCTTCAAGCGATCCGCGGCGAGATCGAGGCCCCGGTCTCGAACTTTGACTACGCCGGCCCGTTGACTGAAATGGCGTTGCTGGGCAACGTGGCGATCCGCGCCGGCGTGCCGTTCCGCTGGGACGCCAAAACGTTGCGCTGCGACCGCCCGGAGGCGCAGGCGTTTATCGATAAATCCTACCGCATGTTTTAACGCGGACGGTCCGACGCCCCGAACGCTGAACGCTTCTAACACCAGGACACCGACATGAGATATCTGCCTTTTTTCGCCGCCGCAGTGTGCGGGTGCGCGCACGCGCAGTCAATCAAGCTGGCCGTCCAGGCCTACACGTTTCGCGACCGCTCGTTCACCGAGACGGTCGCCACCGCGAAACGCCTCGGCCTTGACGCCATCGAGGCCTATCCCGGCCAGCGGCTGGGCGGTGACTTTGAAGGCACCACCGACTACCGGACCATCACGCCTGAAACACTGCAGCGGCTCAAAGCCTATCTGGGTGCCGAAGGCGTGCGGGTGGTGGCGTACGGCGTGACCGGCGCCCGCGACGCCGCGGAGTGGCGCCGGCTGATGGATTTCGCCAAGACGCTGGGCGCCGGCGTGATACAGATCGAGGCCGGCGCTGACCGTGCGGTCTTTGATCTTGCCGAACAGGCGGCGGATGCCTCGGGCATCAAAGTGGCGATCCACAACCACCGGCAGCGCGAAGGCCTGCCCGCCGCCATGCTGGCGCTGCTGCAGGGGCGCGGGCCGAACATCGGCGCGGGCGCGGACATCGGCCACTGGATGTGTGCGGGCACGCGGCCGCTCGACGGCGTGCGATTGCTCAAAGGGCGCTTTGTCGCGTTGCATCTGGTGGACGTGGAGGATATTGCCGACAACCCGGCGCTGCGGCCCGTGCCCTACGGATCAGGCAAGGGTGAGATCAAGGCGGTGCTCGATGAGCTCAAGACGCAGAGGTTCAAAGGGTACGTCACACTGGAGTATGAGCACATGTCGGCAGCCTTAGAGCTGGAGGTCGCCGCATGTGTGCGCTGGTTCAACGCCTACCAAGCCGGCTTGATCGGGAACGACGATCGTCTTTCCGTCGCCAACATCTCCGGCCTGTGGGCCGGATACGCCCGCGGCGGCACCCCGGCCACCTGGGAACTGGTCGACACCGAGAAGCAGCAGGCCGAGCTGCAGCGAGCGATGGCGGGGCTGCGTTTGATCGAGGTCGCGCCGGGCGCGGTGGTCGGCAACAAGCCGGGCTACGGCGAGCACGAAGGTCCCGCGCGCGGCGTGGGCGCCGATTCCAAGGCCAAGTACTGTCAGGTGTGGGACGGCAAGGCGTTTGTCACGCTCTCGCTGGCAACGCCGGCCGAGGCTGTTTTCTATACACTGAGTTCGTCAAACGACAATCCCTCGCGCGACCCGCGCGACTGGGCGGTTTACGGGTCGGCCGACGGCAAGACGTGGGTCGAGCTCGACCGCCAGCGCGACCAGACCTTTCCGGAACGCCACTTTCTCAGGGGGTTCCCCGTCAAACAGCCGCAGCGTTTCCGGCATTATAAGCTGGAAATTCTCGCGCACGGCGGCGATAAGGACATGCAGTTCAGCCGTTTTGCACTCTTTGCGCAGTGAACGGCCACGGCATCACACCCAAGCGGAGCCCCGTTGCGCATGGCTTTTTTATTGACGGAGGGAGGGGGCGCATGGGACAATCCCGCCCCACGAAAACCCGCCGACGGTGAGGGTGCGTCAGCGATGAGGGACTGTCTCTTTGCCGGTGTCCGGCGGCGAGTCCTGCGGATTTGTTGAGAAAGAGAAAGAGGGACGAACAGATGAGCCGTAAGGTTTTGTTATCAGCGAATGAAGCGGTCGCATGGGCGGCCTGCAAGGCGGGCTGCGCCGTGGCATCGGCCTATCCCGGAACGCCGAGCACCGAGATTCTCGAGAATGTGGCGAAGTTCAAAGATTCGATCTCCTGCGAGTGGGGCGTGAATGAGAAGGTTTCGATGGAGGTCGCCATCGGTGCATCGATCGCCGGCGCGCGTGCGCTGACCGCCATGAAGCACGTGGGCCTCAACGTGGCGATGGACCCGCTGATGACTTACACGTATGTCGGCGCGAACGGCGGTCTGGTGGTGATCGTGGCAGACGATCCCGGCATGCACAGCTCGCAGAACGAGCAGGATTCGCGCAACCTGGTCAAGTTCGCGCGCGCCGCGCTCTTCGAGCCGGCCGACAGCCAGGAGACTTTCGACATGGTTCAGGCCGCGTTCGAGGTCTCGGAGCAGTTCCAGGTGCCGGCGTTCGTGCGGCTGTCGACCCGCACGTCGCACAGCTCGACGGTCGTGGACGTCGGCGACGATTTCGGAGCGGGCCGGCCGGAGCGCAGGGCGTACGTCAAGGACATCCGGCGCTACATTCCGGTGCCGATGTTCGCGCGTCCCCAGCGCCTGAAGGCGCAGGAGCGTACCGCCGCAATGCGAGCCTTTGCCTGCGAAACGCCGTTCAACCGCGTCGAGCGCGGCGACAACCGGCTCGGCATCATCACCTCCGGCGTGACGTACCAGTATGTGAAGGAGGTTTTCCCCGAGTTCAGCGTGCTGAAACTGGGCTTCACCAACCCGCTGCCGGTCGAGCAGGTCAAGGCGTTCGCGGCGAGCGTGGAGCGCGTGCTGGTGATCGAGGAGCTGGACCCGTTCGTGGAAGAGCAGGTGCGGGCGCTCGGCATCAAGGTGGTCGAGCACGCGACCGAGTTGAACATGCTGGAGATGAATCCGATGCGCCTCACCGCGCTGCGCAAGGAACTGCTTGGTGATGTCGAGCTGCCCGCCGTCACGCGCGCGGATGCCGGCCTGCCGACGCGCCCGCCGGTGCTCTGTTCCGGGTGCAGCCATCGCGCGGTCTTCTACACGCTGGCCAAGCTGGGCGCGACCGTGACCGGCGACATCGGGTGCTACACGCTGGGCGCGTTTCCTCCGCTCAGCGCGATGGACACCACGATCTGCATGGGTGCCTGCATCGGCAATGCCTTCGGTATGGAGAAGGCCGGCAAGACCGGTCGCCTCTGCGCGGTGATCGGCGACTCCACCTTTTTCCACTCGGGCATGACCGGCATCCTGAATGTGCTTTACAACGGCGGCACGATCACCACGATCGTGCTCGACAACCGCATCACCGGCATGACCGGCCACCAAGAGAATCCGGGCTCCGGACGCACCCTGTGCGGCGATGTCGCGCCGGTCACGGACATTGCCGAGCTGGCCAAGGCGATGGGCTTTAAGCGCGTCGCGCGCGTGGATGCGTATGACCTGGCCGCTCTGGAGCGCGTGCTCAAGGAGGAGTTGGACGCGCCCGAGCCGTCTGTCGTGATCGCGGGCGGTCCCTGCCGCATCGCCGCCAAGCTGATGAACGCCGGCACCTGCGAAGTGGACCCGGTCACATGCAAGGCCTGCGGTGCCTGCTTTAAGCTGGGCTGTCCCGCGATCGAGCGCGGCGAGCCGACGCCGGACGGCAAACGGTTCAAGTCGCGCATCGACCCCGTGCAGTGCTCGGGGTGCACCATGTGCAGGCAGACATGCAAATTCGGGGCGATCACCAAAATCCGCTAGCGCGTAAGGAGTTGATGGACATGAAGACGATGAATGTTTCTTTGGTGGGCGTGGGCGGTCAGGGTATTCTTCTCACCAGCGATATCTTGGCGAAGACGGCGGCGCTGGCCGGACTGGATGTGAAGAAGAGCGAGATCCACGGTATGGCGCAGCGCGGCGGCAGCGTGATCAGCCAGGTGCGTTTCGGCGAGAAGGTCTATTCGCCGATCATACCTGACGGCACCAGCGACCTGCTGGTTTCTTTCGAGCGGCTGGAGGCCCTGCGCTGGCGGCATCTGCTCGCGCCGGGCGGCAAGGTGCTGATCAACGACATGAACATGACGCCGGTCACGGTTTCGAGCGGCCAGCAGGCTGAGGTCACAGATCTGGATGAGCGCCTGCGCGCAGAATATCCGTCGGCGCTGTACGTTGACGCGCTGGCGGTAGCCAAAGAGGTGGGCAACACCCGCACGATGAACATGGTGCTGGCCGGCGCGCTGTCTGTCCTGACGCCCTTCAGCGCCGAGCTGTGGCACCAGGCGATGCAGGAGCGCATCCCGGCCAAGCTGGTCGATATGAACCTCAAGGCGTTCGAGGCGGGGCGTGCGCGCGCGGTGACGCGCTAGTGCGCTGACTACCCGTGTTCGCGAGACTCCTCCAGATCGTGAAAGGATGCGGCGGCGAGCGGAACAAGCCGCCGCGCTCGGCTGTGGTGGGAGCATGGGGCGAGGCGCGCGCGGCGGCGTTTCTCAAGACGGCCGGCTATGCGGTCATCGGGCAGAATGTGCGTCCGGACCGTCATGACGAGATCGATCTGGTGGTGCGGCGCGGTGACACCCTTGTGTTCGTTGAGGTCAAGACGCGACGGCGCGAGGATTTCGGCCGGCCGCTGTCCGCCGTGAACCCCCGCAAGCGCCATGCGCTGAACCGCGCGGCGGCGGCCTATGTGCGCAAGGCCGGCTATCCGCGGCTTTTTTTTCGTTTTGATGTGGTCGAAGTGCTGGGCCAGCCGGAGGAGGGCGAACCGCTGATCCGACACGTCGAGAACGCATTCCCGTTTGAACAACGATTGCGTTTCTCAAGATAATCAGGAGCACAGGATGCAAAGCGGGCTGAATGCAAAACGGGCGGCGCAGGTGGCGGTCGCGGGCTGTGTGGTGTGGGTGTCGTCGTGCCGGTTGCTGGATGCGCCGGAGGCGGATGCATGGATGGATCAGGCGCGGTCATACGCCTTGACGCCCGCCGCCGACTGGGTGTATCCGGTCGGCACCGTGTGCAGCGAGGGGCCGGTGGAGGGGGCTGAGCGTCTGCTGGCCGAGGACGGCGCGAGCTGCCGGCTGGCTTACGCGGTCGGCGGCCCCAAGCCAGTGGTGGTCCTCGATTTCGGGCGGCAGAGCGTCGGCGGCTATGCGGTCTTTACCGTGGCCGCGAAGCAGGGGCTGCCGGTCGTGCGGCTGGCCTATGCGTGTCACCCTGACGGTCTCTCAGAAACCGGCTGCTTCACGCGCTCGACCAGCGCCCGTTACCTCGGCGAGGCGTTTGATCTGCCGGTGCTGCCTGGGAATGTCTACCGGCATGAGACCTACACCGTGCCGCGTACCGGGCGTTTCATCGCGCCGCTGATCCAAGGCCAGACCCGGTATGTCAGGCTTCAGCTAGACACGCCCGGCACGGAGGTCTCCATCGATGCCGTGGCGATGGTGAACAGCGAGGTGTATGACCGAACGCCGCACGACGGGCTCTTCCTGTGCGGCGACGAGCGTTTGAACCGGCTGTGGGCGATCAGCGCGTGGACGGTGCAGATCGCCTCGTTTCCGAATCACGACGCCTGGAAGTGCGTGGACGGCTGGCTGTTGCCGCGCAAGCTGGAGCAGGCCGATGAGATCGGGCTGAGCCGCGACGGCGCGTCGTGGGGCGATGTGCGGATCGAGACAACCTTCGAGATGCGCGCCAATCCCGATCACGTGTCTGCCGCCGGACTGGCATTTCGCGCGGCGGATGCGCGCAACGCATACTTGGCCGAGGTCGGGCTCGACGGCGCGGTGCGGCTGCTGGCGCGTCAGGATGGACGCGACCGCGTATTGTGCGAACGCCGCCTGGACGCGCCGCTTGTGGACGGTGCGCGCTACCGGCTGGAGGTCGAGGCGATCGGGCCGGCGTTGGCCGTGCGGCTGGACGGTGCCGACGTGGCGCGCGCTGAGGACGCCGCTTTTTCGGGCGGCCGTGTGGGCTTCTACACGCCCAAAGAGAAGTGGCCGCTCTTCGACTCGATCCGGGTCACCGATGCCCGGGGGCGCGTGTTGCTGGATGATGATTTTTCGGGCGGGCTCGACCGTTGGCAGTTCGCGCGCACGCTGCCGTTTGTGGCAGACGGCGCAAAACGCGACCGACTGGTCTGGTCCGGCGATCTCTACTTCGCGCAACGCAGCGCGTATTATGCCTCGGGGCACCCCGTTTATCTGCGCGATTCACTGCGTATGCTTGCCTTCAATCAGACGCCGGACGGCTACGTGCATGCCTCGCCCTATCCCGAGCGCAGCGTGCCGCCCGCGCGTGACGATTATGGACCCTTCCCGTCGGACGAATTCGCGGCGTGGCTGGTGCCGGTGGCGTGGGAGCACCTGCTCTACAGCGGTGACCGCGAAACGATCCGTGAACTCTGGCCGGCGATGCGGCGGCTGATGGATTATCTGGCGGCGCATCTCGGGGGTGACGGACTCTTTCTGCAGCGTCCAGAGACCTCCAAGCATGCCGGCAATCTGAAGCTGGGCGATGTCCGCAAGCGCGCCTTCATGAATATCCTGCTGTGCGCGGTTTACAGAGACGCCGCGCGCATCGCCGACGAACTCGAATTGCGGGACGAGGCTGCGTCCGCCCGGCGTCGTGAGGCGGCGCTCCGGGATGCGCTCGAACGGCATCTGTGGGATGAGGCCGGCGGATTCTATCGGGAAGCGGTCGAGACCCCGCGCTTCGGTGCGGAGGCCAACGCGCTCGCGCTGTCCTTGGGGCTGGTCTCGCCCGAACGGGCACGGCGCATCGCGCCGCACTTCAAGAAAATCGGTCACGGCAAGTTTCAGAGTCTGGCCAGCCGCGGCCGTTTCGAATACGGCTTCGCGCAGTCCGGCTTGCAGACGCTCTTCGATCACAACTGGCTCAAGCTGCTGTCCGATGGCTGGAAAGGCGCCTGGACCACGACTGAGTGCATGGGCACGATCACGAAGGGGTGGGGGGATGAATCGCATCCCGACACCGCGATCGCGCATCATTTCAGCGCTTATCTGCTGGGGGTCGTGCCGCTTGAACCGGGGTTCCGCCGCTTCCTCGTGCGGCCGCAGGCGACGCGCGAAGTGCGCTGGGCCAAAGGCCTCGTGCCGACGCCGCGCGGTGCCGTGCGCTGCGAATGGGATCTCAAGGCTGATACGCTTGAGCTGCTGCTGACGGTGCCGAAGGGAACGCGGGCGGACATCGCGCTGCCGGGGTGCCGGCGCGTGACGGTCAACGGTCGAGCGCGCGGACTGACCGATTTGCCGGCGGGGAGCTACCGTGTGATTGCGGAAGGGGTGTCGGCTGATGCCTGGCGCGATCCGACGCTTCAGCGTTCACTGTCAGACCGGCGGATGGCCTATTCCGCCAAGGCCTCCAGCTCGCATGAAGCGGGCGGATGGGGGATCGCCCATCTCTTTGCGCCGGAACAGGACGCGGCCCGCAAGGGATACAGCTCGAAGCATCATGCGGCAGCCGACGCCGAGGAATGGATTGAGATCGACTTGGGCGAAGAGCGCACGCTGGGGCAGCTTGTGTTGGTGCCGCGGCGCGATGTGACCGGCACGGACGGTTCGGCGGCGGGGTTCCCGCGCGCCTTCACGGTTCAACTCGCGAAAGAGCCCGGGGCCTACACGACGGTAAAAAAAGTGGATGACGGCGCGGCCCTTGGCCCGGACGGGCTGGTGGTTGATCTCTACACGGTGATCGGGTATCCCGCCGCGCGCTTCATCCGGATTGCCGCCACACGACTGGGTGCGCCGGCGAGTGACGAACCCGGCCGCTATCGGTTGCAACTCGCGCGCCTGCGGGTGCTCCGGCCCGAAGAGCTGCGTGCGCCGTAAATTCTTGGAGACAATCGCGGCGCTGCTACGGTAAAATCAAAAGCAAATGAAAGAAACCAACAAAGAAAAAATCGCGATTCAATATCTGTTTGAGTCCGAACCGGACCATGCCTGGACAGCGAAGGATATCAGCCGGACGCTGGGGTTCCGGGGCAAGCAAATCAAGCGTCTCCACGACCTGCTGCAGCAGATGGTGCGTGACGGCGAAATCGTGCAGATTCGCCAAGGCGGGGCGTACACGCTCGGCAAGCAGGCCGATCTGGTGACCGGACCGCTGCGTCTGGTGCGCAACGGTGCCGGCAACGTGACCGAACGCGAGACGGGGAAGTTTATCTGGGTGGAGAGTGAGGATCTGGGGACCTCTCTGCCCGGTGATATCGTCACGATCCGCCTTTACCGCAGCGGCGGCGAGTCCAAGGGTAAAGTGATCAAGATTGTTGAACGCTGCGCGCGCGATATCGTCGGCACGCTCTTCACCACCGGCAAGTTCCTCTATGTGGTGCCGCTCAATCCGGTGTACCGCAAAGATTTCTATGTGCCGGCCGCCAACGGCGCCCAGCCCGGCGATCGCGTGGTGGTGCGGTTCACGGGCTGGGAAAACCGCTATGTCGCGCCGGAGGGCGAGATCGTGGATGTGATCGGGCCGGCCGACCAGCCTTCGCTCGACACGACGGTGGTGATGAAGCAGTTTGACCTGCCCGAAGCCTTTCCCGCAGAGGTGATCGATGAGGCGGAACGCGTGGCGCAGCGGTTGGCCAAGCCGGGGCGCCGGGAAGATCTTCGGAGCCGTTTCATCATCACGGTCGATCCGGCGACCGCGCGCGATTTCGACGACGCCGTCTCGCTGGAGACCGACGCCCTCGGCAACCGTGTGCTGGGGGTGCACATTGCCGACGTGAGCCATTTCGTGCGGACGGGTACGCCGCTGGACCGCGAGGCACGCCAGCGCGGCACCAGCGTGTATCTTGTGGACAAGGTGATCCCGATGCTGCCCGAGCAGCTCTCCAACGGGGTCTGCAGCCTGCGGCCTGATGAGGACCGCCTGACGTTTTCGGCCTTTATGACCTTCGATGCGGCGGGTCGCATGATCGAGCGCCGTTTCGCTCGGACGCGCATCCGCTCCGCGCTGCGCCTGAACTACGAGCAGGCGATGGCCATCATCGCCGATCAGCCTCCGGAAGGGTTGGCAACGGTGTCGGAGGCGACGCGACGCCTGCTTAAAGAGACGTGGCGGCTCGCGTCCCAATTGCGTCAGCGGCGGTTCTCCATGGCCGCGCTGGATTTGGAGGTGCCCGAGGTCGAGGTGATGCTGGACGACCACGCGCGCATGACCGGTCTGGCGGTGCGGCCTTACGACGAGTCTCACCAGTTGATCGAGGAGTGCATGGTGGCGGCGAACGAAGCGGTCGCGACCGAGCTGTGGACGCGCGGCATCAAGATTCTCGCGCGCCTGCACGAGCCGCCGGATGAAGAGAAGCTTGAGGAGTTGCAGGCGAACCTGGCGATTCTGGGTTTCCGTCCCGGCGACCTGTCCGACCCCAAGCGTCTGGCCAAGTTCCTCAAGGATACGCAGGAGCATCCGCTGCGCTATCATGCGCACATGATGGTGCTGCGCAGTATGAAGCGCGCGGTCTATTCGGCCGAGAAGATCGGCCACTTCGGCTTGGCGAAGGCGTATTACGCGCACTTCACGTCGCCCATCCGGCGCTATCCCGATCTGGTGCTGCACCGGCAACTCGCCGATTTCCTCGACGGGAAAGGCGGCAAGATGCCGCAGCACGAATTGATCCAGACGGCGTTTCTGGCCACCGAGCGCGAGCAGGTGGCGGACGACGCCTCGCGCCAGTTGATCGAGATCAAGAAGTTCCGCTTCCTTCAGCAGCAGCTCGATGAGCAGCGCCCGATTGTCTACCGGGCGGTGGTGGCCAAGTGCACCAATTACGGCGTCTTCATCGACATTCCGGATCTGGCGATGGGCGGGATGATCCACATCTCCAACCTCTCGCGGCAGTTCGTGCGCTTCAATCCCTCGAACGAGTCCTTGAGCGCGGGGGAGACGGTCTACCGCGTAGGTACGGTCGTGCAAGTGCAGGTCGCCACGGTGGACTTCAATCAGCGGCGTGCCGACTTTGTGCTGGCCGGCAGCGAGCAGGCTTTGGCCGGAACCGCAGAGAAGAAGGCGCGCAAAGGCGGTTCGCAGCGGCGCGAAGCTGATGCGGCGGGGCAACGCCCGCCCCGAAAGGCGGAGCCGGGGCGGCGTCGCGAGAAAACGCATCAGGGCGGCGCGCGCGGCGGGTCGCCAGCCGGGACACAGGCACCGCAGCCCTCTGGCCGGGGCGGGCGACGCCGATCCCCGCGCCGCTAACCGATGTACGACACCGTTCAACGTGCTGGCCCGCGCGGCGCATGCGCTGCCGCCGGTCACGCGTGAAGGACGCGCCGCGTAGGGGTAACGGACCTTTTTTGTCTCGTGCCGACTCCGTGCTTGACCCTCTTTCGTATATCCCCTATATTTCGAACATGGTAATGATGGGTCAAGCATCTGGCTATCACCCGGAGGTTTTCGGGATCTTTTCGCGCACATCATACCTAGTAGACGGCCAGATGCGCGGGGGAGCCCGAAGGCGCGCGGAGCGCCTTATGAACACCAAATAAGGAGGGACAAGACGTGACTACACCTGTCAATCAGCTTCTGATGCAAAAGGGCCGTGAAATCATAACCATTGCCCCGTCGGCAACGGTGTTTGAGGCGGTCCAGCTTATGGACGCCAAAAACATCGGGTCCCTCCTTGTGCTGAATGCGCGCGGGAAGATCGCCGGCATCTTCGCCGAGCGCGATTGCTTCCGCAAAGTGATTTTAGCGGGTAAGGCGCCTCAGGATGTGCCGGTCAAGGCGGTGATGACCAAGAAGGTCATCTATGCGTGGCCCGAGATGACGGTGGACGAGTGCATGGCTTTGATGACGGACAAGCGTATCCGTCATATGCCGGTGCTGGATCACGAAGAGAAGATTCTGGGGATCATCTCGATCGGCGACCTGGTGAAGTTCGTGGCCTCTGAACAGGACGCGATGATCCGAAACCTCGAAAAGTACATCGAGGGTTCGCTCTAACACGTTCCTGTCCAGACGGAGGCCGTCCGGCCGACCGTTTGATGTGAATCGGGCTGGCACGGACGGCTTCCTCCGGCAATCGCCCCCGCGCGGGGGCATGTGGAGGCCACCATGACTGATTTGACCGCAACGGCCGCACCCTGCGGCTGCGCGTGTGGGGCTGTTCCTGAAGAGGAACTCAACGCCCGTCTTGATGATGTGATCCGCGAGTACCGCGACAAGCCTGGCGGGTTGATCCCTGCCTTGCAGACCGCTCAAGCCCTTTTCGGATATCTGCCCGAACCGGTCATCCGCAAGATCGCGGACGGGTTCGGCAAACCTGTCAGTGAAGTCACCGGCGTGGTGACCTTCTACTCCTTTTTCACGCTCCATCCGCGAGGAAAGTTTCTGGTGCGCGTCTGTCTGGGAACGGCCTGTTACGTGCGCGGCGGCAAGGAGGTGCTCGACGCCTTCAAAAAGAAGCTGGGCATCGACGTGGGCGAGACCACGGCCGATCGGAACTTCTCGCTGGAGGTGGGCCGCTGCTTCGGCGCGTGCGGCATGGCACCGGTGGTGATGGTGAATGAAACGGTCTATCAGCGCGTCAAACCCGCCCGCGTGGGCGAGTTGGTCAATCAGATCGCGGCCGGCGCCGGCGTCGCCGGAGAAAAGGAGACGGCATGAAATCCCCCGCATTACCGAAGATCGGGAGCGTGGCCGCCCTGCAGGCCGTTCGAGATCAGGCGTGTTCAGGCAAGCCGGACCCATCAGGCGGCACGCAACGCCAAATCTTGGTTTGCTTCGGCGGCAGTTGCCTCGCCTCCGGAGCCAAGGAGGTCCGTGATGCTCTGCGCGACGCGTTGACGAAAGAGGGGCTGGCCGATGGGGTCGCCCTGGTCGAAACCGGCTGCATGGGGCCGTGCGTGATCGGACCGGTCATCATGGTGGGCGAGGACCGCACCTTCTACCAGGGGGTCAAGCCCGAGGACGCTGCGGAGATCGTCGCCTCGCACCTGCGCGACGGCCGCCGCGTCGAGCGGCTGCTGGTCACCGATCCCTCCGGCAAGACGCCCGCGCCGTGCCGCGACAGCCTTGACTTTTTCAAGCGGCAGACGCAGGTCGTGCTGCGCAATTGCGGCTGGATCAATCCCGACAAAATCCAGGAGTACATCGGGCGCGACGGATACGCGGCGCTGGCTAAGGTGTTGACCGAAGCGACGCCGGCCGCCGTCATCGAAGAGATGAAGATCTCCGGACTGCGCGGCCGCGGCGGCGCGGGCTTCCCGACTTGGCTCAAATGGCACCTGGCCAGCCAGACGCCGCAGGGCATGCGCTATGTGCTGTGTAACGCGGATGAGGGTGACCCCGGCGCCTACATGGACCGCAGCGTGCTGGAGGGCGACCCCCACAGCGTGATCGAGGGCATGGCGATCGCGGCCTATGCCATCGGCGCGCCGCAGGGGTACGTCTACGTGCGGGCCGAGTATCCGCTGGCGGTCGAGCGCCTGTCCCACGCGATCGAGCAGGCGCGCGCCTGCGGCTTGCTGGGCAAAAAGATCTTGGGCAGCGGGTTCTCGTTCGACCTGGAGATCCGCATGGGCTCCGGCGCTTTCGTGTGCGGCGAAGAAACCGCGCTGATCGCGTCGATCGAGGGCAAGCGCGGCGAGCCGCGCCCGCGTCCGCCCTTTCCCGCCCAGAAGGGGTTGTGGGACCGGCCGACGGTGCTCAACAACGTGGAGACGTATGCCAATGTCGCCGCCATCCTGCTGAACGGCGGCGCGTGGTATGCGGCGATGGGCACACCCAAGAGCAAGGGCACCAAAGTGTTCGCCCTGGCCGGGGCTGTGCGTAACACCGGGTTGGTTGAAGTGCCGATCGGTACGCCGCTGGGCGAGGTCATTTACGACATCGGCGGCGGCATCCGCAACAATCGCCATTTCAAGGCGGCGCAGATCGGTGGCCCGTCGGGCGGCTGCATCCCGCGCGAGAATCTGAATGTGGCGCTGGATTATGAGACGCTCGCCGACCTCGGCGCGATCATGGGGTCCGGCGGGTTGATCGTGATGGATGAAGACACCTGCATGGTGGATGTCGCGCGCTTCTTCATCGAGTTTGTGCAGGAGGAGTCGTGCGGCAAGTGCGTGCCGTGCCGCGTCGGCACCCGGCGCATGCTGGAAATCCTCGACCGGATCTGCACGGGACAAGGCGAAGAGGGCGACATCGAGCGCCTGATCGAATTGGGCAACTTCATCAAGACCTCGTCGCTCTGCGGACTCGGGCAGACCGCGCCGAACCCGGTGCTCTCGACCATCCGCCACTTCCGGCATGAGTACGAGGAGCACATCCGCGACCGACACTGCCGCGCCGGTGTGTGCGCCGGGCTGGTGCGCGCACCGTGCCTGAGCGCCTGCCCGGCGGGTGTCGATGTCCCCGGCTTTGTTTCGCTGGTGGGCGACAAGCGCTATGCGGAGGCGTTGCGGCTGCACCGCGAGAAAAATCCCTTTGCCTCTGTCTGCGCGCGCGTCTGTTTCCACACGTGCGAAGACAAATGCCGCCGCGCTTCGCTCGACGAGCCGGTCGCCGTTCGCGCGATCAAGCGCTTCATGGTTGACCAGGAGGTCACCATCCAGGTGCCGGAAGTGCGCGAGAACGCGGCCAATGCGGCCCGCAAGATCGCGGTCGTCGGCGCGGGGCCCGCCGGGCTCGCCTGCGCTTACTTCCTGGCAAGGATGGGCTATAAGCCGGTGGTCTTCGAGTCCGAACCGCGGCCCGGCGGCATGCTGGTGCAGGCCATCCCGGCCTACCGGCTGCCGCGCGAGGAATTGGCGCGCGAGGTGCGCATGATCGAGCATCTCGGCGTGTCGATCGAGACCGGCCGCAAGCTCGGGCGTGATTTCACGCTCGCCGAGTTGAAGGAACAGGGCTATGACGCGGTCTTCATGGCCGTGGGCGCGCCGCTGGGCGTGCCGCTGGACATCCCCGGCGCGACAGCGCAGGGCGTGACGGAAGCCATGTCCTTCCTGCGCCACTACAACATCCGCGGCTCGGTGCCGGTCGGCAAGCAGGTGGCGGTGATCGGCGGCGGCAATGCCGCGATCGACGCCGCGCGCACGGCGGTGCGGCTCGGCGCGCGCAGCGTGACGGTCATCTACCGCCGCACGCGCGAGGAGATGCCGGCCTACGCCGAGGAGATCGATGAGGCGTTGCAAGAGGGTGTTATCCTGCGGACTTTGGTGCATCCGGAGTCGTTTGTGGTCGAGGACGGTTATGTGACCGGTCTGCGGCTACGCGCGATGCATCTGGGCGAGTTCGACCGCTCGGGGCGCCGGCGTCCCGAAGGCGGCGACGATGCGTGCGAAATCCTGCCGGCCGATCAGGTGATCGTGGCCATCGGTCAGGCGCTGGACAAGAAGGCGCTGACTGGCGGGGTTGAGGTGGAACGCAACGAACGCGGCTGGATCAAGGCTGATCCTCGCTCCGGAGCGACCTCGGTGCCGTGGTTGTTCGCGGGCGGCGACGCCGTGACCGGCCCCTCTTCCGTGGTGGAGGCGATCGCCGCTGGCGAACGCGCGGCGGTCGCGATCGACGCCATGCTCACCGGTGAGCCGCACGCCTTCTGGCGCGGTTATCAGGATGCCGGCGCGAGCTTCGATCCTAACGCGGACCCCGTGCCCTACGCCCGGGAACGCCTGCCCACGATCGCGCTGGAGAAACGGCGCCAGAACTTTAACGAGGTCGAACAGCCGTGGAATGAGAGCACCGCGCTGCGCCAGGCCAAACGCTGCCTGCGCTGTGACTACGGCAAACAACCCTGCGGCTGCGAACACGCTTAAACCGGAGAGACATTCATGGTCAACCTGACACTTAATCTGCAAGAAATCCAGGTGCCGGAGGGAACCACGATCCTTCACGCCGCCAGACAGCTCGGCGTGAAAATCCCCACGCTCTGCAATCTGGAAAACCGCGAGGCGATCGGCGCGTGCCGGGTCTGTCTGGTGGAGGTCGAAGGCGCCCGAACGCTCATGGCGGCCTGTTCGACGCCCGTCAACGAGGGGATGGTCGTAAGGACCCACAGCGCCCGTGCACGGGCAGCGCGGCGGCAGGTGGTCGAGCTGCTGCTGTCCGAGCACGACGGCAACTGCCAGACCTGCGATCGCGGCGATGACTGCGAACTGCGCGCGCTGGCTGCGGAGATGGGGATCGAGAGCGTGCCGTTCGAGGGGATCAAGGCCCACGCGAAGATCGATGATTCAACGCCTGCGCTGATCCGCGACAACGCCAAGTGCATCAAGTGCCGGCGCTGTGTGACGGTGTGCGGCGAGGTGCAGGGCGTCGGCGCACTCTTCCCGCAGGGGCGCGGCTTTCAGACGGTCGTGGGGCCGGCCTTCACGCGTGACCTCGACAGCGTGGCGTGCGTGCAGTGCGGACAGTGCGCGGCGATCTGTCCGGTCGGCGCGATCGTCGAAAAGAACAGCATCGCCGAGGTCTGGCAGGCGCTGGAGAACCCGGCCAAACACGTGATCGTGCAGACCGCGCCCGCGATCCGCGCCGCGCTGGGCGAGTGCTTCGGCTATCCGCCCGGCACGCGCGTCACAGGCAAGATGGTGGCCGCCTTGCGCCGGCTCGGCTTTGACGAGGTGT
>Ga0265294_10004262_pt1 | contig 17947 bp, 15 predicted proteins | sample MunlanPumphouse3_FD_192504 | JGI IMG/M metagenome (GOLD analysis project Ga0265294, IMG submission 192504) | Groundwater microbial communities from a municipal landfill in Southern Ontario, Canada - Pumphouse #3 | ecosystem: Environmental > Aquatic > Deep subsurface > Groundwater | place...
GTAGGCCAGGATGAGCACGCCCGCGAGGAGGTTGGAGAGCATGTCCTTCAGGGCGAAACCGAGCGCGAAGCCGGTGAGGCCGAGTCCCGCCACCATGGCCGCCACGTTCACGCCCAGTGTGCCCAGTGCCGTGATGGCGCCCACCGCGATCAATGTGACCTTGAGTGACTGGGCGAGGAGCCGGATGATGTCCTGCTTTTCCGGGTCGGTTCTGTCGCCCGCGCGCCAGAGCAGTGATCTGGCGATATTACCCGCAATCCAGAAAGCCAGCAGAATGAGTAACCCTACCCCGAGCTTCGGGGCGATCGCTACGATTTGAGCGGCGAGTTGTTCGACGAGCGGTTCCATGTGCGAATCGGTACGGGGTTCGAGTGGAGGAAAGTCTCAAAGGAAATCCATCGTTGGCAGGATATGCCCGTGCACGGCCGGCGTCCAGGGTGCGCGGGTCAGGCAGGCAGCCAGGCCCGTCCGCCGTCGGGGCGCGCTGCCGGCACGACGGGATGACCGTAGAGCCTGCTGAGATGGTCCTGTTGCAGTATTTCCGCGGCCGGGCCGCCCAGCGTCGTGCCGTCGTCGAACAACAGCAGCAGGTGATCGCAATAGCGGGCCGCGAGATTCACGTCGTGCAGCACCATCAGCAGCGCCTTGCCGCCATTGCGCGCACGGTCCGTCAACAGGTCCAGCAGGGTGATCTGGTGGCGCAGGTCCAGATGGTTGGTGGGTTCGTCGAGCAGGTACAGGCTGGGGTCCTGGACCAGCAGGGTGGCGATGGCCAGCCGCCGCCGCTCGCCGCCGGACAGGGTGTTCACGAGCCGGGTCTCCAGGTCCGCGAGTTCCACCGCCCGCAGGGCCCGCCGCGCGGCTTCCAGATCCTCGGGGCCTTCCCACTGCCAGAGGCCGAGGTGCGGGTGGCGGCCGATCAGCGCCGTCTCCAATACGGTGGCCGGAAAGGAATCGACGCTGTCCTGCAGCAGCAGGCCCACCGCCCTGGCCACGGCCCGGCGGGAGAGGCTGCGGAGGTCCCGGCCGCTGAGCATGATGCGCCCCGCGGCTGGCGCCCGCAGGCCCGCCAGGGTGTGGAGCAGGGTGGTCTTGCCCGCACCGTTGCGCCCCAGAATGCCCCAGCACTGGTGCGGTTCGACGCGCAGGTTCAGGCCGCGGCAGATCTCTTTGCCGCCGATGCCGGCCGTCAGGTCTTGGACCGCGAGCAGAGGCGCTGGCGGATCTTCCTGGGAGGGAGCGGGTTGTAGCGTGGCGATCATGTTTTTCGATGCAACAGGTACAGGAACGCCGGTACGCCGACCAGGGCCGTGACCACCCCTACCGGGAGTTGTTGCGGGGCGAAGAGGGTGCGGGCGGCCGTGTCCGCCAGGACCAGTAGCGCGCCGCCGAGCAGGGCGGAGGCGGGGAGTAGCAGGCGGTGGTCATGTCCGCCGAGCAGGCGCAGCGCGTGGGGCACGATCAGGCCCACGAAGGCGACGGTGCCCGCCAGGGTGACGGCCGTGGCGGTCAGGAGCGAGGCGAGGACATAGACGGCCAGGCGCAGCCGCTCCACCGGAACGCCGAGGGCGCCCGCCTGCAGTTCGCCCCGGGCGAGCACGTTCAGGCTGCGCGCGAGGGGCAGGCTCGCCAGAAGTCCCAGCGTCAGCACGATGAGCCCCGGCCAGGGCACGCCGATGTGGCTGAGGTCGCCCATGAGCCAGAACAGCATCCCGCGCAGGCTGCGCTCGGGGCTGATGGTCAGGATGAAGCTGATGAGCGCGCCCCAGCCGGCGGCGATCACGATGCCGGTCAGCAGCAGGCGCAGCGGGCTCCAGCTTCCGCGTCCGCGGGCGATGCCGAACACCAGCAGCATGGAGCCGAGGGCGCCGAGAAAAGCTCCGCCCATGACCCAGCCGTCCCCCAGGCCGAGCAGCATGACGCCCAGCGCCGCCACCGCCGCCCCGCCAGAGATTCCCAGAATGTAAGGGTCCGCCAGCGGATTGTGCAGCAGCACCTGCATGAGCGCCCCGGCCACGGCCAGCATGCCGCCCACGGCGAACGCCCCGACGGCGCGGGGCAGGCGCAATTCCATGATCAGGGTGCGGGAAGTGCCGGTTTCCGCGCCGGTAAGGACGGCCCAAAGCTCCGGGAGGCTCATGCCGATACTGCCCGTGGCCAGCGCCAGCGCCAGGCTCACGGCGGCGAGCAGCATGAGGCTGATCAGCAGGGGGCGGGCGTGATCCAGCACGGTTTTTGCACCTCGGCCCGGTTTCGCAAAGGCCGGACCGCTGTCGGCGTGGGAACGGCGACCATGTGTCGATCAGCCCGTTTGGTCAAGTACTTGTAATGCCTTGGCTGCATGTCCGTTGCACCGGTAAGGCAGGCCGCACCGTTATTCCAGGCCCTGCTCACGCAGACTGATGATCGGCCAGCCGGCCTTCTTCGCATGGAGGGCCAGGGTCTTGTCCGGATCCACCGCCACAGGGTTCGACACCATCTCCAGCAGGGGCAGGTCGTTGTGGGAGTCGCTGTAGAACCAGCTACCCTCCAAGGTTTTCCCATGCTGCCCGAGCCACTGCCGCAGCCGCACCACCTTGCCCTCGCGAAAACAGGGGGTTCCGCTCACGCCGCCGGTGTAACGGCCGTTCTCCATCTCGGGCTCGGTGGCGAGCAGGTGTTCCACGCCCAGCGCCTCGGCGATCGGCCCCGTGATGAAGCGGTTGGTGGCCGTGATGATGACCAGGGTGTGGCCCTTGGCGCGGTGCTCCTGCAGGAGCGCCCGGGCGGCGGGCAGGATGATGGGCTCGATCATCTGGGCAAGGTACTGCTCGCGCCAGCGGTGCAAGGTGTCGACGTCGTGCTCGGCCAGGGGGCGCAACTGAAAGCGCAGGAATTCGTAGATGTCCAGGGTGCCGGCGAGATATTCCTTGTAAAACCGCAGGTTTTCGCGCTCGTAGCTCACTCCGTCGACGATGCCCTGTTCCACCAGGAAACGGCCCCACAGATAGTCGCTGTCGCCGCCGAGCAGCGTGTTGTCGAGATCGAATAAGGCCAGGCTCAAGAAAAAACTCTCCACTCTTCAACAAAGGTGCCAAGGATAGTGGCTGGGGGAGGAAAAGTGAAATGCGGGCGCCAATAACCTGCGACGAAAATGTGCCAATCGCGCTAATCTTTTTATACAGCCGTCTATTTGCCGATAGGCGTCTCTTTGTGAAACAATTGATCGAAAGAACACTCAGGTGGATACGTGCGTGATCGACGCGGATGGATACAGACCGAATGTCGGTATCATTCTGAGCAACGACGAGGGTCGTTTGCTCTGGGCGCGTCGTATCGGCCAGGACGCCTGGCAGTTTCCGCAGGGCGGAATCCGCGCGCAGGAAACTCCTGAAGAGGCCCTGTTCCGGGAGTTGGGCGAGGAAATCGGCCTGAGCGCCGAACACGTCGAGATCCTCGCCTGCACCAAGAAGTGGCTGCGCTATCAGCTCCCGGAGCGCTACATCCGCCGTAACGCCCATCCCGTCTGTATCGGGCAGAAGCAGATCTGGTTTATGCTGCGCATGCTCGGGGACGACGAGGATGTGCGGCTCGACTGTTCCGACAAGCCCGAATTCGACCGCTGGCGCTGGGTGGACTACTGGTATCCATTGCGCAAGGTCGTGCCCTTCAAACGCAACGTCTACCAGCGCGCCCTGCACGAGTTCGCTCCTTTCGTTGTCCCGGGAAGCACGCCGCCGGCTGAATATTGCAAGCTGCAGCGGTGCCGCAGGAGGTAAGCATTATTTGTTGCCTCAACCGCCTGCGGACGGCCGTCTCGTCACAGGACCCGGTCCTGCCCCATCCCGTGCGTTTCATCCATAAGGTTGTCTGAGATGCTGGAGACACTGCACCGCATCGTACAAGAGGTTAATGCTGCACGGGATTTGCAACAGGCCCTCAGCATCATCGTCAAGCGCGTCAAGCAGGCCATGTCGGTGGATGTCTGTTCCGTGTATCTCACGGATTTCAAACGCCAGCGCCACGTGCTGATGGCCACCGACGGCCTGAATCCCGCCGCGGTGGGCAAGGTCTCCCTGCGGGTGTCGGAAGGTCTGATCAGCGTCGTGAGCGAACGTGCCGAGCCCGTGAACCTGGATGACGCACCGAGTCACCCGCGCTACCGGTTCGTGGCGGAAACAGGGGAGGAGCGTTATCACGCCTTCCTCGGCGTGCCGATCATCCAGCACCGCAAGATCCTCGGAGTACTGGTCGTTCGCCAGTATGAAAGGCGCAAGTTCGACGAAAATGAAGTCGCATTCCTGGTGACGCTGGCGGCGCAGCTGGCCGGTGCCATCACCCATGCCGAGATCGGCGGCGGGTTCGAGAGATTGCTCAAGGGACAGGCGCAAAGGGTGCATGCCTTCGATGGGTTGCCGGGGGCGCCGGGCATTGCCTTGGGGACGGGTGTGGTGGTGTATTCCCCGGCGGACCTGGATGCCACTCCGGACCGTGCAGCGACCGATCCCGCCGCCGAAGAGGCGGCGTTTCGGGCGGCCGTTGCCGCCGTGCAACAGGACATGAAGGAACTGGAGATGCGTATGGGCGGCGCGCTGCAGGCCGAGGAGCGCGCCCTGTTCGACGCTTACGTCATGATGCTGAGTAGCGAGAGCCTGCTGGACGGCACCGTCGAGCGCATCAGGGCGGGCAACTGGGCTCCGGGTGCCCTGCGCGAGACCATCGCCGAGCACGCTCGGGTTTTTGACGAGATGGAGGACCCGTATCTGCGGGAACGGGGCGGCGACATCCGGGACCTGGGGCGGCGTATCCTGCTCCGCCTGCAGGCGCAGGACGGCAGGCCCCCCCAATATCCTGCGGATACCATTCTGGTGGGCGACGAAGTCAGTGCCGCGCAACTGGTGGAGGTGCCGTCGGAGTGTCTGAAGGGCATCGTATCCGCCCGCGGTTCCGGTTCCTCGCACGTGGCGATCCTGGCCCGCGCCCTGGGGGTGCCGGCGGTCATGGGCGTGCGCGATCTGCCCGTCGGCCGGCTCGATGGCCAGGAATTGATTGTCGACGGATACCAGGGGCGTTTGTATGTAAAGCCGCCGGAAGCCCTGCGTGCCGAGTTCGAGCGCATCGCGAAAGAGGAGGCGGATCTGACCGCCGATCTGAACGAACTACACGCCCTGCCCTCGGAAACGCTCGACGGGGTCAAGGTCCCGTTGTACGTGAACACGGGATTGCTGGCGGAAATCGGGCCGTCGCTCGCCAGCGGCGCCGATGGGGTAGGGTTATACCGCACGGAAATGCCCTTCATGATCCGTGACCGTTTCCCGGGCGAGGAGGAGCAGCGACAGATTTATCGGCAGATCCTGGAGGCCTTCGCGCCGCGCCCCGTCACCCTGCGCACCCTCGATGTCGGCGGCGACAAGATGCTGCCCTATTTTCCGGTCCAGGAGGACAATCCGTTTCTGGGCTGGCGCGGAATCCGCATTACCCTGGACCATCCCGAGATCTTCCTCACCCAGTTGCGCGCCATGCTGCGTGCCAGCGTCGGGCTCGACAACCTGCAACTGCTGCTGCCCATGATCAGCAGCGTGAGCGAGGTGGAGGAATCGCTGAAGCTCATCGACCGGGCCTATCATGAATTGGTGGAGGAGGGCGAGAAGATCGAGCAGCCGCGGGTCGGGGTCATGATCGAGGTGCCGTCCGCCGTCTATCTCGCCGGCGCCTTTGCGCGTCGCGTGGATTTTCTGTCCATCGGCACCAATGACCTGACTCAGTACATCCTCGCCGTGGACCGCAACAACGATCGGGTGGCCACCCTGTATGACGGGCTGCATCCGGCCGTGCTGCGGGCGATCATGCAGGTGGTGGAGGGTGCCCACTGGCACGGCAAGCCGGTGAGTGTCTGTGGTGAGATGGCGGGTGATCCCGCCGCGGCGATCCTGCTGTTGGGGATGGGTATCGACAGCCTCAGCATGAGCGTGTCGAGCCTGTCTCGGGTAAAATGGGCGATTCGCAGCTTCACCCGCGCCCAGGCCCGCGCCCTGCTGGAGGAGGTGCTGCGCCTGGATGATGCGGCGGCGATCCGCGAGCGCCTGCGTGCGGCCCTGGAGCAGGCGGGATTGGGTGGCCTGATCCGGGGCGGGAAGTAGTCCGCGGCTTCCATCGAGACGGCCGGCGGGACGCGGCTGGCTGACGTTTCCGCCGGCATCCGCGATCTTTGGCGAAGTTTCCGGATTGACCGATCCGGGAGGCTCTCGAACACAGCCGGATTGGTATCCGGGTAACCGAAGGACTTCCGTGAACCCGTCATGAACCCTGTCAAGGAGCTTGCCTGATGCCCGGCCGGCGGATGCTGCGCTCGCTCAGGCACCGCAATTACCGTTTGTATTACTTTGGGCAACTGGTGTCGTTGCACGGACGCTGGATGCAGACCATTGCCCAGTCCTGGCTGGTGTATCGCATGACCCAGTCCAGCCTCATGCTGGGCTTCGTCTCCTTCGTCACGCTGCTGCCAATGCTGCTGTTCGGCCTGATCGGCGGCGTGGTGGCGGACCGTCTTCCGCGCCGCAAGCTGCTCATCGCCGCCCACGCGCTGGCCATGTTGCAGGCCATGGTGCTCGGGGTGCTGACCCTGGGGGGATGGATTCAGGTCTGGCAGATTCTCGTGCTGGCCTTTTGCCTGGGTCTGGTGCAGGCCTTCGAGATGCCTGCCCGGCACTCCTTCGTCCCGGAGATGGTGCCGCGGGAGGATCTGGCCAATGCCATCGCCCTCAATTCCAGCGTCTTCAATATCGCCCGCTTCCTGGGGCCGGCGTTGGCGGGGTGGCTCGTGGCCCTGGTGGGCGAGGGGCTGGTTTTCCTCCTGAACGGCGTGAGTATCCTGGCGGTGATCGGCGGCTTGTCGCTGATGCGGCTGCCCGCCGTGGCGCGGCCGCCCATCCGCGGTTCCACGGCAAGTCATCTGTGGGAGGGGCTGCGCTATGCGTGGCAGCACAAAGTGATCCGGGCCACGATGATGATGGTCGGTCTGTTCAGCCTGGCGGGCGGGTCTTATGTGGTGCTCCTGCCGGTCTTTGCCAAGGAGGTGTACGGGGGCGGTCCGGAAACGCTCGGCATGCTGTATGGGGCGGTCGGCGCCGGGGCCCTGCTCGGCGCCCTGCGTTTGGCGCATCGGGCGGGCTCCACGAACACGTTGCGGGGGGTCGGGCCGGCTGGGCTGGGGGTGGGCATGGCCCTCGTGGTGTTGGCCGCTGCTGCCTGGTTCTGGCTGGCCTTGTCTGTTCTGGCGGTGACCGGTTTTGCGCTGACGACTCTGGTGGCCTCCAGCAATACCTCCATCCAGATGCGGGTGCCCGACGCCCTGCGCGGTCGGGTGATGGCCCTGTTCTCGGTGGTTTTTCTGGGGCTTGCGCCCATCGGCAGTCTGGCCGCGGGCGGCATGGCGCATGTCCTTGGCGCTCCCGCCGCCGTCGGGCTGCTCGGGGTCGTGTGTTTGGCGGGGGCGGGCGCGTTCATGCTGATCGCGTCGCAAAGAGTTGCCGACGAGCACTCAAAACCATCGGACGCCGTGGAATACGAGGTGCAGAACCCGAATCACTGATGCGCCGGGTGGGGCGGGGTGCGTCAGTAGCCCGCAGAGTGCAGTTCGACACCGGCCAAGCGGTGTTCCAGGCGCTTGATCCCGGTCGTGATCGAACCGTCCCGGTGCAGCACCAGCCAACGATAGCCGGGGGGCTGGTCGTCGAGCGCGAAGTCGTCGGACCCGGGCCGGAACTGGAAACAGGTGGAGGGCGCGCTCAGCACCCACACGCCGTTGCGCTGGAGGCCGGTCTCCTGATGCACATGGCCGCAGAGGACCGCTCGCACCTGTGGGTGGCGGTCCACCACGGCGAAAAAATCCGCGGCATTGTTCAGCCCTAGCTGGTCGATCCAGCGGCTGCCCACCGGGACCGGCGGGTGGTGCAGGCAGAGCAGCGCATGCCGCTCCGGATGCCGTGCCAACTGTTGGTCGAGCATCGCCAGTTCGGTCTGGCCGAGATAGCCCTCGACGTGGTTCGGAACCACCGAGTTCAGGAGAATGATCTGCCAGTGGCCGCAGAGCAGGACGGAGCCCGTATGAACGTTCGCTCCCTGCAGGATCGCATCCAGGGCAGCCGGATCGTCATGGTTGCCCGGCAGCCGGTAGACAGGGGTATCCAGGGCGGTGAGGTGCGCCCGCAGGCGCTGGTACGTCTCATGTGTGCCATCCTGGGCCAGATCGCCGGTCAGCAGGATCAGATCCGCTGGCCAGTGGGCGGCCTGCGCCTCGCGCAACACCTCCTGTAACGACCGTTCCGTATTGATGCCGAGGAATGCCTGAGCCGGGTTGGCAAAGAGATGGGTGTCCGAGAGCTGGAGCACCTTGATCGAATCGGCCGGCGCGTCGTTGAATCCGGGTGTGGCGTGTTCTGTCACTAGGACTCCCGTGGAAACGGCACCGGGCGGCCGTTTCCGGCGCGCCCGGTGCCCTCTCGCCTATAGTTAACGTTGATGATTGCATCCGCTCCCGGGCGAATCAACCACACCGGGTTTCCAGTATCCCAGGGAAGGCCTTCGTGTCCAACACGACATTTTTCCTGCCGCCCCGGCTGTACGACTACCTGCTGTCCGTGTCGCTGCGGGAGCCGGAGGTATTGCGGCGCCTGCGCGCCGAGACCGCCCGCGATCCCAAGGCGCACATGCAGATCGCGCCGGAGCAGGGGCAGTTCCTGGCGTTCCTGATACGGCTGATGGGCGCCAGGCGAGTCATCGAGGTGGGGGTTTATACCGGTTACAGTTCCCTCTGGATGGCCTTGGCCCTGCCCGAGGACGGAAGGCTCGTGGCCTGCGACATCAATGAACGATGGACGTCCGTGGCGCGGCGTTACTGGGCGGAGGCCGGGGTATCCGAAAAGGTGGAACTGCAGCTTGCCCCGGCGTTGGAGACCCTGGACGGACTGTTGGCGGAGGGACAGGCCGGAACCTTCGATTTCGTTTTCGTCGATGCCGACAAGGAGCCTTGTCTGGACTATTACGAAAGGGCGCTGTGCCTGCTGCGCCGCGGCGGAGTGGTGGCCTTCGACAATGTCCTCTGGTCCGGCAGCGTCGCGGACCCGTCAGTGAAGGACCGGGCTACCGCGGCGATTCGTGCCCTCAACGACAAGCTGCGCCATGACCCCCGCATTGCGCCGAGTCTCGTGCCCATCGGGGACGGGTTGACGCTCGCGATGAAGCTGTAGCCGCCGGTTCCTGGAAAACGGTCAACGCAAAGGCGCGAAGGCGCAAAGTTTTTTGAGAATCACGTTGGCTTGAGCAGGTTGCCGTACGGACCGGGGGCGTGCCTGAGCCGGAAATCCAACCCGTGCAGAACAAGCCTTTCTTTGTCTTTGCGCCCTTGGCGCCCTTTGCGCCTTGGCGTTCAGGTTTCCCCGCCCGATGCGGGTCCTACAGGGTCTTGATGAACACCTTGGATTTGCGCTGGTAGTTGTACATGGCGCGGCGCTTGACCGGCAGGTCCTCAATGGCCCCGGGCTGGAAGCCGCGCTCGCGGAACCAGTGGGCGGTGCGGGTCGTCAGCACGAACAGGCGCCGCACGTGCTGAGCGCGTGCCTTGTTCTCCACGTACTGCAGCAGGCCATCGGCGCGGCCCTGTCCGCGGTAATCCGGGTGGATCGCAACACAGGCCAGCTCCGCCAGCCCTTCCTCCGGGAAGGGGTACAGCGCGGCGCAGCCGATGATCATGCCGTCGCGTTCCACCACCGTGAAGCGGTCGATCTCCATCTCCAGCAGTTCGCGCGAGCGGCGCACCAGGATGCCTTCGGCCTCCAGCGGCGCGATCAGCTCCAGGATGCCGCCCACGTCGTCGATGGTGGCCTGGCGGGTGCCTTCGTACATCTCGGCGGTGACCAGCGTGCCGATGCCGTCGCGGGTGAACAGCTCCAGCAGCAGTCCGCCGTCCACCTGCCGGTCGATCAGATGTCCGCGGCGTACGCCGAGGCGGCAGGCGTGCACGACGCTGGCGAGGGGGCGCGCGATATGGTCCGGGAGGGACTGCCTGTCATGGAGCAGTTGCTCGGCGGCGCGGGGCGTCATCTGCTGGATCAGGCGCCCGGCGCTGTCCGGCACGCCGGGGCCTTCGACCAGACAGAGCAGCTTGTCCGCCCGCAACGCCGCCGCTGCGGCGGCGGCCACGTCTTCGGCACTGATGTTGAAGACCTCGCCCGTGGGCGAGTAGCCGAGGGGCGAGAGCAGCACGATGGCCCCGTTGTCCAGACGACTCCGGATGGCGTCCACGTCGATGCGGCGCACCTCCCCCGTGTGGCAGTAATCCACGCCGTCGCGCACGCCCAGGGGACGGGCGGTCACGAAGTTGCCCGAGGCGACCCGGATGCGTGCGCCGGCCATGGGCGAGTTGGCCAGCCCCATGGACAGCAGCGCCTCGGTCTCGACGCGCACGGTGCCCACCGCCTCCTTCACGCAGGCCAGCGCGACATCGTCGGTGACCCGCAGGCCGTTCACGTAGGTGATCTCGGCGTCGCGCTCGCGCAGGCGCTGCTCGATCTGCGGCCGCGCGCCGTGCACCAGCACCAGCCGCACGCCGAGGCTGTTGAGCAGGGCGATGTCGTGGATGAGATGGGCGAAGCGCGGGTCGGCCACCGCCTCGCCCCCGAACAGGATGACGAAGGTGCGGCCGCGGTGGGCGTTGATATAGGGCGCGGCGTTGCGGAACCAGTCGACGAACCGCTGGCTGTTCTTTCCGTCGGGCAGCGGCCTTTCGCGCGGCAGTAGCGTATCCGGGGCAAGCTCTTGGTTGCTCACAAGGGTCACCATGTTCCTGAGCTGGACAATGGCACTATTGTGCGGTCAGCGCGCCGTTTCCGGAAGCGGGATGTCGATTGCGCCCGGCCCGGCGGCGCTGCGGGCGGTTCACGTCCCGCCGGCCGGCGTGATGCAGAAGTGCTCGATGAGACGGGTCAGCAGCTCGACGGTGGGCTGGATGCGATCCAGGGCCAGATACTCGTCCGGCTGGTGCGCCTGGGCGATATCGCCGGGGCCGAGGACGACGGTCTCCATGCCGAGCTGCTGCAGGTAGGGGGCCTCGGTGCCGAAGGCGACCGCCGCCGCAGCATGGCCGGTGAGGCGCTCGGCGGCCCGCACGATCGCGGAGGCGGCATCTGTCTCGAACGGCGGCACGCCGCCAAACAGCGGTTCGAGATCGAGCACGAGTCCGCTTCCCGCCAGCAGCCGCTCCAGGCGCCGGCGCATCTCCGCGCGCAGCTCGTCCAGCTCCATGCCGGGCAGCGGCCGCAGGTCGATGTGCAGTTCGCACTCGCCGCAGATGCGGTTCGGGTTGTCGCCGCCGTGGATGTAGCCCAGGTTCAAGGTCGGCACCGGCACGTGGAACGCCGGGTGGCGATATTGCGCCTGCAGTTCGGCACGCCAGGCGAGCAACTCCGTCATGACCCGCTGCATGCCCTCCAGGGCGCTGTTGCCGAGGGCGGGATCGCTGGAGTGGCCGGCCCGGCCCGTCAGGCGGATGCGCTCCATCATCACGCCCTTGTGCATCCGTATCGGCCGCAGGCCCGTCGGCTCGCCGATCAGCGCGTAACGGGCGCGCGGCCGGCCCGCCCGCACCAGCGCCCGCGCCCCATCCATGCTGCTCTCCTCGTCCGCCGTGGCCAGTACGATCAGCGGTTGGCGCAGGTCTCCGGCCTTGAAGCGGCGTGCCGCCGCGATGGCCAGGGCAAAGAAGCCCTTCATGTCGGAGGTGCCCAAGCCGTAGAGCCGGCCGTCCGCTTCGGTCAGGCGGAAAGGATCGTGGCTCCAGCGCGTGTCGTCGTAGGGCACGGTGTCGGTGTGGCCGGCGAGCACCAGCCCGCCGGGTCCTGCGCCGAGCGTGGCGATGAGGTTGGCTTTGTCGGGGTGGGTGGTCAGCGGCAGGATCTCGACGGCGAAGCCCAACCCCTCCAGCCACTCGGCAAGGCGCTCGAGAACGGCGCGGTTGCCCTGATCGAGGTGAGAGTGTGCGCTGCTCACGGAAGGGATGGCGATGAGCTGGCGCATCATGTCGAGCAGTGTCGGGGCGGAGGTTTTCATGCATCGATTCTGGACTGGCCCAAAGCCGGTTGCAACCGGCCTTGGGCCAGGTGGTCGTCCCGCCGTGGTCCGAGGGATTCCATTACGGGTACAATCCGTCTCGGCGTTAGTCCTGCCGAGAGTGAACGGCATCGGGATTGGCAGGGGGGCGCAGTGGTTGTAGCTTAAAAGGTGGGTCAGGGGAGAGAAGCGTGGTGGATGAAACCTTTATGCGCGAGGCGATTCGCCTTGCCACGGAATCGGTACAGAATGGTGGAGGGCCCTTCGGGGCGGTGGTCGTGCGCGACGGGCGCATCATCGGCCGCGGCGCAAACCGTGTTACCCGCGACAACGATCCCACCGCCCACGCCGAGGTGCAGGCCATCCGCGACGCATGCCGCACCCTCGGTGACTTTCGTCTCACCGGCTGCGACCTCTATACAAGCTGCCTGCCGTGCCCCATGTGCATGGGCGCCATTTACTGGGCCCGCATCGCGCGCGTGTTCTATGCCGCCACCGCCGAGGATGCCGCGGCGGCGGGGTTCGATGACCGCTACATCGCCGACGAGCTTGCCAAACCCTTGCAGCTACGCGACCTGACCATCACGCAGGCGCTGCGCGACGTGGGGCTCGAGCCGTTGCGGTTGTGGCAGGAGCAACCGAACAAGATCGAGTATTGAGTATTGCGGCAGGGCAATGGAGGGGCTTGCCCACCTCTGATCCTGGGATCGCGCATTTATTATTGGCAGACGGTTTCCGCGTATCCTCAGCGTAATCCTCGTACCCTTCGTCATCGTCAACTCAACCGCTGCGCTCATCCCGGTGGTTCGGGATGACGGGCAGTGGGTGTTTTTCATTTGTGCCGTGCCATCGCGGTGAGTACGGATAAGCCTCGATGAGATAGATTCCAAGTCGGGGCGCGGGCTGAAATGCCGCCGGACAGAATATGGATCTGCGCCGGCCGGTTCTCTTCGAAATCACGCGCCGATGGCATCGGCAATCTCCATGTAGGCGTCGATCCGGTTGCAGCGAGGCCTGCACGACTCCCCGTGCAATTGGTAGCGTGCGCCGCTCACCCATCAAGACACACCTGCGCCCGGCACGCACGACATAGCGCCTGTCCTTCAAGACGTTGCCCACGGGATGAATCCCGATGATCCGACGTGACATGTCGGCGTGGCCTGACAGAAACGGACTCTCCCGCTTGATACGCTACCGACAAACGTCGGAGCGCATGGTACACGTTCCGGATTTTGCGCCGACGGCAGCTATCAGCAACGGCGTAGTGTGGAAAGTGCGTGTGGCATGCGCAGCAATGTTTGTAACGCCTGACGTTTGTGCGGGTGTTGGGTCAAGTGAGGAGCGAACACGGGAACGATACGTAGTTTTGCGTATTTTGGGGGCTCTCGGACGAAGGTATAACTGTGTCCGTCGAGACGGGACATGCATGTGTCGCGCTGGCGAGTTCCAGCCCGCTTATCCAACAGATCCGTCTTGCTTGTGAAGCGCGTACCCGATCTTTTGCCGTGATCGCATGCGTATTGTTATGCGGGATGCCCGGTGCCGTGCATGGCGGCGGCTGCCTGTCAGGCTGGAACGGTATCCGTCTGTCTACATCAGGATGAAAGTGCAATGAGCAGCGAATTGATGATGCTTATCAAGGCTGACTTGAACCGCATCAAGGCCGATGCTGCGGCGTTGGAGGCAAGGCCTTTGCCTGCCGCCGTTGTTCCAGGCACGGGGCATTCTGCGGAGAGCTTCGTAGAACGCTTCAAAGAAGCGGTCTATGCCGTTGACCACATGGATAAAGTCGCCTCCGAAAAAATGGCCGCTGTCGACAGCGGCCGCAGCGACGATCTGGTTGGCGCGATGCTGGCCAGTCAGGAGGCAAGTTTGTCGTTCGCCATGCTGATGCAGGTGCGCAACAAGGTGGTCGGGGCGATCGATGAACTCATCAAGATGCAATTGTGAGGTTGCCGTCTCAAGAGGGTCTTGTTCATGATCCCGGTGTATAAGGGCGCCCTGGAGCGGCTGCGCAATGGCATAGGGCCTGCCTCGGTACAACTGCCGGGGCTGATCAAAAGCCTTGCTCCTCTCCTGCTGTTCGCCGTCGGCGTTACCGCGCTGGTGATGGTGTTTCTCTGGCGCGAGCAGGCGCAATACAAGCCGTTATTCGGCGCCAGGGAAAAAGTGCCGGTCACCGACATGCTGGCGGTGCTCGATGACGAGCGTATCCCTTATCGGTTGCATCCCGACAGCGGACAGGTTCTGGTCCCCGGCGACAAGCTCGGCGCGGCGCGCATGCTGCTGGCCTCGAAAGGTGTGGTGGCCAAGCTGCCTGCCGGGCTGGAGTTGACGGACCGCAACGATCCCCTGGGTGTCAGCCAATTCGTGCAGGATGTGCGCTTCAGGCGCGGACTGGAGGGTGAGCTGGCCCAAAGCATCATGACGCTCGACGCGGTCGAGTCGGCGCGCGTACATCTTGCCATCGCCAGGTCGTCGTCGTTTGTCCTGAACGATGCCGGCCAAAGCTCCGCCTCCGTAGTGGTGGAGCTCAAGCCGGGCCGTCGCCTGAACAGCGAACAGATCGCAGCCATTGTTCACATGGTGGCAGGCAGCGTATCGGGCCTTGACCCCCAGCGGGTAAGTCTGGTCGACCAAGCCGGTAATTTTCTGTCGGCACGAGTCAATCTGGATGAGGGCTTCGAAAGCGGGCAGGGCGGCGAGGCGGCGCGCCGCTATCAGGACGAAATACGCCGTAACGTGCATGAGTTGCTCGCTCAGGCCTTGGGTATGGACAACTACAAGGTCGGCGTCACTGTGGAGGTAGATACCGACCGCATCGAAGAGACTCGCGAGCAGTACGGTGAGGCGCCCAAACTGACGAATGAGGCGATGCGTGAGGAGGTCGATCAGGGGCGGGCCGCGCTCGGTGTGCCTGGTTCGTTAAGCAATCGTCCGGTTCAGGACCCGGGCACGGATGAAAACATCGCGGGCAGCTCCACGCAGAGAAGCGCCACTACACGTCAGTACGCCTACGATCGCAGCATCACGCAAATCAAGCGCAGCAACGGTCGGCTTAGCCGCGTAAACGTTGCCGTGGTGTTGAACGCTGCCGCGGCTCCCAACGGTACGGGGACGTGGACTCCCGAGGAGTTGGCCAATATCGAGAGCATCCTGCGTAACGGCCTGGGTATCGATGCCGAACGCGGCGACCGGCTCGTCGTTTCCTCTCTGCCGTTTCCTCCGCAGCCGGCGCCCACGCCGTGGTGGATGCAGCGCGACACCATCGTCGATATGGCCTCCTGGGCCAAGGATGCGCTCATCGTGATATTGGCCTATTTCCTGGTGCTGCGGCCATTGATCAGGATCGTGCAGCGCCGTTTCATGGCGGCGCCGTCCAGCGACCTCGCACAAGCGCAGCCTGTGCTGGAGAGATCGACAGGGCCCGCTTTGCCCGCTTCCGGAGCGGCGGGGCGGCCGGCGGTACCGCTGCTTGAGAGCGGCGATTTGCCGCAGGCGGGTTCGCCGGTGGATGTCATGGTCGATCATTTGAGGGCGCTGGCGGCCAAGGAACCCGAGCGGGTGGCCGAAGTCGTCAAGCAGTGGGTGCAGAGTCATGGCTGAGCTGAGTGATCTGCGCGAACCCATCGCGTCCGGCAGGGCTTCCTTGAGTTCGGTAGAGCAGGCGGCGATCGTGCTCCTGAGCATGGGGGAGGAGACTGCGTCGTCCGTTCTGCGGCATCTGGAGCGTGATGAGCTCCTGGCGGTAACGCAGGTGATGTCGCGTCTGAGCGGCATCAAGGTCGATGCCGTGCAGACGGCGATTCATCGGTTCTTTGAAGATTACCGGGAACAGAGCGGTGTGCATGGCGCCTCGCGCGCGTTTCTGAAACGCTCGCTCGCCCTGGCCTTGGGAAACGAAATCGCCGATAGCGTGCTCAACAGCATTTATGGCGACGCGATCCGTCCAAAGATGGCGCGGTTGCAATGGGTCTCGCCCAAATGGCTGGCCGACCGAATCGCGGCTGAACACGCGCACATACAGGCAGTGTTTCTTGCCTTTCTGCCTCCGGCGTTTGCCGGGCAGGTGCTCGAGGCGTTGCCGGAGGAAGGGCGTGAACTGGTATTGCTCAACGTGGCCCGGCTGAAAGAGATCGATCGGGAACTTCTGGTGGAGTTGGAAGAGTTGGTCGACCGCTACCTTGGCAGTCTGGAGATGCAAAGCGCCAATGTCGAAGGGGTTCGCCAGGCAGCCGATATCCTGAACCGGCTCCCCAGCAATCGCCAGCAGATGGTGGAGTTGCTGCGTGCGCACGATCCACAGGTGATGTCGGAAATCGAAAGCAGCATGTACGACTTTTTCATCCTGTCACGCCAGCCGGAACCCACCCTCATACGCATTCTCGAAGAGGTGCCTTTGGAGGATTGGGCCATCGCCCTCAAAGGTGTCGAGCCGGCCGTGCGCAACGCGGTGTTGCAAGCGATGCCGCGCCGCCAGGTGCAGAGTTTCGAAGACATTGAGCGGCGTATCGGGCCGGTGCCGGTCAGCCGCGTGCGCCAGGTGCGGGAGGAGATCATGGCGCAGGTCAAGGCCTTGGCCGATGCCGGAGAAATCGACGTGCAGCTCTTCGCGGAGGCGGTTGTCGAATGAAGGGCCTGCGCCCGTACCGCTTTCCGCCGTTGGCGCAGCTCCATGTCGAGAGCGGCCCGCAAGCGGGCAGGTTCGCACAACAGCAGGCCGCCTTTGCCGAGGAATACCAGAACGGTTTCGACAAAGGCTATCGCGACGGGTTCGAGAGCGGGGCGGCGGATGGCAGGCGCGAGGGCCGTGCCGAAGGGCGGAGCGAAGGGGTCGAGGAGGGGCGTCGCGAAGTGTTGGCGCGGTTCGAGTTGATGGCGGGACCGATCGACGCGATGTTGGACAACCTGAAGCAGATTCAGGCGGAGTACCAGGCGGCTCTGCGTAAGGAGGTCGTCGAGTTGGTGGCCAAGGTGGCGCGACAGGTGATCCGCTGCGAGTTGGCCTTGCAGCCGACGCAGCTGTTGGCGCTGATAGATGAGACGCTGGCGACCATGCCGCCGACGCGGGAGGGTGTGGAGGTGTACCTGAATCCGGAAGATCTGGAACGCATCCGCGAACTCGCGCCAGAACGCGTGGACCGGTGGAACCTGGTGGCGGATGCGAGCATGGAGCACGGCGAGTGTCGCGTTAAAGCCGGGGGGCGGGAAGCGGATGCAGGATGCCGACAGCGGCTGGCGGCGTGCATGGAGCAGGTGCGCGAGCAACTGCTCGAAGCGGAGGAGCGTGTCGAGGTGTGCGCATGATTGGGGAGGCGCTTCGCGGGCTTGAGCTCAGTGCCGTGCCGGTGGCTACGCCCACCGGCCGGCTCGTCGGCGCCGCCGGCCTTTTGCTTGAGAGCAGCGGGTGCTCGTTGCAGACCGGTCAGCGCTGCATGATCGAGAGTGCGTCTGGGGAGTGGTTGCCCGCCCAGGTGGTCGGGTTTCGCGAAGAAATCTCTTTTTTGATGCCCTTCAAGAAACCGGAAGGGCTGGTTACTGGAGCGCGCGTCCGGCCCGTGCAGGGGCGAAGCAATCTCCTCATCGGCCCGTCGTGGCTGGGACGCATCGTCAATGGATTGGGCGAGCCGATCGACGGGCGTGGTCGCCTCGGCGGCGTCCATCCCCTCGATCCGCATCCGCCCCGCGTGCATCCGCTGCGCAAGCAGCCGGTGCGCGAAATCCTGGATGTGGGCGTGCGCGCGATCAACGGCGTCCTGACGCTGGGCAAAGGGCAGCGCGTCGGTCTCATGGCGGGCAGCGGCGTGGGCAAGAGCGTGCTGCTGGGCCTGATTACGCGGCACACGGTCGCCGATGTGGTGGT
>Ga0265294_10004263_pt1 | contig 17946 bp, 17 predicted proteins | sample MunlanPumphouse3_FD_192504 | JGI IMG/M metagenome (GOLD analysis project Ga0265294, IMG submission 192504) | Groundwater microbial communities from a municipal landfill in Southern Ontario, Canada - Pumphouse #3 | ecosystem: Environmental > Aquatic > Deep subsurface > Groundwater | place...
GGCAAAAATCAGGATAAGTATCAGGAGAAATGCAGATTTCCTCATACGTGTAGAGTTGCCTGCAGGCACCTTATATGTATCGCGAATCCGGGTTTTCGAAATCCCGCTGTCTAAAAAAGGAGTTGGCCGTTAGACCATTTTTTCGGGAGCTGCCTGCATGAACTCTCTCGCGACGGTGGTCGCGTAATGGCCGGGCGGCAGAACGAAGCTCAACTCCACATTGTTTTCAAAGACCGCGGTCTTTACTTCGGTCGCAAGAGAAATTCTCCTGTGGGCTCCGTCGAAGTTGGTTTTTACAAACTCTGCTGCGTCTGCGAAGCTCTGCATGGAGATGGTGTCCTTGTCCATCTGGGCAGTCATCGTCTCTTCGAGAGGACCCGGAGCGACCGGGAGGGTCTTTCCGGGCATCCAGCCGACGACGAAGCATCTTCCGCGTTTCATATGCTGGCGGGCGGTCGCGATGTTTTTCTCGGTGACGGTGTCGATCCGCCCGTTCGTGAACTCGAGATGTTCGCCGATCTGTGGTTCATTGAGCGGAGTTCCGTCTTCGCATCTCCTGGAAAGGGCGATGTTGAAGAGCCAGGACTGGTATGCCGAGACGAACATGGAGAGGAGTTTTGGGGGCATTGCCTGAAGGGCCGCTCCGTAGTCGCCGGGGTTTTTGGCGAGAGAGTCGAGCATGATCCGTTCATAAGAGAGCCAGTAGGGGAGTTCATACAGAGCGGTTTTTGCGTCTCCGGTTTCGGCGAATGCTCTGCGGGCGTTCTGGATCTGTTCGGATTCGTGCGGGAAGCAGCCTCCGACGTAGAGGTCGACGGCTTCTTTGAACTCGTTTCGAAGGATATGGTATCCCATTTTGTGGGTGACGGGTTTGAGTGCGCCAAATCTCTGGAGTCCGTAGTAGTTGGGGATCCCGGTCGCGATCTCGCCTGCGATGGCGGAGGTGATCTCAGCGAGGTTTTCCGGTTCGCAGTCCCGGAGAGTGATCTTGAAGGTATTGCCCAGGAGCTGCCCGAGGCCGAGGGAGAACTGGTGGGTGGCGACCGGTTCAATGATCATGTCTTTGATGTTGAGGTTCTCGAGGATTTCTACCGGGACGTTGTAGAGGGAGATGTACTGGGTGGTGACGGCGTTTTTGTCTTTGGTGCCTGCCCATCCGATGCGTTTCTGGCTGATCCTTAACCGGTCGGTGATCTCGTGCATGGCGTGCTGGTGTTCCCAGGAGCGTTTGGTGAGTTTGCAGATGGTGTAGGGTCCGGTGTTGGTGAAGGTGATGGGCAGTTCTTCGACGACGAAGTCTTCGGGCGTCGTTCGCAGACGTCCGCCGACTCCCGGCTGGCTGGTGGCGTAGTACCGCATGCCGAGGTCGATTTCGAGTGGGTGGGTGGATGGTTTCATGTCAGAGGAGGGGGAGGTGCCCGGTTATTTTATTGATGAGTTCGGCTTTTGCGGGCCCGATGCCAAGCGCCGTGATGGTTCCGGGGGGGATCTCGGTGTAGCCGGCGTCGATGATGAGGGAGGCAGGGACGCCTGCCATTTCTGCAGCGAATTTGAGTTCGTAGAGGGCTCGTTCGCCGGAGGCTTTGAGGGCGACTTTTTTCTGGCCTTCCCGGAGCCATTCTTTTTTGTCAGCAAGGGAGGCTTTTTCGTAGGCGCCGATGGAGGCATGGGCTGCCTGGGCACACATTTTTCCGCAGCTGAGTTTTATGTCGCTGCGTAAGATGAGGCACTGTTTATATTTGAATACTTCTTCTCCGCCGGTCATTGGTGTGGGTACTATTTGGGGTGAAGGGGGATAAAGTAGTATATTCAAAATGGGGAACCAGATTATAACTAAGATTCAGTGCGACCCTGATCCTAGTTTGTTCTGGGGAACTGTAGAAGCAGTATGCCAATTATCCCTATGAATATGGGAATGAGAATTTTGATGATTGGTTCGGGACTTACATCTGGAAATATCAATCCAATACCTTCAAGATTTACGTTTAGTATTTGATCATTTAAGACGCTGTTTTTTGATAATTCATAAATTGAGTTATAATTTAACATTACATATATAAAATTCAATTCGATACGTATAAATATATGCATATTTTTTGTACGATAGGAATTTTAGAATAGTGTTTGGTGAGATGAGGCATTAATATATAGATAGAAATTCATTACGAAACGGCAGGTTCTGAATAATTATGATCGATTATTTTGGATTTCGCAGATAAGAGTGAGAAAATTAACCGCGCATAAAAATTATATCGGGCAGTTTTTAGAGGGGTGCTATAAGAAGATTCAAGATGATATTTTTGGATGAATTTTGGAGTTATTGTTTTATGAAGTGTACTTCGATTTCATGTAATGTTAGGTGTGGCTCAAAAATAAAAGAACCGCGAATCTCCGCGAATTAACGCGAATCGCATTTTCCTTGCGCCGTCGTGCTCTGCTCCGGCTGATCGCCTACGCAGGAATCGCACGCCGTCTGGAAAAATGCTGGGGACAAACCCGCGTGCGGGTTTTTCTTTTTGTTTATTATTCATTTTCTGATTTCGGGGTGTGTGGTTTCTTTGTGCATTGGATATATGAAAAAATGGACGCAAGATGTATCATCACGGATTATTTTTATTATATTATCTCTCTCTCACAATCATCCTAATTTAGGTGAGAGATATTTCATCATCGTGTGCTGTAATCTATAATTAGGATACCCCAATAAGCACCATATATATTTGTATTTAAAAACAAGTTTATCTTATGATATTAAAAACAACTCGTACAATTCGATTTTATCAGTTATTGATAATTTGATAAGAATTATTTCTTTCTCACACTCTTGTATGGTTTATCATCAAATTTTACACTCATAAATTTTCCATTTTCATCTCTTTTAACCCATCGACCTGTTTTTGAATTGTAAACTTGATCTCTGTCTTTAATTGCACCTTTACCGTCTTTCATTTTTTATCTCCATAATTTAAATTTTACAGATGATTTATAATGTATTTTATGTTCTGTATATCCCCTCTTAGGATATTTAGAAACAAATACAAGAATTTCTTTGTGACAAGTTGAACAAAGTTACTAAATTCAACTATAGTTGATACTTTCATTTCCACTATCATAAATATTTGCTTGTTAAAAATCTGTTGGCACTAAAAATATTCATCTTGCACAAAAATTCAATGGATTGCACTAATAATACCAATTAAATTGTATTTTTAGTGCTGCAAATCCTTGATTATGGGGTGCGGGAAGTGTTTGTGATCCGGCGCGGAGGCGGATCGACGGCATAACCGGCGATCTTAGCTGAGGCGGGCTGCCCCCAAGGGATGGCCTCAGCCGAGCAAGGCTTTGCCTTGCGAGTCGGCCCGCAGTCGAGATATCGTATATTTGAGATAAATATCAGCGGCTTTTCTGTGTCATATCTACGCATTTCAAGCGGGATTCTTTGGATGGTATAAATCATCACACGAAATTCACAAAAAAATCCACGAAAACACGAAAAAGAAAAGAATCAGTTGGGCGGGGTGCATATCGTATCGCTCTGCGTATCGGCTATGGGGACCTTATTGCGATCTTCGGCCTCATTGCAATCGTCGTAGGCGTATTCATAAATCCTATTTTGTATGAAAGACTATATTTATTACTCATTATCTAACTTGGAATGTGTATCATTCGTTTTTATTCAGAATTGCATTTACTTCTATCAAAATCCTTACAATATCATCATATGTATTCTATTGCAATCTATATTATAATAGAATACATTCATTGTAATTTTCCACCACACTTTCTGCAGAATATGTCACCTGTTATTGCCGGACATCCGCATTGAGAACAAAAAGATGGGGTGGTAGCTTGTTCATTATTTAGATTTGTACGATATACTATGGCATCATCTTTTGCAATAACACCATGGTTATCCTGAATATAATCTCCAGTTACATTGTAAATATTAGAGACTATGCTTTGTGTATTTTTGAAATTAAGTTCTGGATGATTTTCAGCAAAATTAAGTGCAGGCTCGTAGTTTTGTTCTATTGATTTTTCAATCCATTCTTTAACTCTTATTTTATTTTTATCAACACCGAATCCATTGAAATAACATATTCCTAAATTATACTGTGCATCAGCATTTCCTTTTTTGGCCGCTTTTGTAAATAGAGATACTGCTTTTTCAGCATCTTCTTCAACACCGGTTCCATTAGCATAACAAATTCCTAATGAATTTTGAGCATCTATATTTCCAAGTTCTGCTGCTTTAGTATACCAATAAATAGCTGATATTAAATCTTCTACATTATTACTTTTTTTGTAAATATCACCAAGTTCTTTTTGTGATACTGTATGTCCTTTCTTTGCTGCTTTAGTATACCAATATTTTGATATTTGAAGATTTTTATCAACACCAATTCCATTTTTATAAAAATAGCCTAATTTATACTGTGCAGTTGTATTGTCTTGTTCTGCTGCTTTAGAGTACCAATAGAAAGCAGCTTCTGGATTCAATCTAACTTTCTCACCTGCATAATATAGGGCAGCTAACAGAATCTGGGCATTTACATTATCTTGTTCTGCAATTTTAATAATTAATGATAGTCCTTTTTCAGGATTTTTTTCAAATCCGCATGAGCCATCCAAATAACAGGAATATAATGCTAATTGCTTTTCCAATTCATCATGTTTATTCTCATTATTAAATTTGTCAGATAAGTTTGTGGTTGAATCACTCGGATACATTTTAATAACCTCTTATAATATCAATATTAGTTATTATGTATATTATTCATATTAAATATCTGATGTGTTTTATATAATTTAGTAGAGTCTGTCCAACAGATTCACATTACGATTGGACAGACTCTATAATAATCATTCTGATAATAAATATAAAATAACCTTGAGATATAATATAGATATATGATGATAAACTATGACACAATTCAAATGTAAAATGTGTGGTGGCAATTTGGATGTTCCAAATGGTGTTTCAGTTATCATTTGTGATAATTGCGGTACGGAACAGACCCTTTCAACAAGTGGTGATGATATTGTCATCAATCTTTTCAACCGTGCAAATAATCTACGCATAAAATGTGAATTTGATAAAGCAGTTGATGCTTATGAAAAAATTTTAGACATTGATAACACTCAAGCAGAGGCACATTGGGGGATTGTTCTATGTAAGTATGGTGTAGAATATGTTGAGGATACTCAAACTGGAAACAGACACCCAACATGTCATAGAACACAACTCGAATCTATTTTAACTGACTCAGACTACATTGCTACACTTCAGAATGCAGATTCAACTGCCAAGTTGGTTTATGAGATTCAGGCAAAAGAAATCAATGATCTCCAACGAAAGATTCTAGATATTGTTAAATCTGAGAAGCCATTTGATGTTTTTATCTGTTACAAGGAAAAAGATGAAAATGGTCAGAAAACACGTGACAGCGTAATTGCCAATGAAATTTATCATGAACTGACTAATTCTGGTTTGAAAACGTTCTATGCTGCTATCACACTTGAAGACAAGCTTGGTGTAGAATATGAACCATATATTTATGCAGCTTTATCTTCTGCAAAAGTGATGCTTGTTCTTGGAACGAGGCAGGAATATTTCAATGCCATCTGGGTTAAAAATGAGTGGTCACGTTATTTGCACATGATGAAAATAGATAAGAGTCAGAAAAAAACTCTTATTCCTTGTTTCAGGGATATGGATGCATATGATTTGCCGGATGAGTTCTCACATCTTCAAGCGTTGGATATGTCTAATATTGCGTTTATGCCTGATTTAACCAGAAATCTGAAAAAACTGGTTGGAACAGAACAAACATCTGCTGCATCTGCATCTTCAAAATCAGATAGTAATGCAGCACCCTTAGTAAAACGTGCTTTCCTTTTCTTAGAGGAAAGAGAAATCAGCAGGGCAGATGAATTACTTGAGCGAGCATTGGATTTCGATCCCGAATACTCACAAGCCTACATAGGAAAACTGATGGTTCAAAAAAATGTCCGCACGCCAGATGAATTAACAAAACTTAAAATATATTTGCGGGATGAAGACCTATTTAAGAAAGCCATTCGTTTTGCTGATGCAGAGTATAAACAGACTCTTGAACAGTATCTCTATCAGAATCATGATGTCTGGTATGCTGAAGCAAAGGAAATCCTGAATTCCAATAAATTTATGGAGGCGAGGGAGAAATTCCTTAAAATCAAAGACCATAGGGATTCGTCTGAACTGGCGAATAAATGTCTCGCTCTGGATACTGAGAGGATTTATATAGATGCAAAAAATACTATGAACGGTGGCTATTATATAACTGCTCGTGGTATTTTTGAATCATTAAAGGGTTATAAAGATTCAGTTGAACTGGCAAAGAAATGTACGGCACTGGATATTGATAAGAAATATACGGATGCAATCAATATGATGAATATGGGGGTTTATCTTAGTGCCCGTGAAGTATTTTTATCGTTAAAAGAGTACAAGGACTCAGCAGAGTTGGTGAAAAAATGTATCGAGTTGGAGACTGAAAAAAAATACAAAGATACAATTGCTTTAATGAATGGTGGTGACTATATCCGTGCTCGGAATGAATCCCTCTCCTTAGGGAATTATAAGGATTCGTCTGAACTGGCGAATAAATGTCTCGCTCTGGATACTGAGAGGATTTATATAGATGCAAAGAGAGCGATGGAATCTGGTGATTATTCACGTGCTCAAACACTATTTATTTCACTGGATGGTTACAGGGACTCAAGTGAGTTAGCTCAGCAATGTTTAGAACCAATACGTAAAGAACAATGTAAACATGTATGTGTCTCAATACGTTCTGAATTTGATGATTATTTAAATTTGTTAATTCAGAACTCCTTTATAAAGGATAATCAGGATAATTATAATTATGCAAAGAATGCTTTTACCAATAATTATAATAAAGCCGTATCATCATTAAAAGAGTATTCAAAATACAAAGATGCAAAAGATACTCTGTCATACATGCATAAGAAGCGTGGTGAGTACATTTCCATGAGCCGAGATCATCAACAAGCGTCTGATATTGGGGTTACAGTTATTGGCATGGTGGTAGTTATGTTTATTGTGTTTGCAATTGTTATGGGTACACAGGGTGATGGATGGAATATTCCTGGCTGGATTCAAGTAGTAAGTGTATGGATTGGAGGACCAATATGTGGATTCATACTTAGTATGCCTCTCAGTTGGTTAATATCGCTGACATACAATCCATTTAAATAATATCATCAAAGAAACAAATAAGAGAATTTCTAACAACCTTTTTTTCTGACAGAAAGTACTTTCTCTCCGTACGTTGGCTCTTATGTATGGGGACTTTCAGCAGTTTTGGTCTCAACCAGGCATATCACGAGCGTTATGAAAAACTTGGCGACCGTCTCTCCGACGTTGGTAAAACTCTTGATTGGGATGTGTTTCGCCCTCTTCTTGAATCCATGTATTCGAACAAATCCGACAAAGGCGGTCATCCCAATGTCGATGTAATACTCATGTTCAAGATTCAGCTTCTGGTAGTCTGGTATAATCTGTCTGATCTCGCCGTTGAACGTGAAATCTATGATCGTCTCTCCTTTTGGCATTGTAAGTGAGGGCATTAGCCCGAAACGGTGAGCAAGTTCTAGCTTGCGGCCTCTTGTGTGTCCTGACAAAATACCTGACAATTCAACGATCTGGTTATTTCGGGAACGCATGTCCGAATCAGGCGTTGACAAATTGGTTTGGCAGGAATTTCAGAGGCAGCTTGACCTGAAAGGTCTCAAAATTGAACAAGGCAGTGCGCAAGGCAAAGCCTTGCTTTCCGCTTCGTTTCGCTCGCTTTGCTCCAGGATGCAGCGTTTGTGTATGCTGAACCCAGTCATTGTAAGAAAGACACGCCGCGAGGAGAGCAGGCAAAAACATGACGGGATAAAGATGGAATAATTATCCACTAATTTGTTTTCCGCACCCAGTGCAGAATCTTGCATCGTCTGGAAGTTGTCTGCCGCAATACGGGCAAAAGATATTTTTCGGATCATCTGATCCCTTCTCACCCACAACCGGACGATGGACGATCGCATCATCTGTTGCATAGACACCGATATTTCCTTGAATTATTTTTTCCGCCGAAAAATAGTTTACATTGTACACAATTTTTTTCAGGTCTTTTTCTACCGCCTCCCCCAATTCATAGCACAACCCGAGATTGGTTTGTGCATCAGCATCTCCTTGTTCTGCTTCTTTCGTGTAACCATATCCCGCATTTTTCTGGTCTTTTTCCACCCCATTCTTATAACACAACTCTAGATTAGTTTGTGCACGTGCATTTCCCTGCTCCGCTGCTTTGGTAAACCACATCACCGCTTTTTTCAGATCTTTTTCCACACCCACCCCATTCTCATAGCACGACCCGAGATTGAATTGTGCATCAGCATGTCCCTGCTCCGCTGCTTTTGTGTACCAATATACAACTTTTTTCAGGTCTTTCTCCACCCCCACACCCCTCTCATAGCACCTCCCAAGATTATCTTGTGCCATTGCATTTCCCTGCTCTGCTGCTTTCGTGTACCAATATACTGCTTTTTTCTGGTCTTTCTCCACCCCCACCCCATTTTCATAGCACAACCCGAGATTATTTTGTGCACGTGCATATCCCTCACGTGCATATCCTGCACGTTCACCTCCCTCGTCTGCTGCTTTTGTGTACCAATACACCGCTTTTTTCTGGTCTTTTTCTACACCCACCCCATTTTCATAGCACCACCCGAGATTGGTTTGTGCCTCTTCATTTCCCGGGTCTACTACATCTCTCGATAATGTTGGGCGTGGTTCTGCTGCTTTTGTCCACCACTCCACCGCTTTTTTCGGGTCTTTCTCCACCCCCACACCCCTCTCATAGCACACCCCGAGATTGACTTGTGCATCAGCATCTCCCTGTTCTGCTGCTTTCATGTACCAATATATCGCTTTTTTCGGGTCTTTCTCCACCCCCACACCCCTCTCATAGCACACCCCGAGATTGACTTGTGCACGTGCATATCCCGCACGTGCATCTCCCTGGTCTGCTGCTTTTGTGTACCAATATACCGCTTTTTTCTGGTCTTTTTCCACTCCCACACCCCCCTTATAGTGCTCACCGAGAAAATTTTGTGCAAACGCATTTCCCTGCTCCGCTGCTTTTGTGTACCAATATACCGCTTTTTTTTGGTCTTTCTTCACCCCCATCTCAAAGTCATAGCACATCCCGAGATGATTTTGTGTATCAGCATCTCCCTGTTCTGCCCTTGCTCTTGTACTGGAAACCCATTCTTTCTCCTCCCTATCCTTCTCCTCATCCTCAAAATCATAGTACAACCCGAGATAATTTTGTGCATCTGCATGTCCCTGTTCTGCTGCTTTCGTGTACCAATATACCGCTTTTTTCTGGTCTTTCTCCACCCCCATCCCAAGGGCATAGCACACTCCAAGATTGAATTGTGCACGTGCATCTCCCTGTTCTGCTGCTTTCGTGTACTGTTCCGCTGCTCGTTTTTCCTTATTAAAAAAGCTAAATCCCATCTTTACACTTCACCACACTCATCGTTCCATTGTTCGTATTGTTCAATCTTATTTTTTGTTATTGGTGAGCGGATCTTCATAAAAGCTTCACGAAAATCATCATCAGCAAGAGGGATCGTCTGCAAATTCCGCATTTTCAGTTCATCAAATGATAATTCAGCCATTTTGTAGAGATCTGGGTTCACTCTATGGATCATCGTCCATATCGCCTGCTGACAGAAGTTGGAAATATCCCGTCCTGAGTAGAGCATCTCCGCACACTTTTCGGAAATGCTCTCAAGAGAAACTCCTGAGATGTCCATGCCTTTTGTCTGGATCTTTATGATCTCCTTACACGCTTTCTGATCCGGAAGAGGAACATAGATCCGCCGTGGAAAACGGGATAAAACTGCTGTATCCAGATCCCACGGGGTATTTGTCGCTGCAAGAGTGAGGAGAAGCTGATCACTTTTCTTGTCGGAAAGCCCATCCAATTCTGTAAGGAGGCTGGAGAGGACTTTACGCGTCGCCTCGCTTGTTTCCCCGTCCCGGGACTGACTGAGAGCATCGAACTCATCAATGAAAACGATCGAGGGGGAGTGATCTCTTGCCGAGTTGTAGAGCGCAGAAATCAGTTTTGAAGATTCACCGAAATATTTTGAGAGCACACTCTCCGATTTCACATCATAGAAGGTTGCATGCAGACTTCCTGCCGCCGCAGCCGCAAGAAGGGTTTTCCCGGTCCCCGGAGGTCCAAAGAGAAGAATGCCTTTCCAGGGTTTGATGGACTCGGGTTTTTGGAGACCTGCGATCACCACCGTTTCCATCATCAGTTTTTTTACAGAATCAAGCCCGCCGATATCGGACCATTTGACATTGGAGGTCTTGATAAGAGAGGAGGCTTTTTGGCTCATTTCATTTTCCTCTTCTTTCTCGGTTTCAGTATGAGGTGACTGGGACGGTTTTTGTTTTGATCGTATTTTTCCAGATGATACTCTCTCCCATTTTGCTGCACGCTCGAGATATTCTTTTTTGTTCACGGGATTCATGTTTGCAAGTTCATGATAGAACCTCGCGATCTCAGCAGCTTTTTTTGTGGCTCCGGGAAGGTCATTTTTCTCAATCAGGGATGCATACTCTGCGGTGGCTTTTTTCAGGGCATCATATAGAGGTCCGCTGAGATCGATTTTCATTGGAGTTTCCTCCCGCACTTGTTACAATAGTGTTGATCTTCCTGAGTCGGTGCCCCACAATTCGCACACGTTTCTTTCTTAATAATACGTGAAAGGATACCTGTTGGTTTTATATCCACGGTATTTCGCTCTTCGGATCTTTGGATGATTTGTTCAATTGGGACATTGCAGCCAGTACCGGGCTCTCTCATTATTACCGGACGATTCAGTATTGCGTTATCAGTTGCCTGGACTCCCCCAATATTTACAGGGGCAGAAATATCACCGTTGAAAATTATTTTTGTAGACGAATCTTTGTTCAAAGAATATGACATCAGAGGTTGAGAAAACGAATCCCTAGGTTTGATTCCAGCTCTTTCATTTTTCATATCTTCATAGTCGGCAAAGACTTCCTGATAGAAATTTACAGGCCCGTTCCCTAATCTTCTCAACACCACATTAAACAGTGTTTCAGCCTCGTTATAGCGCTTCATTTTTCCGAGAGTCTTTGCCATCCAGTGAGTTGCCTGAATATTTCCAGAGTATCTCATGCATGCTATTTCAAAATTTTTCAGAGCATCGCTGTATTTTCCAAGACCATAATATGCACGCCCAATTCCGGAATATACATATGAATTATCCAATTCGCGTCTTGCATTTTCAAATGATTTGAGAGCATCCGTGTATCTTCCTCTGTTCAAATTCATTCTGCCTTCATTGTACAAAATTTGATAGCGTTCAGTTTTTATCATTGTTCACTCTACCTCTAGGAAAACCTTCAGTTCCTTATCGATTCTCCCAGCAATAAACGAAACTACGTCCCCGTACCCCCGCACAACAACTAAAACAGCCGTCTTATCTCCAGCCGTTAAAGTAACATCGATCCCTGCCTGTCCTTTCTTTGTGTATGCGGTATATGATTTGATTCCCTGTTTTGTTCCTTCGAACGAAGCCCCGAGTTTATTCATGAGATATTTCAGGAAATTCTCAACCGCAGTTGAATCTATAGTCGTAGTATATTTCAGCTGGGTTGTTTGCTCATTGATATCAGGAGAATAGATGTCTCCTGCAAAAATATGAACGGATCCGGTTCCAACACTCAGACGGGAATAAAGATCATCAAGAAAATCATCCACATCATCTCCGGCATAATGGATCACCGTTCCTTTCGTTTTATGTATTTTCCCCTTATCCTTCCAGCGTTCAATAGCGTAATCTATCCGTTTACGCTCCGCATCGGACTGATAATCTACCAAAATCAGATAATCCATATTAAATAAGGAATATGTTTTATGACTATATATTTCTATCACCACATTGGACATTCGATTTTAAGGTTATTATATTTATAATCCGTTTTGGAGAATAGATTTATATCGATGAAAAACCAATGAAATCCTTGTGACAAAAATGGAACTGAAAAATCCGTTCAAAAAAAATACTGCGATCGACAAATTCACGAGCACAGAACTCCAGGAAGAAGAGCTCAGACTCAAAATCAGGATCAATCGTCTCAGAAAAGAGATCGAGACAATTGAAAAAGCGAAAAAATCCCTTTTTAATGAGGGTATAGGAGCCGATCTGATCAAGAAAAAGATGATCGCGCAGGAGTTAAAACAACTTGATATGAGCGGAAAACTCAAAATCAAGAACTTCCTGACCTTACACAAACAGTACATGTTTGTGTCCAACCTCCTCATCCTCAAAACGTATCAGCGTGATCTGGAGAACACTCAGATCTGGAAAACAATTCAGAGTCTCTCTCCTAAGAGCTTCGAGGAGTCCCTCATCAAAGTCAACCTGTCCGGGAATAATTTTGAGAAAGTTCTCGAAAATCTCAACAACATCGTTGCACTTGACGAAACCACGGCTTCTGATTCTGATGTTGACGAAGGAGAAAGGCAGATGTTTGATATCTGGAACAGTGTTGAGGCAGGCAGTATGAATGTATCCGAAGCGGAAAGCATGCTCTCGATCGAGAAAGACATCGAAAAATCCTTAGAAAAAAGTGAGTTCTAAAAATGGCCCGCGGGATCTTTGGACGGAAAAACGGCCTTGACAAGATCTCCTCTGGTGATCTGCGCATAACGGCCGCTGAGCTGGAATACCAATATTCCACTCTTATGAAACAAATGAAAGAAGCTGACGAAAAAATTGAAGCAAATCTCTATGCAGGAAAAAATGCTGCATCAGAAATCGAAACTCAGTTTGCAGCCCGGCAAGTAACGAATCAAATGCTCATAAAAAATGAACTCCTCCAGCAGATCCTCGCAACCGAAAACAAACAGATGGCAGTCGCAAATCTTCTACGGATAAAAGAGGAAAAGAAAGACCAGGCACATCAAAAACACAACATATTCAGTAAGATCGATGTAGATCAGCTGTTGAAAGAGCGTGAGAATACGGAGGTTCAGGCAGAAACCGAAAAAAAGCGGATCACTGAAATCCTTGCCACAACAAATAATGGATCATCTGATGAATATGATAAAATTCTGGGTCTTATGAAAGCACTAAGGGTAGATGATGAAAGTATTGCTTCTGCAAAGATTGAGGTGGAAAATCTCATTCTGGAGCCTAGAATTTAAGTGTCCTGGAGCTAATAACAGATTACTTATTGAATTGGAGTTATAATGCTGTTTAATAAAAAAATTACCTGTTCCTGTGGTCATGAAAACCCCGCCGGAAGTCAGTTTTGCGGAGCGTGCGGTAAAAGACTTGGAGGAACGGAAAGTGGCACCTGTCCTGTATGTGGTGCAAAACTAAATCAGGGAGCTGCATTTTGTGGAAAATGCGGTGCAAAGCTCTTGGAATCGCCGCAAACAACACGAATTGCCGACACCTCCAAAGAACTAGGCAAAAATCGTCAGTGGATGAGAATGCCGGGCGACTTCGCGCAGAGATTTGATATTCAGGATCTCCGAGGTGTCTTTGCAAAACGACTCACTGTAGAACAGGGAACAAAAGCCATTCTTCTTCAGGGAGGAATTTACAAAGGAACACTTCCTGCAGGCGCATACAATCTTGGAAACATCTTTGATACCATTGGTCAGTTGAGACTTGATGAGCGAACAACGGTTATTCTTGTTGATGCCGGAGAGATTCCTCTCACCTTCATGATTCCAAAAGGTGAGTTACGCTCAAAGAATGCAATATCCGTTGGAGCTGCAGGTAAAGTGACGGCACAGATCAAAGATCCGATCGCTTTTCTTGAAAACTATCTGAAACGTGAACAGCACGTTAGTCTTGCGGACATCGAGAACTGCATTCATGCAGAACTCAAAAATATTGCCCAGAATAAAATATCCCAATATAATATCGAAGAACTGTACGGAAATGCAGTTCTCAGTCAGGAATTGAGTAATGAGTTCAAGAAAAATCTGAATGCAAACTTTGGTAACAGGGGTATAGAGATTTCTCATCTGAACTGTGTGGGTTTTGATGAAGGAGCCTGGAAAGAGGTTCTTGGAGCACGCGAGAGTTTGCAGATCGAAGTGGGCAAAGCCAAAGCAGAGTATGAAAAGAAAGCCTATCTGCGTGAAGCAGGAACGGAAGATGCCGTTGGTCAGATTAATGCGGACCATACCATAAAATCCCTTGATCAGGAATTGGGGAACCAGAGAGCTGATGCGAATTTAGGTCATGAGCTTGCTCGTGATTCTGCAAGACATGATCACGAACTGGAAAAAGACCGCAAGGAGATCGAGCAGCTACTGGAGTTCAAAAGACAAAACAAGGCGATCAAACGCGAGGATGAGAGACAAAAGATCGCAAATCTCTCAGAGGCATCGATCGAAGTGCTCATTTCTCTGGTCGATGATCAGAAGGTCGGCGCCCTCGTTCAGCTTGAACTTGCAAAGAGAGCAAACAGCCTGACGCCAGAACAGATCCTTGCGATGAATGCAAAAGACCCGAAGGCAGCTGCCGAGGCATTAGCAACTCGTGCCAAACTTGAATCAGTTGAACAATTGAACGAATTGCGCATCAAGGATCAGCAGGCATTCAACATGATGATGCAGAGTCAATATAAGGAGAATGCCGAGCAGATGAAGGAGGTAATGAATTCTGCGCTGAATGCTATGGGGAATACGGCGACTGCCCGCTCTACGGCTCAAAATCCCGGGGCAACCGTTGTTACAGGGGGCATGGGGGCGCCGGTTGTTGTTAATGTCGCTCCTGAAGGAAGTACACAATGTCAATACTGTTCAGCGAATGTTCCAAACGGAGATGTTTTCTGTCCAAGCTGCGGGAAGAAACAGGAATGAAATATGCGTAAATGGACTGATGAACACGGCAGACTCCAACTGTATGACCATATCTCAAATCGTATGGTCTTTGCCGATAATAATCATAAATTGTGTCCATTTACTCTCGGTTACTGTGCAACATTAGATCAGGTTCCTGGAATCTGTTTTAAAGATGCCTGTGAAATCTGGGATCCGGTAATGAACCGCTGTTCCCTTTCTGATAGAGTAAGAGTAGATGAATTAGATGAGGAGCGTTGATCTCTCTACTTCTATCTCTTATTTGTGTTTTTTTTTTGAATAGGAGTTACGCGAGGCAATCTTAACCGAAAAAAATTGACGTAATTATAAGACGTACTTCGATTTCGTGTACGGCATTAGTGTAGACACAAGAGATAAAACCAACCGCGAATCGGCGCAAATCCGCCCTTCGGGCGAAAAAAATCGGATTTGCTTATCCTCACTTTCGCAATCCAGCTTCGCTGTCTTGCTCATCCCTCATCGGGATCGTTCGGGCAAATCCTGTCGGCGCCCCGGCGCCCCCCAATGATGATTTCCTTCTCCATCTCATTTCAGGATGGGTAGCAAAAGAACATTTTTCAGATTTAGGACTGCTCGATGAGTCTCTTCCTCATGGGAGCCGCTGGGGCGGCGACAGGATTTGCCCGAACGATCCCGATGAAGGGACGAGCCGTTGGGTCGTGCGGGGTGAGCCGACAGGCTCGCCCTTAGCGGAGCAAGGATTTGCCTTGCGACCAGACCCAACGAGCGAGAGTGAGGATAAGCAAATCCGATTAATCTCGCCCGAAGGGCGGATTCGCGCCGATTCGCGGTTGGTTTTTCTCATACTCTCACACAAATGCCGTACACGAAATCGAAGTACATCAGTTTTATCGGTTGGGCCTTCTGGATACTTTCAGCTAACTGTCAAAGTCAGGCTGGATCGGAGAACCAACCGATAGTCGGCGAACACGGTTGATTTTTCTTATCCCCACTCCATATTACAAACTCCCTCTTGTCACCAATAATATATACTTTTAGTGACATAACTATACGCACGATAATGCGGAAAGAAACCTATCATGAAAAAATCAAAGAGCGAATAACCACATCAAAGAAAGGCACAATATTCGTCATCTCTGATTTTACCGACATCGCCCCGATCCCAACGATAAAAAAAGTATTATCACGGCTAGTTCAAGACAAAACGATCCGCCGGATCATGTGGGGCATATACGAATATCCCGCCTACAACACATTTCTTAATGAATACGTCGCTCCCTCGCCCCATGAAATAGCAAAAGCTCTTGCACGCAATTTCGGTTGGACAATTGTCCCCTATGAAGATGCTGCCCTCAATATGCTCGGAATATCCACCCAGGTCCCCGCCTCATGGACATATGCTTCCGACGGCCCCTACAAAAAATACGCATACGGAAATGTCACGATACAATTCAAGCATACATCAAATAAAGACATCACAAATCTTTCAGAAAAATCCGCACTTATCATTCAGGCATTGAAAGCGATCGGAAAAGATAAGATGAATGAAAAATTCATCAGACAATTATCCGACAGGCTCACCCCTGGAGAAAAAACATCCCTCTTAGAGGACACAAAGCGCTCATCTGTCTGGATCTCCGGAACGGTCAGACAAATATGTGCATAAAAAACCATGAAAAATATTGCAAAACGCCCGGCAGAAGATCGTGAAGCATTATTCAGGAACACTGCCGACAAAATGGGGATCAATGAGGCAATTATTGAGAAAGACTTCTGGGTCTGCTGGATGCTGGATTATCTATTTCACGAATGTCCCTGGAAAAATAATCTGACCTTCAAGGGAGGAACGAGTTTATCAAAAGCATACGGGCTGATTGATCGTTTTTCTGAGGATATCGATCTGATTCTTGATTGGTGTATTCTGGATTATGAAAAAGACGAACCCTGGAAGGATCGGACAAAGAATCGGCAGGATCACTTTAACAAAGAGGCTGACCGCCGTGCAGAGATATTTCTCAAGGATCTCTTTCTCCCGCAGATCCGAAATGATTTGTCAGAGGAACTTGGCATTTCGGTAGATATGGGGATCCTGGATAATGATAAGCAGACCATAATCTTCAGGTATCCAAATGGTTTTTCCGATGCATCGATCCTTCAGGAGATACGTCTGGAGATAGGTCCTCTTGCAGCATGCACTCCAGCCGGCTGGGAGATGATCCAGCCGTATTCTGCCGAAAAATATCCGAACCTGTTCGGGCAAAAGTCAACCGATGTTTTAACCGTACATCCCGAACGAACGTTCTGGGAAAAGATCCTCATCCTTCATAGTGTGGCAAATCTTCCGGAAGGGAAGCAGGTCCCCTTAAGATATTCGCGTCATTATTATGATGTCGTCCGTTCGGCGACGTGGTCAGGGGACGGTTCGCCGTATGTTGCCTTTTTGCAGATGGGGGGGTGGACCCAGGCGGTGATGAGGTCGGTGGGGCTGATGAAGCCGGGGTTTTCGGCGATGCCGTTGAGGGTTTTTCCTTCCTCGTTGGTTATTTTGATGCAGGTATTTAGTCGCATTTTTGAATACCAAATTATATGTATTATAATAACTACATTAACAAATAAATCGGAAATGTTTGTCGCTGTTTAGATGTGTGTGTTTTCATCTCCAGCGTGTTTTGTTTTTCCAAAGAGTTGTGTATTGATGAATAAAATCACAGTTAGTAAGTTTGCCGGGGTTCATGTACTGGCGGTATTGTTTTTAGGTCAACTTGTATTACGTTGTGCAGATATTTTTATTTGTTATCTTAGAATTATTAACACGATGTTATTACTTAACTCGCAGTCTATGGTGTTACCAGGTGGATAGTATTTCATATTTACTGTAATTTCTGTAAAATCAGTTTTTTGTAGTCTCGTGTTCTTTATGAAATTGAGAACTCATGCGGATTTCCATGTAGAAACGATTTCCGCGCTGTCTTCTCAGGAA
>Ga0265294_10004264_pt1 | contig 17937 bp, 17 predicted proteins | sample MunlanPumphouse3_FD_192504 | JGI IMG/M metagenome (GOLD analysis project Ga0265294, IMG submission 192504) | Groundwater microbial communities from a municipal landfill in Southern Ontario, Canada - Pumphouse #3 | ecosystem: Environmental > Aquatic > Deep subsurface > Groundwater | place...
GATTTAGCCAGAGACGATAAAGTGCATACACACAGAATCGGACGAACCGCACGAGCCGGAAAGGGTGGATTGGCAATTACATTTTATGAAAATTTTGAGTACGACAAAGTGGAAGATTTAAAAGAAATTTTTAAAGATATCACCATCCAACCCATCAGCGCCATTGCAGAAGATGAAAATTTTAAAATAGACAGTGTTTATAGAACCATATTTATCAACGGTGGGAAAAAACAAAAACTACGAAAAACCGATATTTTAGGTGCATTAACCGCAGCCATTGGTTTAGATAAAGACGATATTGGGAAAATTGACTCATTGGACTTTTGTTCATATGTGGCGGTTAAAAAAGAGGTGTTGCAAAAAGCACTCAAAGGTTTGGAAACCAATCGAATTAAAGGGAAATTTTTCAGAGTTTTTGAGAAATAGCTTTTGAGACATGGTGAATGGTAAGAAGTGAGTAATGAGTCGATGTGACTTCTTTCTCCCTCTTACTTCTCACCATTCACTTCTCACTTTAACATAAACAAGTTTATGATAGCATTTCAAAAAAAAGGAAAAATATGGCACGAGCAAGCGCACGACATCTTTTAGTTGAAGATGAAAATTTATGCAGTGAATTAAAACAACGAATCCAAAATGGGGAAGATTTCGCCGAAATTGCACAAGAGTATTCTTTGTGTCCTTCAGGGCAAAATGGTGGAGATTTAGGTGAGTTTTCACAAGGACAAATGGTAGAAGAGTTCGACCAAGTAGTTTTTAATGAAGCCGTTAATGTTGTTCACGGACCAGTAAAAACCGATTTTGGTTACCATTTATTGGAAGTTACTTCAAGAAGTAACTAAAAAGAGATAGATATGAGTAACAAGTGACAAGTTTATGATTTATTACTCGTCACTCAAGATAGATTACTTATAATTTTATTTATTCTGCCATTTGAAAACATCTAAAATATGTATGCTGTTTTGTTTAACTTCATAAACAATGGTATATCCCTCATGAATTAAATCTCTTACATTGTTATCCTTGGCATAAAGTGATTTTTGGCACATAAAAGAGTAGGTTTTAAGTTGAGAAACTTTTAATTGCAAATGGGATATTTTTAGTACATGATAGCTGTTTAATCTTAGGCTATATTGTATATAATGCTTTTTCAATAAATAGTTATAAAAAAGATAAAGAAGAATAAATTGAATAAATGCAATACAAAGTGTTATGGTGAATGTCAAAGAGAAATTTATGTAGATGACAAATGTATATTGCATTGTATAAAAAATGACTATCAAAAAGATCGTCATTCAGGGTTACTATCTGACTTCTATAATGAGTTTATAAATTATACAATCGAGCAACTATTTGAGCATAGTGAATTGATTGATGATAAATATTCACAAGATGAAATTGCCACTTATCTAAAAAGTAATAGATTTGAGAATGATGAATACAATGAAGCTTTAAAAAATAGTATTTTTATTCCAAGTTGTATTCACTTTCCTACAAGAGATGGACGAGATACATTTGATTATTTGAAAATTTTAAATTTATTTGGTCAAATTCATTTTAACTATTGTCAATTTTATTTATCATATTTAGATTTAAAGAATGTAGAGTGTTTTTTTCAAGATTGTAAATTCCACGAAAGATGGACTCTTTATGATTACGGAGTGCTAGAGAATGAAGACAATGTAATTTATCAAACTTGTGAGTTTAATAAAACAGTCTCAAATTATACTCCTGAAAAATCAACAGAATTAGCAATTTATAGATTTTCTCAATTTGACTACACATGCAAATTCAATAAAAATCTACAATTTGACAGAGCTATTTTTAAAAATAGGCTTTTTAATACAGAACAAAATAATTTTCTTGATGAGAATGTAATAAAAATATTAGAGTTCAATAAGTGTATTTTTGAAAAAGAGTTTAAACTAAACCAATATTCTATTGATGAATTTATTATTGAAGACAGCAAGTTTAATGATAGATTTGAGTTTCAAAGCAACAGTGTAAATGATGTAAGAATTCAAAACTCAAAATTTGAAAAAATTTCAATTTTTACGAATAGCAAGTTTAGTGAGCTGTATATTAGTGATAGCATATTTAAAGAAAACATAGATTTTAGCGGTTCGATATTTGGAAAAAAGAATGAATTAGCTAAAAGTTCTACTACTTTAAAGTCGGTCATAATTGATAAATCAGTAAATTTTAGAAATGTAAAGTTTTATAATGGGCTAGATATACCAGATACAAAAATAAATGACTTGTCTAGTTTTTTAAATGCAGACTTAGCTGTCGAATATACTCCAAGAGATACTTTTAGAAGATTAAAACACGAATTTGATAGTATTGGGAATATTATTGAAGCAAATAAATTCTATCATAAAGAAATGCAAAAAATGGAAGAAGAGTTAACAAAAAGACTTCCAAAAAGTTTTTTAGAATGGATAGTTTTTAAAATTCATAATATTTCTTCAAAACACTCCCAAAATTGGATATTTCCAATTATTTGGATGTTGTTAATTAGTATATGTTATACTGTAAATATAAAAAACAATTTTATAGATACTATTTTTGCTACCTATTATTCAGATTTTTTATATAATATTGCAAATGCTATAAATCCATTTTCTATTATGACCAGTAAAGAACCAATAACTTTTGGACTATTAATATTTAAAATCACAATAGCTTACTTAATATATCAATTCATAATTTCAATACGTCAAAATACTAGGAGAAAATAATATGCAAGAACTTAATAAATTATCACTAAAGCAAAGAGAAGAACTTTTTAGACAATTAAGAATCTCAATCACTCATCACTCTAATGCAATGGAGGGAACAACATTATCATACGGTGAAACAAAAGAGTTATTAGAGCTTGGTCACACCGCAGGGCATAAGCCACTTGGTGAACAGCTTGTCATTTTAGGCTTTGCAAAAGCTTATGATGTCATAGTTCGTGAAGCTTCAAACAAGGAAAGCATCATTGATAGCAGCTTTATCAAAGATATTCACGCTATTATGTTTGACGATGCTCTAAAAGTAGCACCTGGGTATGTATCTAAACCGATTGGAGCATATAGACTAGATGAACGATATATAAAAGGTGTAGATATAAAATTATCTTTGCCACATATGATTTCAAATGATATTGAAAATTTACTCTATCGCTTTCATAGTAATAAAATGGATTTACTTGATATATCAGAATTTCATATACTCTTTGAAAAAATTCATCCATTTGCAGATGGTAATGGAAGAGTAGGAAGACTGCTAATGGCATATCAAGCGATACAAAATAATATTGTTCCACCGCTCATAGAAAATGAACATAGAGATGATTATCTAAAAGCGATTAATAACAAAGATGATTTGTGTGAATTTTTAGATGAAAGTATTTCAAAAAGCTTAGAGTTGATAGCTTTTTAGGCAAATTGTATAACCGTTATAAGAAAGATAAAAAAATGATGGGTAATTTCTTGTTACTCGTCACTGGTCACTCTTCTTCATTTTTAACTTTTAATTTCCATTACAAAAATATCTCAAATAATATTGCTTTTAGCTCTTCTTTCATGGCACTGCTTATGGCTTTTTTGTTGCTGTAAATATAAAAAGGAACGGTGTTTTGCATTGACTGTTTGAGTCGTTTTCTCAACGTTGAGATTTCGTCAATATTGACCAAATGTGTTCCATCGTAAAGAGAAAACTCTTTTTGAATTCCCAAACTAAACGAAACCACTTGATAAACAATAAACGTATCTTCGTTCTCTTTTTCATACTTTGCACTAAAAACATCGAGCCGTTGTTGTAAAATTTTGAGTCGATTTTCTGTGATATAACCAAAACTCTCTCGGAATTTGTATCGTTCAACGGTGCTAAACTCCAAGACATTATAAAGTTCATTCAGATTCTTCCATGTGGCACTGAAAAATCGTTTTCCAAATAAAACTTCTTCAAAACTGACCAAATATTTTTTGTCTTCAGTGGTGAGATTTTTTTTATTTTTAATAATAAAGTACTCTTTTTTAAACAAAGAAATCAGCCAGTTTTCGTCGAGCAAACTCACTAAATCAAGCTGTTTTTCAAGGTTTTTTTCTTTTAAAAAATTCCATAACATGGCTATTGAGTTGGTTAAGTTTTCAGGAGTATTTTTCTTTGTACTGGCAAAATATTTTTTGGATAAAAAGTTGACCACATTTTCTAGCAATGCATCGGTTTTAGCAATACCGTAGTTAAAAATAACTTTCTTATACAAGTTAAACCGCATTTCAAGCATGTGTTCAATGTCAATAAGTCCCATATCTAAAAAACTCAAATGAAAAGTTCCTGCTTCTTTGACCAAAATCGTTTGTTTGGTAATACGAATGTGGTCATTTGCTCCTCCAATATAGCCAGAAGCCAGCATATCTCGGTTGATATAATCCAATCTGTCCGCATCGACTGTGGAGCTGATGATTTTATGCAACACTTTAAAATCAAAGCCATTATAGACTTTTTCTTGCAAAATAAAAATACACAATTTGTGTATAAGTTTTAAATAGTCTTGTTGTTTGACTTTTAACAGTTGGGGTAATTCTACTTGAAATAAGGTGTCGATGAGTTCATTGGCAATGGCTTCGTGCAGTACCAAGGTGTTGTTTTGTGTGGTTGTGTCGTAGATATTTTTAAACTCCAACTCTTTTTCACCCAGTTTTGAAATATCATTGTTTAAATTATTGTAGACTTTTTTTAAAGCATATTCGACTTGATGTGAAAAAGGCAAATGCCCAACATCGTGCAATAATCCAGCCAATCGTAGGGCTTGTAAGATAATATTATAAACTTCTCGTTGGCTTTTAGACTTAGTGGAAATAGCAAATTGGTACAACTCTTTGTTATCAAAATAAGAAACTCCGCCACCCAAAGGAATATCCAATTTATCCTCTTCAATAATGTGTTGAATGACCTTTTTTAAGGCTTTTAGAAAAGAGTTTTTCGCCTCATTGGAAGCATTCAACAAGGCATTTTCCAGCATATAAGAACTCAAATGCATGGTGCCAATAGAGTGAATAAATCGTTTGGTCGTAATGGATGGAAACGAAAAATACGCCAAGGCATTTTGTGTAATAAACTGTAAACGGCTTAAAATCTTGGTTTGAAGTATTTTGTCTTCAAGTTTAGTGTACTCGATATGATTGTAAATCGTATCGTTGATTAATCTATTTTGAATGGCTATTGTTTCCTTTTCTCAAAAATTCTCTCCGTAAACTCAGCAAATTTACCTCGTACGGCTTTTTCTAATTCAATGGCAAACATTTTAAGCTCTGGATGCTTAAAGTTAGTTTGTTTTAAAAGTGAGGTTAATCCATTGTTGTATTTGTTTAAGTACATATTATCGATTTGTCGGTTTGAACCAATAACAATTGCCATACACGTTTCATCGAGCCGTGATAAGATAAGTTGAGTTGTTTTTTCACTGCTGTTTTGCCACTCATCCATAATGACTATGGCACTGTTGAGCGTTCTTCCTCTTGCTTCTCCGGGCCAAAGTGTTTCGATGCAGTATCGATTGGTCAGTTCCGCAATTTTTGATTCAATGGCTTCTTTGTTCTCTCTGTTTTCACTCTTTTTTAAATCTTTTTTGGCAATAAACTCTAACGTATCAGACAATGCCATGTTGTAAATTCTAAATTTCTCGTCATTGCCCGATAAAAATCCCACTTCTGCACCTTGATCAAGTGATTCAATCGAGTTTCGTACATAAACGATTTTGTCGTAATACCCTTTGTCAATCAGTCGCATCGCTGAAACCAATGAGAGCAATGTTTTCCCCGAACCCGCTTTCGCATCGATGACTAGCAGTTCGTACATATTGGATAATATGGCTTTCATAAAGAGTTTTTGTTTTAAATTCACAGGTTTCACGTGCAAGGCTTTAAAGTCATCTTCTTTTAACACATTGAGTTTTTCATTGACAACAATGGCATACAAAGAGTTGCCATCGCTGCTTTCAAAACAATAACTGAAATTTTCATATTTGTACGCAGGATCAACCAAATAAACATCTTTGGTATCCAGCGTATTAAATTGGCTTGAATCCAAGGCAATGGTTTTGACAAATTCAAAGTTGGGTACGGTTGATTTATCATCGTGCAGAGTTTCAGCTTTGATGGCACTGAGTTGAGCAAAGGTTCGAGCATAAATATCAATCGATAAAAAGATGGTTTGCGAGCCTTTGTAGTACTCTTGCGCCACTTTTGCGACTTCGATAATGCGCTTGTCGTTGCTTTCACTTAAATGGGCTTGTTCAATTTCTGAGTCATATTTGTCTTTTGAAATAATATGAATAACCAGTTCGTCGTTGTAAAGTTTAACGACTTTAAACCCTTCTTTGTGGTCAACTTCTTTGATTTTCATTTTAGCTAACAATCGGGCAAACTCTCTGGAGTGATACCCTAACTCATTTGTGAGCTTTTTTTTGTCTTCTAACTCAATTAAAACGGTCTCAGGGATAACCACTGTGTTGGTTTTATTGTCCGAGATATTGTAGAGATTTTGCAGATTTTGCAAGATGATATTCGTATCAACAACGTAGATTTTTTCTTTCATGTAAAATTGTACCATTTATTTATTACGAGTGTATTACATTTGACGATATTTTTTAGATTAAAATATCCAAACATAAGATGTATTCGTTGTTTTCATAGTTAAACTTTTTTGCAAAAGTTCGACACATATTACCCGTGGCATTGGAAATGTATTTTTGACTTAAAAAGCTTTGTTCTTTGGAGCTTTTTGTAATGTAATAGTACTCTTTTAAGTAGTGACTGTCTCCATTTTTAGCAGGTGAATAAAACTTTTTAACATTGCCAGAAAGCAAGGTTTCGCCCACTTGTGTGGCATCGTGATAATCAATTAAATACATGGCTTCGAGTTTTAACTCTTTGTTCATAAAATCTTTAAACTTATCGTTTGAAAAATTACTTAAACTGAGTTGTTTGAGTTTTTCAATGATGTAGTTTGAATACTCATGTGTGTGGTGCAAGAGTTTCTCTTTTTTGAGTTTATGTTCTTGTATCATGCTTTCATTGAGTTGGGAAATGGTTTTGATTTTTTCTTTAATGGCATCACTTTTATTTTCGATGTATTCATCGGGTTTGGCAAAATAAAAGCCTTGATAAATCGAAATATCGGTTTTAATGCACCGCAATATCTCCTCTTGTTTTTCAACACCCTCAGCTAAAACTACGGCACCAATTTTGTTGCACATTTTCGTGATGGCTTTTAAGATTTCAGAGTGAATAAAATTTTTATGTATATCACAAATGATTGAGCGATCAATTTTCACAATATCGGGTTTAACCAGTGAGAGTCTATCAAAAGTTGAACCACCCATTCCAAAGTCATCTAAGGCAATATTAAACCCTTTGTTTTTGTAGTAAATGGCAAATTTCTCAAGATTAAAAGAGTTTTCGATTTTGTCTTCACGTATTTCAATGACGATATTGGAAGCTGGAATACCATATTGCTGGCAAATGGAATAAAACTCAAACTCTTCAAATTTATACGCTTCATCAATGAGTGCTGACTCAAAGTTTAAAAATAAAAGTACATTTTGATTGTAAGTAAAATACGAAGTAAATTTTTTTACTGCCAATGCTCGAACATATTTATCAAAGTCAAAACTCAAATTATGCTCTTTGGCTTCTTCAAAAATAGTCAAAGGAGAGATAAATTCACCCTCTATGAAACTTCGTGTCAGTGCTTCGTAACCGATTGTTTGCTTATTAACGGTTGATATAATAGGTTGTAAGTAAATACTAATATGATATTTATTGATAAATTCTTCTAATGTCATATGATAATTTTGCTCTCTTCCTTTTGTTTTTTTAAATAATTGGTAAAACGCAGTGGAATAAAATCGTTTAAAGTCTTTTTATAAAAATTATTTTATCGTATAATGAAGCCAAAATATTTTTTAATGTGTATAATAAATATACATTTTTGAATGTTTTGTATAATTAAGAAAATTATTATTTTGTTAAATGATTTTGATATAATACTAAAAAAGGAGAGATGATGAGAAAACTTATTTGTGTGGTAATTTTTTGTTCTTCATTTTTATTTGCCAATGAACAAAACAGTATAAATAAAGGCTTGACCTATTATAAATATATTTTAAAACCACTTTTAGGATACGATGGTTTGGTTTTTACCAAAAAATATACGCAAAAAGAGTGGGAAGTATTATTTGAAAATGATGCTAAAGAATTTATTGCACTTTTTGGAAAAGAATCGCAAGAAGTCAATACTTTTTTACACACACCGAAGTTTAAAAGTATTGCCAACGATGTAAAGTCTTTTGCCGTGTATTATGCAAAAGACTCTACGGTTTCACCACATTGTGAGTAGAATTTAAGAAGCGTGATACGTTTTTAACTTTTTATCCATAAAAAAAGTACCAAACGGTAAAAGCGAAGCCACAAAAAGTTGCGAACTAAAGTTGTAGTTCCAGTTATGTTTTCTCATGGATTCCAATAAAAAAATCATAAATAAAATAAACAAAACACCGTGTCCCATGCCAAAGAATTTTACGGCAGCGGGATTGTCTGCAAAATATTTTAACGGCATGGCAATAAAAAGAAGAATCACATAAGAAACTCCTTCTAAAAACGATACCAATCGAAATCGATTTAACGCATTAATCATATAAAACCTCAATTTTTTATTTTGATTTTATAGAAAAATATTAAAAATAAGCTTAATGTTGGGTTGAAAAATATTTATTGAACTCTTCTTGGGATTGAATGATAAAACCACTGTTGTTAAAATCGGTTTTTTTAGCGGCTTCTTGCACCAAAATAAGCCCTTTGTGGTTTTCTCGGTGGTGAATATCTGCAACACGACAATGGTTTAAATCGGCATCAATAATTTTATAACCTAAAAAATTGGAGTGTTCCAGTATGCTTGTTTTCATTTTTTTATTAAATATGACCGAAACATCAATCTCATTTTCCAATAAATTTTGTATAAACTCCCAACTGTCCACCAGCACACCTTTGTGTAAGCCGGCTCGTGAATAGGTTAAGTGATAATTGCTGGGGATTTTTTTTCGATTTTTTAAAATATCGTATTTGGTATAGTCAAAAAATTGTATCTCTTTAAAATAGGACATAAGATTCTCAAAAGCTTCTTCTTTAAACGTAAAGCTCTCTTTTTCCCAAAGAATATCAGAAGTTCCATTGAGTTGAATGGACAACACCAAACCATCTTTGGTGGCTTTTTTGTGAAGCATTTTAATTTCTTTGATGAGTTGTGCAAAAAAATCATCTCTTTGCAGTAAAAATTTAAAGGTTCGTTTGATTCGAGCAATTTTAATTTTATTTTTCGCAAAATCGCTGTTTTTTAAAATGCCTTGGTGATACAAACATGAAGTCGCACATCCATTGGTGGCTTTTTTACATAAATTGACTTTGCTGATATCGATTGAACTTTTGTCGTATTGAATTCCGTAATAGGGTGCATTCATAATATTTTTTTGTGCCGATAAATACAAAGTGGCGATTAAATAATCTGAATTTTTATTGACGGTTAAAAGTTTGGTTGTATCGTAATTGTAATGCAATGAAATCCCTAGTAAAAAAGTAAGGTTGACATTTTACCAAGAGAATTTAAAAACAAGATAAAACACTAAGTAAAAACTCTTCTATTTTCTACTTTTTTAATATTGGAAAAATTATCCAAATAATCCAAGTAGGTTATAAGATATTTTCGGCTGAGTTGAAAATTACCTTTAAAATTATTAATATCAATATAACCCTCATTTTTGATAATCTGATTCATTTCATTGATAATTTTATTGAGGCTGTTGGCATAGATAAACAAGTTGTGTTGCAGTCGTATGACTTGTTTTTTAGCACATAAACTTTTTAAAATGGTATCACCCACTTTTCGGTCAATATCCAAATCATCGTAAATATTGTAAGGCGCCGTAGGAGAAATATCTTCAAGGATGAGTCGGTTTAAAACCACTTCATGTAAAGCGTGTGTTAAATCCTCTTTTATGTGGGCATTTTTATACAAATTTCCCTCTTTGACCAAAACATTTTCATACGCCAATTCCAATAAAACTGACTCGATGAGATTTTCACTTGCCCACTTTAATCGTAAGGCTAAAGAAGCCACTGAAAGCAGAGCGTACTGATTTCTTTTGTAAATGCTGGCAATGATTTCTTTGAGTGTAATTTTACTGCTTAGGGGATATAAGACCAACGCTTTTTCATCAATAAAGCTGTTTTGTAATTGGTGTGCAACCTTTAAAGCTTCTTCATGACTTAAAGCAAATCGTTGCGCTGAAGAGATAAGTCCTAAGCCTTTCTTATGAGAATCAAGCAAAATTTCATAGGCATGTACAATGTTATTTTGTCTTAAGGCTTCGAGCAGTTTAAGTTTATGGTGCTTTTTAAGGGGATCATTAATGGGATTTAAAACAACGCCTCCCGCAATGGTTTCATTGCCTTGTCTTAAAATCAGTTTTTCACCAAAAATACAAAAAAGTTCTTCATCGCTTTTAAGGGTTGCAAAACCCGTTTCTAAACTTTCAGTACTGCTAAAAAGCAAAATTTTTGCATCGATTCTTTTAGAACCAATAAACAATGCATAGGTTTGGTTATGTTTTAACGCTTTGTTTTTTAAGGTGTGAAAATGAATGTCAATGGTGTTAAAGCCACGCAAATAGCCTTTTTGTGAAAGCAACATGCCTCTTTGTAACTCTTTGGCATCAATGCCTTGTAGGTTAATGGCTGCTCGATTGGAAATCATTGCTTCTAAGGTGTTGTGATTGTGCACTTGAAGATTTCTGACTTTAACCTCTTTTTTTAAATCACAAATAAACAGTTTGTCATTGAGTTTAATGGGTTTTCCTAAAACCGTACCCGTTACAATCGTTCCTGCCCCTTTTGCACTAAAAACTCTGTCTATGTAGTAACGAAAAAAGTTCTCTTCGGTTTTACTTTGGGCATTGAGTTTAAAAAGGTTTTCTTTGAATGTTTCAATAGAAACTTCATCATAAATTGAGACACATTGCGTTAATAAAACCGTAAAATCATACTCTTTTAAAAACTCAAGTATCTCTTCTTCTTTGGCTTTTAACGTCATAGAATCAACCAAATCTTTTTTAGTCAGTACCACAACAGCATTTTTTACTCCCAATAAATTAAGAATTTCAATGTGTTCAACGGTTTGAGGTTTGATTCCTTCTGCTGCACTGATTACCATCATCACACAATCAAATCCAAATGCTCCAGCAATCATATTTTTAACCAATTTTTCATGCCCCGGTACATCAATAAACGCGATGTTTTGATTCCCTTTTTGCATGTTAGAAAAACTTAAATCAATGGTAATACCGCGTTGTTTTTCTTCATTGGTACTGTCCCCTTCAAAGCCATTTAAAGCGTGAATGAGTGAGGTTTTCCCGTGGTCAATGTGTCCGCACGTTCCAATAATAAAATTAGTCATGAAGTACTTCTTTTATGCATTGTTCAAGAGAAGGTAACTCTTCTTCTAAAAGGGTTCTAAAATCAAGTAGAAATTGTTCGTCTTCAATGCGTCCAATGATATTATATGAGCGAAAACATTGTTCAATTTTATTGGGTTTTAATCCTTTAAATGAAATGCTTAATGCAATGGTAGGGATTTTTTTATTGGGAGTCGTTCCTCCACCTATTAAGGTTTGAGTCTCTTTGAGTTCACATTGGCATAAATTTCCAATGTTTTTTTGTATCAGCATGGCTCGTTGCTTTAAAACTTCAATGGGCGTAAACAACATTTTAAGGGTAGGAATTTCATGGATATTACCCAAAAGTAATGCTTTAATGGACTCTTCAAGTAAAGCTAAAGTGAGTTTATCGACTCTTAACATTCGTAAGAGTTGATTCTTTTTAAGCGCTTCAATGTATTTTTTTTGCCCCACAATAATCCCTGCTTGAACACTGCCTAAAAGTTTATCGCCTGAAAAACTGAGCAAACAAGGATTGTGTTGCATGATTTTTAAAACGGAAGGTTCATCTTTGTCTAAACCATAGGGCAAATCCACGAAATGACCACTTCCCATGTCGTAATAATCGATTAAATGGTGTTCTTGGGCAGTTTTTATCATATCTTCAATGCCCACTTCACTTGCAAAACCTTCAATGCTGTAATTGGATTTATGCACTTTCATGAGCATGGCACTGTTGGGGGTAATGGCATTTTGATAATCTTTAAGATGCGTTTTATTGGTTGTGCCAATCTCTTTTAAAATAGCGCCACTTTGAGCCATAACATCAGGGACTCTAAAACTGCCTCCAATTTCAACAAGCTCACCGCGGCTGACAAGCACTTCTTTGTTTTTAGCAAACGTATTTAAAATCAAAAAAACGGCACTGGCATTGTTGTTGACAATCAAAACATCTTCACACCCTAAATATTGGCAAATGACCTTTGAAATATGCTCATAACGCTCACCGCGTTTGCCTTTTTGTAAGTCATACTCTAAATTGTTGTAATGGGTGGCAATGTTTTTAACCTTATCAAAAATGGTTTCAGCAATCAAACTTCGCCCTAAATTGGTGTGAACTATCACACCTGTGGCATTAAGTACAGTTTTTAGTGAGGGTTGGGTAATCTTTTCATAGGCTTTTAAAACGGTATCAACTAAATCCTCTTCTTTAAATTGGGTGAGTGTTTGATTTAAAATATCTTCTCTCAATTGATTGATGACCTCTTTGCATAAAGGCGTCACCAAAGGCAAACTTAACTGTTCAAATGCTTTATTTTGAATAAACTTATCAACTTTAGGAATGGATTTTAGTAAAGACATTTTTACCCTTTTATTCTTTTTTTAGGTTTTTTAGTTATAATTTCTCACCTTTTTGGAGAGTATGTGTGTCTGGTGTGCACCACAGGCTTCAACCCTGATTGACAGCTTAGTTGACTAAGTTGTGGTAGGTTCGATTCCTACACTCTCTCGCCATTAATACACAATCAACGGCGTTAGCCCTCTAGGAATGACTTCCCCAATAATTTTTGCATACCCATACGTAATCTCTTCAACGCGTTTAATGTACTCTTTGGCATCTTCTTTATCCATAGCAATGAGTAATCCCCCAGAAGTTTGCGCATCGCTGTACATAAGTTTGCACTTATCGGTGTTGCACATAATGGTCAAATAATCATCAATATATTTCATGTTTCTTAGCGTTCCTCCTGGATAAACTCCTTGGTCGGCTAACTCTTGAGCCAAAGGTGCAACTGGAACTTCTCCACAATGAATGGTGTAAGACGTAAACGCATTGGTCGATTCTAAGGCATGACCTAAAAGACCAAAACCTGTAATATCGGTACACGCACTCACATCAAACTCTTTCATAATTTTTGAAGGCAAATAGTTTAATGTTTCCATGATTTTAATGGCTTCATCGACCTCTTTTCCGCTGATTAAATCGCGTTTTATTGCCGTGGTTAAAATCCCCATACCCAAAGGTTTGGTTAAGACTAAAACGTGCCCAATTTTAGCAGTGTTATTGCGGTATATTTTTTTTGGATGCACCATACCTGTGACGGATAATCCATAAAACATTTCCCCGCTTTCAATGGTGTGTCCCCCCATTAAAACACCGCCACACTCTTTAAGTTTTTCATTTCCCCCTCGAAGCATTTCACCCAATACTTTAGTGGGATGATTTTTTCTATCAAAGCCCACAATATTCAAAGCGGTTTTGACTTCAGCACCCATGGCAAAAATATCAGAAAGAGAATTCGCCGCAGCAATTTTCCCATACACATACGGGTCATCAACCACAGGCGTAATAAAATCAAGCGTTTGTACCAAGGCTTCATTTTCATTGATTTGATACACACACGCATCATCGCTGTTTTCAAAGCCTACTAAGACATTTTTGTTATAACTGCTTAAGCTGCAAATTGTTTGTTTAAGATCACCCGGACCCATTTTTGCGGCTCAACCAGCGGCTTGAACGAATTTAGTTAATTTATAATCGTTATTCATTGGTTTCTCATATATTGATGTTAGTCTAAAGCAGATGTAGATAAAAAAGGTGAGTCAACAAATTTATGTACACCTAATCCATAGGCTAATGTTTGCTTGATTGTACAAAAATTTATGTAAAAAGTCTATTAGAAAAGTAAAATTTTTTTTACCTTTTAAGTTTTTTATTATAAAACGTTCTATATAGTATCAGCTACAAACAGCATTACCTAAGGTTTAGGTCGAAAATAAAGCTATTTTTACTTTATACTTTCATTCATGCTTCAAAATTTTTGAGGTCATCACTTATGAAAAGAAGAACATTTTTAAAAAGTTCCGCCGTGTTAGGCACATCTCTATTAGTTGTTCCAAATTTAGCATTTGCTCAAGCAAATAATCCTTTTGGAATTAATACCACTCCACGAAAATTCTCGATTGTCAACTCTTTTGTCCTTGAACCAAGCGAAGATTTAGCGCAACTTTGGATTCCACTTCCTCTTGAAGCAACGTATCAAAAAGTGGTGCGTATTTCGTATGAGGGAAATTTTGATGAAGCTTATATTTCCAATGAAAACCCCTTTAATACCAAAATTTTATACGCAAAATGGGAAAAAGGAACGCAAAAAAGAGAGTTAACTCTCAATATGGATATTGTAACGCAAGAGCGAAGTGTCAATTTAAGCCAAGCCAGTAATTCAACACACTACAGCGATGAAGTAAAAGAGTATTTAAAAGGAACAAAACACACTCCTGTTAATGATACCATTACAGCGTTTGTCAAAGATATTGTCAAAAATGCTACAACGCCGTTGCAAAAAGCCCAAGCCATTTACGACTGGACGGTGCTTAATATGTACCGTGATGAAAGTGTTAAAGGGTGTGGTGTGGGTGATGCCATGAGAACAGTTGTGGATAAAGTATTTGGTGGAAAATGTACCGATATTAGTTCCGTTTTTGTGGCACTTTTACGAAATGCAGGTATTCCAGCACGTGAAGTATTTGGAATACGAGTAGGGCAATCAAAAATCTCCAATGCGTGTGGAAAAGCCGATGAAAAAGGTTTTGCCAATGTTTCAGGAGCGCAACACTGCCGTGCTGAGTTTTATATCAATGCCATAGGATGGGTTCCAGCTGATCCTGCTGATGTAACCAAAGTTCGATTGGCAGAAAAACTAAGCAATGAAGACAAAAAAGTTCAAGATACCAAAGCGTATATGTTGGGTAATTGGGAAATGAATTGGATGGCGTTTAATTATGCACGTGATTTTGTTTTAACCCCAAAACCAACACAATATCCTTTAAATATGTTGGGCTATCCTTATGGTGAAATTGGAGAAGATGCTTTAGATTATTATGACCCTAAAGCGTTTTCTTACAGTTATATTTCACAAGAGAGCTTATGAGACCAACGCTTAATTTACCGATAATAGGTGCAGTTTTTACTGCACTGTTATCGACTTTGTGTTGTTTACCAGCTTTTTTATTTCTGTTTTTTGGACTTTCAAGCGGAGCTTTGAGTTTTTTAACGCAGCTAGAGTTTTTACGAATTCCATTGGCTTTGTTAACTTTACTATTTTTTATACTTGCATGGGTAAAACAAAACAAGAATATTTATTGTGAGTGTAATAAAACAAAAAAAATCAAACAACTTTTACTCTATGGATTTGGATTTGTAGGTATACTAGGGTTGTTATTGTACCCAGAAATCATCCCTTTATTTATGGAGTAGCTTATGAAAATTATTATTGCGTTAAGTTTAAGTTTCATGTGGAGTTTTGCCCAAACAATGAGCGTAATTAAAGTAGAAGGCATGCATTGTCCTTTGTGTACAACTGCGGTTAAAAAAGCCATTAAACCTTTAGAAGGTATCGAAAAATCGAGCGCTATTTTAAACACTAAAACCGTAACCGTGATTTACGATGAAAATAAAGTCACCTTAGAAGCTATTTTAAATGCGATTAAAACAACTTCTTATGAGGGGATTGAAATCTCAACAAAACAGCTAAACCCTTAATGCTAAAGAGCTTCGGTGTTAAACAAATAGGTTTTATGGGCAATTTTAATGAGAATATGTTTTTCCAAGAGTTCTTTAAAGAGTTTAATTAATGTGGGTTTTGAAATAGAAATTTCGTTCATAATATCGCTGTAAGAAGCAACTAGATGGTTGTTTTTATCTAAGTTTGAAATGATATATTTGATCACTTCCACTTGTTTTGAATCACTGATAGCTGAAATGGTTTTAATGACAAAACTGTTTTTTTCAATCTCTTTTTGTTGGGTAATGGGTAAAACAATATCGTGCAACGTATCTAAAAGTTCTTGAATATTAATGGGTTTGACAATATAGTTTTCCACTTTGAGTTTAATCGCATCTAAAAAATATTTGGTATCGGTGTGTGCGGTGGTTAAAATAATTGGTTTGTCAATATTTTGACTTTTTAAGGCATTTAAAAAATCAATGCCATTTTCATCTTTGAGTAAAATATCCGAAATAATCACGTCTACTTTCTCTTTTTCTAAGACTTTCCATGCCTCTTTAGAAGATTTTACCCCACAGACTTTTTTAAAAAAATCACCTAAAATCTCTTGTGTATGTTTGAGTAAGTTTTCATTGTCTTCTAAATATAAAATGGTAAAATCTTTTAAAATTGCTAAATCTCTTTTTTTCATTTTAGGCATCCTTCTTTTTTTCAATGGGTATTTCAACGACAAACAGTGTGCAGTGGTCGAAAGTTTGGGTATCTATTTTATAGTAAACATTCTTACATTTAATGGAACCATTCATCTGTTTTTCAATGATTTGTTTGGACATATAAAGCCCAATTCCTGTGCCATTGCTTTTATATTTTGTGGTGTAATAAGGTTCAAATATTTTGGGCAAGATTTCATTGTCGATTCCTCCACCGTTGTCGTATAAATAGACTTTAGCACTGTTTTTTACTTTTTTAACCACCACTTGAATACGCCTTGGTTTTTGAGTGATAGTTTTAAGAGCATCTTTAGAGTTAGAAAGAATATTTAAAAAAACATGAGATAGTTCATTATAAAAACCAAAAATCTCAATATCTTTTTTAATGTTCAAATCCACTTTAATTTTTTCTTGTTCTAAAACATATTTGGAGAGTTCCAAAGAGTCTAAAAGACACTGTTTGAGAGAAAAAAAAGCTTTGTTTTTATTGGGTTTAAAAAAGTTTTGAAAATCATCTAAGGTGCTGGACATATTGTTTGCCAATAAAATGGCGTCGTTGACCTTCTCTTCAACATAGGCACAATTCAGTTTTCCCATAGAAGATTTAAGCTGAAAACTCTGAATAATCACCATAATCGCTCCCAAAGGTTGCCTCCATTGGTGGGCAATATTGGCAATCATCTCTCCCAAACTTGCCAACCTTGCTTGTTGAAACATAATCAAATCTTTTTTTCTGCTACTGGCAACCTCTTTTTCGATTCTTTTCTCTAAACTTTCATTGAGTTTTTGTAGCTCTTTGGTCTTTTCGCTTACGGTATCTTCTAATACCAAATGCAGTTTTTTGAAGTTATTAATAAGTAAAACGGACAAAATAATTGAAGATAAAAACACAAAGATAATGGAAAAATTCAGAATCATCGTTAGGGTATTAAAGACTTTTTGTGTGTCTCTTTTTTCTTCAATGGCAATGTTTAAATCGTAGTTGATTAAATTGGTAATGTAAATATTAATGGAGTTAATTTGTATGTAGACATTGTTTACAACCGAACTTGCCACGCCAATGTGGTTGGTTTCTAAAAGGTTAGAAATGGCAACCAAATTATGATTGAGTCGATTGATTTTTTTGTCAATATTTTCAATAATATTCTCTTGTAAAATGTGGTTGGGATGTTCTTGTTTGTTGAATGAAAAAATATCTTTGATAAACTTTGTTACAAAGGTTTGTTGAAACTCTTCATTG
>Ga0265294_10004267_pt1 | contig 17933 bp, 10 predicted proteins | sample MunlanPumphouse3_FD_192504 | JGI IMG/M metagenome (GOLD analysis project Ga0265294, IMG submission 192504) | Groundwater microbial communities from a municipal landfill in Southern Ontario, Canada - Pumphouse #3 | ecosystem: Environmental > Aquatic > Deep subsurface > Groundwater | place...
AACGTCTGATTAGCTATCTTTGCCCTATGGATTTCACAACCCTCCTGATGGCATGGTTCAGAGATAACCAACGGGCATTACCCTGGAAAGAATACAACGATGCATACTCTGTGTGGGTATCCGAGATCATACTGCAACAAACAAGAGTACAGCAGGGAAAAATGTATTTTATACGGTTTCTGGAAGCTTTTCCGACCATAGACCGCCTTGCCGAAGCCCCTGAGGACCAGGTTTTAAAAATATGGCAGGGATTGGGTTATTATTCCCGGGCACGAAATATGCATAAGACTGCAAAAAAGGTTATGAGGGAATACGGCGGATCATTTCCCAAAGACACAAAATCATTACAAAAATTGGACGGCATAGGACCTTACACTGCGGCCGCCATAGGTTCTTTTGCGTTCGGACTGCCTGTCGCAGCACTGGACGGGAACGGATACCGTATACTGGCCAGGTATTTTGGGATTGATATTCCGGTTGATTCTTCGGAAGCGAAAAGATCATTTGCAGCTTTGGCACAATCTTTATTACCTGCCGGGAATAGTGCATCATTCAACCAGGCCCTGATGGATTTCGGGTCCCTAATCTGCACTCCCAGACCGGTTTGCGGTATCTGCCCCATGGCCCAAACCTGCAATGCGTACCGTGAGGGTCAAACAGAAAAGCTCCCTGTAAAAAAAGAAAAAGCAGCGGTTAAAAAAAGGTATTTCCACTATTTGGATATAGACTTCGGGAATGCTACGTTCATAAGGCAGAGAAAAGGGAACGACATTTGGAAAGGTTTGTATGAATTTCCTCTTATTGAAACCTCAACACCGGCAGGTTATCAGGATCTGATCATAACGGAGGATTTTCGAAAATTGCTGGACGTTTCATCTTGTATACTTACTAATATATATAGAGCCAAAACCCACAAATTATCTCATCAGACCATATACCCTGTTTTTTACAGGATTCGTTCCCAAAAAAGGGGGACGTGCCTGAAAACGGAATATCTGGAAATTGATCGCAAGGACTTGTCACGGTACGCAGTTTCCAGATTGATAGAAAAGTATATGGATTTTTTTCATAATTTTGCCGGCTTATGAAACCGACGCTTTTCCGAATCTTTTTTCTTCTCCTATGCTTTTCAATGCTCTCTGTAACAGGATGGAGCCGGCAATTGCGCATTGACGGAATTGAATTGACGGGCAACAAGATCACCAAAGATTTTATCATCCTGAGGGAATTACCCTTCGCATCGGGAGATACAATCAACGAGAACAACCTTGCGGAACAATTGCGCCTGGCAAAAGAAAATTTGAACAACCTGCTCCTGTTCAACTTTGTTGAAATATCCCCCCTCAGATCCATTGAAGATCCGTCTTTGATCACTCTGATCATCCAGGTACAGGAAAGATGGTATATATGGCCCCTTATAGAAGTAAAACTGGAAGAACGGAACCTGAGTACCTGGCTGCAAAACTGGGATTTTTCAAAGATCACCATTGAAGCCGGAGCCCGTATTGATAATTTTTTGGGGTTGAAACATAAATTGGTCATAGCGGCTCACGGAGGTTATCAGTGGGGTGTTTTCCTGGGATACCGGGACATATCCCTGGACAGAAAAGGCAAGCATTTTATGAGCGTGGACATGCAGGGAAATTTCAGTCATAACCTGGATATTTTTACCGGAGAAGACAAGCCTGCAAGGTATAACTTGCCGGATATTGTACTGGAAACATCCGTAGATACCAGGATCAATTACACATACCGTCCCGACATACGCACCCTGCATCACATTTCCTTCATGCATGAATACAGCATGCTTGCCGATACAGTATTGAAGATCAATCCCCACTACTGGGGAAACGACCGGCTACAGCGAAACGCTTTCAGACTCAATTACAGGTACCGGCTTGATCAAAGGGATTACCACCCCTATCCCCTGAACGGCTATTTTCTTCAGGCCGGTATGAACACCTATATTACATCTGATGCCTCTGTACGTTATGCACAGCTTACACTTGGACTTCAGTATTTCAAACAGATCCGCGATTCCCGCTGGTATTTCTCCACTGTCTTTTCCGGGGGGTATTCCATGGCCAACACACAGGCTTATATCCTGGAAAAGGCCATTGGTTACGAAAATAATATGATGCGCGGGTACGAATATACAGTGGCAGACGGCCAGATCTTTGCCATTTCCAACAATACGATGAAATTCAATATCCTAAAAAAAAGGACGTTTACCCTGAATTGGCTATCATTCCTGCCACAATTCAACAAGATCCATCTTACTATATACGCCAACGCGCATTTTGATATGGGATATGCCTATAACAAATGGGATTATCATCTAAATACCCTGAGTAATCAGCTTCTTTATGCAGGAGGACTGGGCATAGACCTGGTAACCTATTACGATATGGTGATAGGCATAGATTATTCGGTGAACAAACAGTGTGAGCATGGTTTTTTGTCATGGAAAAATTTCTTTTTTTCTATTAAAGTTCCCTTCATATAAGCATCGGTCATTTTGTCAGTCACATCCTGTGGCACGAAGATTGACGGAATGAATGAATAAGTTACAGATATGAATTTAATTCTCAGTGATAAGATGACCGTTATTCCCTTAATGGAAATGGATATGGAAGAGCAACAGGGAAATATTCGCGAAGAAGAATCGCCCCAGATACTTCCCCTGTTGGTGTTGCGCAATGCCGTCGTTTTTCCGGGAACTTTGATCCCCATTACCGTTGGCAGGGAGAAATCAATGAAACTGGTCAGGGAAAGCTTTGCAGGTGACAAATGGGTAGGAACCGTTACACAAACGGATCCGTTGGATGACGATCCCGGTGAAGATGACGTCAGCCGCCACGGATGTTTGGCCAAAATCCTTAAGATCATTGAAATGCCCGAAGGAGGCATTACAGTAATATTGCACGGAAGCCGGCGTTTCCACGTGGAACGCATGGTCCAGAAAGACCCCTACTTTGCAGCAGAAGTCCGATACCTGTCGGACATTATGCCCCTGGAAAACAACACCAATTATAAAGCGGTTGTTGATGGCATAAAAGAGGTCGCCGCCCAGATCTTCCAGCTAACCCCCAGTATTCCGCGGGAAGCTGAATTTGCCCTGAAAAACATTGAAAAGGAAGATTTCCTGGTAAATTTTGTAGCATCCAATATATACCTGGAAGGCATAAAAGACAAACTCAACCTGCTGGCTATAGATGCCCTGGAAGACAGGGCTTCTAAATTACTGGAATTGCTGTACAAACACCTGGAGCTTCTCAAATTCAAAGAACAGATACATCAGAAAGTCAGGGGTGAGATTGATCAGCAACAAAAAGAATATTACCTGAGCAACCAGCTAAAGACTATACAGGACGAGCTGGGGCTTTCACAGGATATGGAAGAGATTGACAACCTGCGGGATCAGGCTGCAAAGAAGAAATGGAGTAATGAAATTGCCGAGATCTTTGAAAAAGAGGTCCAGAAACTGGAGCGTGCCAATCCGCACCAGCCCGATTACGGGATCCAGCTGAATTACCTTCAGTTCCTGGTAGATCTTCCCTGGGGAGAATATACAAAAGATCACCTGGATCTTAAAAGGGCACGCAGAGTGTTGGACCGGGATCATTCCGGCCTGGATACGGTCAAAGACAGGATTCTGGAACACCTGGCAGTACTCAAACTGAAAGGAGATATGAAATCCCCCATCCTTTGCCTTTACGGCCCTCCAGGCGTCGGTAAAACTTCCCTGGGAAGGTCGGTGGCAAAGGCATTGGGAAGGAATTTCGCACGTATTTCACTCGGCGGTCTTCACGATGAATCGGAGATCAGGGGGCACAGGCGAACATACATCGGTGCCATGCCCGGACGGATCATACAAAGCATAAAAAGAAGCAAGTCCTCAAACCCGGTTATTGTGCTGGACGAGATTGACAAAGTGGGAGCCGATTTCAGGGGAGATCCCTCCTCGGCATTACTGGAAGTACTGGATCCCGAACAAAACAACTCGTTCCACGACAATTACCTGGATGTGGATTACGACCTTTCAAAAGTTTTGTTCATTACTACCGCCAATAGCATAGGGAATATCCAGCCGGCCCTGAGAGACCGTATGGAAATGATCCCTATTAACGGATACCTGGCCGAAGAAAAAAGGACTATTGCCCGCAAACACTTATTGCCCAAGCAACTGGAAGCTCACGGACTGAAACCGTCTCAACTCCGGCTTAGCCGCAAGGCCATAGACGTGGTGATCAACGAATATACAAGGGAATCCGGCGTACGCAACCTGGAAAAACAATTGGCCAAAATTGCGCGCAACATTGCCAAAAGAATCGCATTCGGGGAAACCTATGATCCCAACCTGACACCCGATAATGTACGTCAGATCCTGGGAGTCCATCGTATCATACAGGATATTCAGAAAGGAAATGAATTTCCGGGAGTAGTTACCGGACTGGCCTGGACCGAGACAGGAGGAGAAATTCTTTTTGTGGAATCAAGCCTCAGCAAAGGGAAAGGGACCCTTACCACTACCGGGAACCTGGGAGATGTCATGAAAGAATCGGCCATTATTGCCCAGCAGTACCTGAAAGCACATGCAGGGCTTTTGGAACTTGATCCGGAGGTTTTTGAAAAGACCGACATTCACCTTCACGTTCCGGAAGGGGCTATTCCCAAAGACGGGCCATCGGCCGGTATAACCATGATCTGCTCTATTGCCAGTGCCTTTAAAGATAAATGCATCCGGAAAGGTGTTGCGATGACCGGTGAGATTACCCTGCGGGGCAGGATCCTTCCGGTAGGTGGCATAAAAGAAAAAATTCTTGCTGCCAAACGTTCCGGGATCAAAACAATTATTCTTTCCGAAGACAACCGGAAAGATATTGAAGAGATCAACCCCGAATTCATAAAAGGCATAGAATTTATATTCATGAAGACCATACCTGAAGTCATCAAATACGTATTGTAGCGTGGATGTAACCATTGAAGACAGCTGGAAAAAAATTCTGGAGCCGGAATTCTCAAAGCCATATTTTGAAAATATCGTTTCTTTCCTGCATGCGGAAAAAAAGAAGGGAAAGACCATATATCCCCCCGGCAAACAGATCTTCAATGCATTTGAAATGACCCCCTTTTCTGCTTTAAAAGTCCTGTTACTGGGACAGGATCCCTATCACCGTCCCGGTCAGGCTCACGGATTGTCCTTTTCAGTGCCCCGCAATATTGTTCCTCCGCCTTCGCTTAAAACAATTTTTACCGAGTTGACTGCCGACACGGGTATCCTGCCGCCTTCCCACGGATGTCTGGAAGCCTGGGCCGCACAGGGAGTCATGCTACTCAATGCCATCCTCACGGTAGAGGCGGGTAAACCCGCCTCACACAGCAACATAGGCTGGATGGAATATACCGATGCCGTAATACGGACTGTTTCTGAAAAAAAAGAAAATATAGTCTTTTTATTATGGGGAAATTTTGCCCGCAGCAAAAGGAGCCTCATTGACCCGTCAAAGCATTGTATTCTGGAAGCAGCGCATCCTTCACCCCTTGCCCGCGGGGCATTTTACGGGTCCCACCCTTTTTCAAAAACGAATGCATACCTGATTTCAAAAGGGATCGATCCCATAGACTGGCATTTGTAAAGAACTATATCCGATATTTTTCTTACTTTTGGTGCTTAACCAATTTATTTATCTCCATGGAAAAGATAGCTGTCTTTCCCGGCTCTTTTGATCCGTTCACTTCCGGCCACCTGGATGTGTTGCGCTCAGCATTGAAGCTTTTTGACAGGATCATTGTTGCAGTTGGCGTCAATCAACAGAAAGTAAGCCTTTTTTCTCCTCAGGCACGGGTAGCCATCATCAAAGATGTTGTAAAGGATATGACACAAGTGGAAGTCTGTTCGTTCAACGGCCTGACCATAGATTTTTGCCGAAAAAACAACATCAATTTCATATTCAGGGGTATCCGAACAACAACCGACTTTGAGCTGGAACAGGTAATTTCGCAGGTAAATTCCAAGATGGCGCCCGAAATCCAGACTATTTTTATTCCGTCGGGGCCCAAATTTTCTTTTATTTCTTCTACTGTGGTACGGGATGTGCTGTTAAACGGCGGGAATGCAGGATGTATGCTGCCCCCCGGTGTGGATTTAAATAAGTATTTAAAAATGTAGGACACCCTATGTGGTCTCTGTTTTTGGCTGTTTTTTACAACCTTTTTCTGTGTCTAAACGGGGGAAGTGATTCTCCTGTTATCCTTGCCATACAACAGGGAGAGTATGTGGTACCCGTAGACACACTGTCTCCTGACTTCCAGGGATGTGTGACCTTTACGGGGGAACAAGCCCTGGAACCGGGGCAATATATGTTTGTCCAGGATAACAGGAGGCTTTTTAATTTTCTTGTATCCCGCCCGGAACCTGTATCCATTCGTTTTATAGCTACCATAAACAAAGGCAGGACCGAAGACATTCAGATAGACGGCTCGGAAGAAAACAATGCCTATATGCGTTTTTACCAATTCCTCCAGGATAAATACGCTCTGATAAACAAGATCCTGGATTCAGATTCCGATACACAGGTAAAATTACAGGAAGTAGAACGAATGGAAGGGACCATCAGGGATTACACCCATTTTCTGGCCGGACAGTTTGACAGTTGCATGCTGGGAATCATTGCCCGGAACGTGTTTACTCCCGAACCGTCCAATGAAGATGATACGTTACATTATCTGGACTATATTGATTTCATGGATCCGAGGTACCTGAACACTTCCATTCTTCCTGTCAGACTAAAGGAATTTTTTACACAGAAACTGGAACAGCAGCCGGATACACTTATCAGTTATACCGACCTTTTCCTGAAAGAAGAAATGCATCCCCGTGTAAGGGTGTATTGTGCCCGGTACTTGTTCACCCTGTTTTTCACAAGCGAAATCATGGGAATGGAACGCGTTGCCGTACATATTGCACAGGCTTATTTTTTAAACGATCCCTCTTTCTCTGACGATCCTGAAATGTTGCGGGAAATGGAAACTTATGTACAATTCAACAGTCAATGCCTTACCGGTATGAAAGCTCCTTCGCTGGATTTGCCGGACGCGGAAGGAACCGTCCGTTCCCTGTATGCGATCAGCGTTCCGCATACTGTTGTTTTCTTTTTTGAAGACAGCTGCCCTGCCTGCAGTGACGAATTACTAAAACTGGTTAAATTTTCTCAAAGCGCTGATAATAAATCCGTTAAGATCTATGCGGTATATACAGGAGATACCCGGAATGTTTTTGTAAAATATTCGAATTTCTTTCCGGAAAACTGGATTACAGTCTGGGATCCAGATCTCAGTTCGGGATTTCAAAGGAAGTACAACGTCAGAAGCACACCCAGGATCTATTTATTGGATAAGAACAAGATCATTATCGGAAGAGATATAGGAACTGAAACACTCAATGAGATCCTGCAGGATCAACGCTCAAGGGAAGAAGTTGAATTGCCGGCAGCACCGGACATGATCCTGGAAACCGAGAACGGGGAATCTTATGCGCTGCATGATATAGAGTCTTCCTATACAGTTCTTTACCTGTACGATCCTTCCTGTGCTACATGCGGTATGGTAACTCATATTCTGTACGATTTGTTTGAAAGCACCCGGGATAAGGGAATCCGTTTTTCAGCCGTATATACAGGAGATGATTATAAGTCCTGGAGAAAATGGTTGGCAGAAGGTGGATATAATGAATGGATCAATCTGTGGAACCCGTCGGGAGATGCCCGGATAACCAGTAGTTACAACATCAATGACATACCTCTGATCCTGCTGTTAGATGAAGATAAGAAGATCATAGCAGATCATCTCTCCGTGGAAACATTGACATATATACTAAAAGAACTGATGCCTTATGATCCATTATTTTGATGAATTTTTAAAAATACTACATCAGAAAGGCGAGTTGTTGACTATAACCCGTCACGTTGACACCAATCAGGAAATAACTGAGATCACCGACCGTCAGGCCAGCCGTCATAACGGAGGAAAAGCCCTGCTTTTTACGGATACCGGCACTGCTTTCCCTATCGTGACCAACGTTTTTTCTTCTGAAAAAAGAATAGCACTGGCATTCGAAATGGACACCCTGGATGATGTATGCAACAGGATATCGGCATTTTACCAGGCCATTGCACAAAGCCGTACAAGCAACCGGTTTATGAGAAGATCCCCGGTTTCGGAATTTAACCAATACGTTCCCAAAACTTCAAGTGCAGGTTCCTGCCAGGAGATCGCCCTGTTCCCTCCGGATCTGAACAGGATCCCTTTTCTGAGAAACCGTACCTTTGACCAGGCACACAGTCTTCATGAAGTACCACTTTTGATTAAGAATCCTTACCTGGATACTTATACCATAGAATCCACCCGTTTGCTGTGGCATTCAAAAACTACCGTACAGCTCAGATTCGAACCGGGATCACAAGCTTCATTATTTATCAATGAATCTCCCCAGTCAAGAATTCCGATTGCGTTATTTTTCGGGGGAGATCCCCTGTATACACTTACCGGGATAGTTCCCCGATCCTCCGATGTGGACCCGTTGTTACTGGGAGGTTACCTGAGAAGAAAAGCAATTGTCAAAGTTCCCTGTCTGAGCCAGCCGCTGGAAGTTCCTGAAAATTGCGACCTTGTAATAGAAGGATATATAGATAAAAATGCCCAGCAGGTAGCTTCCGCATCGTGCGGTGAAAACACCGGTTTTTATTCCACCGGGGGAAAAGAGCCTCTGATGCACGTAACTTGTGTTACACACAGGAAAGACCCGAAATTACTCCTGAACATTCCTTCTCTGGGAGTAATGCGGTCAAGAAGACACCTGTCCAAAGCTGTCTCGGTTTTTGTAGAGACAAACATTGAACAAACCATCGCTATGGAAGTGCGCCGGATCTGCTTTCCTTATTTTGCCGAAAACGGTTCTGCAGCCATTGTAGCCATAAGAAAGTATTATCCGGGTCAAACATACAAAGTAGCCCATGCTTTTTGGGGATCATCCATAACCTACCTGAACAAATTACTGATCCTGGTAGATGAGCATGTAGATGTTACGAACCTGCATGAAGTAAACGAATGCATTAAAAAGTACTACAACCCGGCCCGGGATACTTTTTTCAGCAGGGGTCCGCTCGGTATGTCAGACCATGCCGCTCCCCAATCGGGTTTTGGAGGAAAAATGTGTATTGATGCGACTACAAAAGGGAGCAATAATCGCCACAAACCGTCTATAGGTAACGAACCGTATCAGTTCTTTCATAAATCAGATAAGGATCATCTGAAATATCATTCAGACATACGCATCATGATAGCTGTTGATAAAGAAGTTAATCTGAAAGACAAAGATTTGTGTTTCTGGATGATGATCAATCAAACGGACCCCATAAGAGACGTTAGCATAGAAAACGGGGTTTTGCTTGTGGATGCCTGCACAAAAAAGAAAGGTGACCCGGGGATACTCCGTTCCTGGCCAAATGTATGCTGTTCGTCCTCGGACACTATAAAGGCTGTGGATAATTACTGGGAACGCCTTAAGATCGGGGAATTCATTCCTTCTCCCTCTCTCAGGTTTCATCCTTTTCTGCGAAACGGCAAAGCGCAGATCAGCGAATAGAAAGCTAACAGTAACATGATAATAACGGATAACCTGCCTGTATAGTCCCCGTGTTTGACATAATAAGTCAGAGCATCATTCAGATTGATTATCCCGTTTAGAGACGCTGGTTCCCACCATTGTGTCTGCACAAGGCGTTCTCCTTTCTGGTTGATCAGAGCAGAGATACCCGTGTTGGCACTGTGTACAATACTTCTTCTTGTTTCAATTGCCCGCAGGGAGGCATAACTGATGTGTTGCCGATATCCCGGTGTGTTCCGCCACCAGCCATCATTGGTGATAATTGTCATAAAATTGGCTCCGTTCTTAACATAACCGGTAAAGAATTCCCCGTAAACGGATTCATAACAGATTGCCACGCCGGTAACCTCCCTGTTGTCAGTCCTCGAAAAAACAGTCCGTTCTGTCTGCGTACCGAGCGTGCCGGTTGTCCCTCCAAGATTCAGCGATAATTTTTCAATAAATGGGAATATATCTATGTAGGGCATTTTTTCACTTCCCACTACAAGTTTTGATTTGTGATATATCTGAACGCGATCTGAAGTATCCAGCTGTAAAGCAGAATTGTAAACTTCGTACCACCTGTCTCCGTAGCGTCGTGCTGAAGGAGTGGGCTTTTTTGCGGAAACAGGATAAAAACCAATGGTATTGGCTCCGAAAATAAAAGCTGTCCCGGGATATTCTTCCACCAATTCTTTATAAAGCACCACAGAGGGTGATGAAAAATAATTACCCAATATGATCTCGTGAACACTCGTCTCAGGGGCAATAACATATCGGGTGGAAGAAGTGATCTGTTCCCGCGCCAGTGTAAGGATCTTAGAATCCTGTTGTTCCTGGGGCATCGTACTGTATTTTTCATTCCAGGGATCAATGTTCGGTTGAACAACTACGACCTCAACCGGCCTTTCAGATTCTTTGTAGGTATAAAACCTTATTAATGAGAGCATTATAGGAGCAAAAATGAAGATTGCCAGCAATATAATTTTTATTTTGGCAAATTTTTGCCTGAAAACGAAAAAAAATCCCAGGTTAATGACCCAAACCCACAGGCTTCCTCCAAGTACTCCTGTGACTTCATACCACTGGATCAGGCTCACGTTGGTCGCAAAACCGTTTCCAAGGACAAGCCAGGGAAATGATATTTCTGCATTAAAGTAGAAAAATTCCCATGCGACCCAAAGCACTGCCAGAAAAACATAAGCTAAAACATCGTTTTTCCCTTTTTTAAGAAACCATTTTTTAACCCTGCGAAAAACCGCAAAAACCACAAACATTTGAAAAGCATTGCCAAAAATGGCAAAAAGACCTCCTGCCAGTGTACTGTAACATACCCAGAAGACTGTCAACGCATTCCAGACAACAAATGTAAGCGCATAATATTTCCAACATCCTTTTGTCCTGTTCACTGTAAATGCATGCTCCATCCATAAGAGGGGAACAAATGCGAATAACAGGATAAGCCCGGTATGAGGAAGAAGAAATGGGATGCTAAGCAAAATGCCCGATAATACGGACATTACAAGATTCTTACGTACGGAATTCATAAGACAAATCTACAAATTATTATTAAATAACTGATTTTTTATAACTTTGCCCGCCATGAATGATTTTCCGCTGAACTTATTAATGGGAATGATAGCCGGTTTTTCGGTTTCCGTACCCCTGGGCCCCGGCGGATTATTCTGCATTCAAAGAACATTAAGTAAAGGTCCCCGATCCGGTTTGATCGCCGGTCTTGGGGCAGCCACTTCCGATGTCATTTATGCTTCACTTGCCATACTGAGTCTTTCATTCATAAGGACCGTTATCGAAAACAACAAAAATTTACTTTTTTTCATAAGCGGAATGGCCCTGATGATCATAGGGCTGGCAATATTTTCCTCTAATCCCGTAAAACAATTGCGTCAAAACCGGGAATCAAAAAAATTCTGGGAAGATTACCTGACTGGCTTTCTTATGTCCATAACCAACCCGGGATGTCTTTTTCTTATCATGGGTGTTTTTGCCTTCTTGGGAACCAGTGTTGACAGGAGTTCGGGATCTTTCATCATTTCTGCCATACTGTTGGGAGTTTTTCTGGGAGCTTCGTCATGGTGGTTCTTGTTAAGTACTTTTGTTAATCTGTTCAGAAAAAGATTCAGGCTCCGGCAATTGTGGAACATTAACCGTGTTGCGGGCATTGCTATAATGCTTTTAGGTGTTTTGGCGGCGGCCAAAGGATTGTCAAATTTACTCCGCACATTAATACATTAAAATTTTACCTATCTTTGTGTTATACTTACCATGGGGATGTTTTGGTTTTGACAGCAGACGACATTGGGAAGTAAGCACGTGGAGCTTCGTGTCCCGGCTCCTAAATATCAGGACTCAAGCCATAACTGGCAACAACAATTACGCACTCGCTGCCTGATCGGTTATAAACTGATCACTTAATCACGCCGGACAAGGTCCGGAATGACGAGTATCCCGCCGCGATTTTCGCCTTTTGGATTTCGGCAAACGGGGTATCATTTACAAAGGGCTGGTTGTAAAGAAGCTCCGGCTTTGCAACAAGATTTTGGAGATACGGTTCTGATGGCCTGTCTGCAGGCAGTCATTTTCCCGACAATCAAATGCAGACTAAACGTGTAGAAAGCTTTTGGATGCGCTGTTTGGACGGCGGTTCGAGTCCGCCCATCTCCACTTCATTTAACGGGTTTAATTAACAGGCTGCCATGAAAAAAATACATTTCATTTTACTGGCTTTTATCCTGACCGGTTGTATCAATAATTCCTGGTGGGAGCCCCGTACCATTGTAACTTACGATGCTCAAGACCAGGCCCGGGGCCGATTCCAATTCATTTACGATGAACAAGGAAATAAATTCACTGAAACCGGAGATTTTTGGGACCAAGAGACCGAAAACTGGAAAAGAGAATACCGGATCTCCTACTCTTATGATATTTATGGCATACGTACTGGATCTCTCAAAGAAAAAAGAGATCACGGCACGGGAAAATGGATTCCAGACGCACGTGTTATGTGTGAATACATAACAAACACCGGTCACCTTCTCAAAGAAATACATCAGACTTGCCGCCAGGATAATGGTCTGTGGGAAGATACATACAAAGACCACTACATACGTGATGAAGAGAACCGGCTTTTATACGTTGTACGCGAAAAATGGAATAACGGGGAAATCGAACGGGATATTACGCTGCGGGGCAGATTTACATTAAAGGCCCGATTGACCACATCCGAAATTGGCTGGGAAAATTTTATCCGGGATTCGTTCCTGTATGACGAAGACGGGACGAGGGTCGGGGGAACAGTTGATTTTTGGAATAAAACCACACGTGAATGGGATCCTGTTTTCCAATATATTTATACATACGATAAAAAAGGTAATGTGATCAGCGAAACGGAGAAGAAAAGGAATCAGGAAACAGGAATATGGCAGGAAGCCGGTAAATACATCTATACTTACGATGATCACAACAATGCGATTGAATCCAACTATATTCCTGCCCGGGAGGATCTGCAGACAGAGCATTTTCTAATTTTCTATTACAACAATATGAAATCTTCCGTTGGGTATTACCTGGGAGATACCGGAATGTTCCCGGGCGTCAGAGGCACTGCAGAATATTTCAGATTAAAAAGATGAGCCGGACTTCATTTCTGAATTCCGTCGCCCGGTCACTTTATAAACAATACGGAGAACGCATAGCTAATTGCTGCCTGGTATTTCCCGGCCGGAGAGCAGGACTGTTTTTTCAAAAGGAACTGTCCCGATATATTAAGAGAGAGATTTGGATGCCCCGGACGTTGGTTATCAATCAACTGACAGAAGAAATTACCGGAGAAAAAGCAACCGACCCTTTGATCCTCCTGACTGAATTGTACAGGATCTACAGATCATTAACAGGAAAAGAAAACAGCCTCCAGGAATTCTATACCCTGGGAAATATTATTATCCGCGATTTTGACCAGACAGACAAATATTTACTTGACCCTGCGCAGTTGTTTCACAATGTACGGGACCTGAAACGTATCAGCGCGGACTTCAGTTTTCTAAATTCTGAACAACAAGAAGTTATCAAATCCTTCTGGTCATCATTCCAGGTAAAGCCGGACCACACCCTGAATCTTCATTTCATGACCTTATGGGAAAATCTTCCTTCCCTTTATCAGGCCTTCAACCGTTCTTTAAGAGAAAAAGGGTATGCCTATGAAGGGATGATATACAGGAACATGGCCAATCGTTTAAAAAATCATAAAGACCTTGCTTTTCTTAACGAATATTCAGGCTTTGCATTTATAGGATTCAATGCACTTAATACCTGTGAAAAAGAATTATTTCGTTATCTGAAAAACAATGACAAGGCACTATTCTACTGGGATTATGATCCTTATTATATAGAAAATCCTATTCAGGAAGCCGGGATGTTCCTGCGTGAAAACATAAAGGAATTTCCCCCGGCAGACGGATATGTAAAAGACTTATCTCCGCTCCGCGATCCACGGAACATTCATGTAATCCCTACCCCGTCATATGTATCACAGGCAAAAATAGTACCTCAACTGCTGAAAAAAAACAATTTGCCATACAACACAGAAACGGCGGTTGTCCTGGCAGATGAAAACCTTTTGTTGCAACTTTTATACGGACTGGGTTATTACGCTTCTGAGGAACAGGAGATCAATGTCACTATGGGATTTCCTCTCCGTCAAACAGCCCTTTATTCCCTGATCGACTCGCTTCTGCGCTATTATAACAATAGTAAGACAACACGGAATTTCAAACCTGTGGAAATGCACCCTTATGTCCGGACTTTGAACCTTGCAGACATATTGAAAAATATCCCTGCAAACACCCCGGATCTGTACAACTTGTTATTGTCTGTCCTGGAAAATATTGATCTTTCAGAGTCCTTGCCTGCCGGTGACCTTATGCTTATTCCCGTTGTCCGGGAAACAAGAAAACAACTGAACAAACTTTACCTTGCCGTTACACAATCCGACATGGATATCCATCCCGAGGTTTTTTCCAGACTACTTAAACAACATCTTTCTCTTGCCAGTATACCCTTCAGTGGAGAACCTCTGACGGGACTGCAGGTTATGGGTATTCTTGAAACCCGTTGTCTGGACTTTAAAAACCTGATCATTGTATCTGCACAGGAAAATATCCTGCCAAAAGCCTACCGTGACAATTCCCTGATCCCGTATAGTATCCGCAAGGCGTTCGGGTTGCCTGCCTCTGAACAGCACACGGCAATTCAGGCCTATTATTTTTACCGCCTGATACAACGTTCGTCAAACGTATTCCTGATATGGAACAGCAATCCAGAAGGTCCCTCCAAGGGAGAATTGAGCCGGTTTATTCGCCAAATCAATTATGAGCTTCCTGATTCACACGTTATAACAACACCCGTTTTAATACAGCATTCCATTCCTGAAATTAAGCCTGTTTCCATAGCTAAATCCGGGGCGGTCAAAGAAGCTCTTGAGCAATACCTGGATCCTGATTCCGGTCAATTTTTAAGTCCTTCTGCCCTTCAGCTGTATATACGCTGTCCGCTCAGTTTCTATTTTAAATATATCTTGTTGTTAAAAGAACCTCTTGATGTGTCGGATCAGGCTGATCCCCTTCACCTGGGGAACATTGTACACAGGACACTGGAACATCTTTATAAGCCGTTTTTGGGGAAAACACTGTCCGGTAAAGAAATAGTACGACTTATAGAACCTCGTGCTGTTTTACGCAAAACAGTATCGCGTCTAGCCAATGACTACCTGGTTGAACAATACGGAAATGATTGTTCCCGTGAAACAGGAAAATGGATATTGTTCACGGAAGTGGCAACCCTTTACGTGGAACGATTCGTAAAATACGATGCCCACCGTGCCCCGCTCGTGGTTACAGCCGTTGAAAAAATGTTCAGGTGCAGGTATAACAACGTAAATATCAAAGGCATCATTGACAGGGTAGACATTAGTAAAGGACAAGAATATATTATTGATTATAAAACCGGAACGGAAAAAAATGCCTTTACAAAAATTGAGGATCTTTTTAATCCTGAAGTTACTGTAAAAAACAAGGATGCATTCCAGATCCTGTGCTATGCCTTTTTACAGGAGTCCCATCCTGAGAAAAATTCCTTTCCGATTCCTTTATTGTTTTACCTGAACACTGTTTTCTCTGACAAGTTGCAGGGTTATTTACTCTTTAACAAAAAAGAAATGAGTGAATTACCTGTTTTTCCGATTTTAAAAGAAGACTTTCTGCACCATTTAAACTGCTTGTTGGAAGAAATGTTTAATTTTAACACGCCTTTCAGACAGACGGATCATCCTGACAATTGTTTGTATTGTCCTTACAGTTCAATATGTCAAAGAGAAAAATACTATGACTAAGAAAGAAAAGGAAAAAGTAATAATACCCCTGCTCTTTGTGTTGGCAGCGGCCCTGATGGTTTTCTCTTTACCCCGGGAAGGCCAGTTTAAATATCAGTATCAGAAAGGAAGCCCGTGGATGTATGAAAATCTGGATGCCACTTTTGACTTTCCCATCCTGAAAACGGACGAAGAACTACGTCTGGAAAGGGAAAAATTAGCTGAAAATTTTACGCCTTACTTTGTATTAAGACCCGATATAGAAGCTGAACAGCTCCGTGCCTTTACAGCCGAAGCTACCCTGGCCGGGCTCTCCGATGCACTGCAGAGCAAACTGCTGTCTTTTTTTAAAAATATATACAGCCGGGGCATCATGGATGAAGGCCGGCATAATGAGTTAAAACCGGAAACCGGGCTTGTTGTAGTACAAGGAAAAATGGGAGATAAGAAAGCCCATACGGAAGTTTTTTCTACGGTTACTGCCAATCAATTTTTTTTAGAAAATCTGGAAACACTATCCCGGAAGGAACGGAATGACTTAGCTTCTGCCAATATTGATTTTTCTGCTTTTTTTATACCTAACCTGATATACGACGAAGGCACCACCTTTGCAGTCCAGTCCAGCAGCCTCCAGGATATATCGCTCACAAAGGGAATTGTACATACCGGACAACGCATTGTCAGTAAGGGAGAAGTAATTACCGGAACAACTGAACAGATCCTGAATTCCCTGCGTGCTGAATACAATTCGAAGATCGGCTTTTCCGGGAATTTGTTGCTTCTGATTACCGGACAAACCCTTATGATAGTCCTTCTTGTATTTATTGTCTTCATACTTATGGAAGCCATACGTCCCGGAATGCTAAAAAAATTTCCGGAACTGGTTTTCACCCTTTTTCTTTTTGTTTTGGTAGTATCCGGATCTTCTTTCGCATGGAAAATTGGACCTTTAGCTTTGTACCTGTTGCCTTTTCCGGTGATCGTACTCTTTTTGGACTCTTTCTTCCCTACCAAAGTCTCCCTTCCCCTGTACATTCTGTTTCTGTTGCCGTTGGCGGTAGTAACCGATAGCTACCAGCCGGTTCTTATCAATATTGTAGTGGGCGGTGTAGCTGTGTATGTATTCCGTCACTGGGGAAGAGGCTGGCAACAATTCCTGTCTGCACTTATTGTCTTTATCACCTACCTGACAATTGATCTGGCATTTCATCTCATTTCAGAAGGAACTTTTTCAAATTTAAACGGAGTTGTATTCAGAAATTACGGAATAGCATCCATTCTTGTAATAGCATCCTATCCGTTGGTGTTCTTATTTGAGAAAATTTTCGGGTTTGTATCCCTTTCACGCCTGCGTGACCTTTCCGATACAGGGAACAAAGCGCTCCGGGAATTGTCAGAAAAAGCCCCGGGAACCATGCAACATTCCTTACAGGTAGCAAATCTTGCCGAGATGGCTGCCAGAACCATCGGGGCCAATGCCCTTTTGTGCCGGGTGGGTGCCCTTTACCACGACATAGGGAAAATCAACAATCCCCAATATTTTGCAGAAAACCAAACTGCCAGTTTCAATCCTCACTCGTTGCTTGATCCCCGGGAAAGTGCACGGATAGTGATCCAGCATGTGGAGGACGGAAAAACCCTGGCAAAAAAATACGGACTTCCCTCACTGATCGTTGATTTTATTGAGACACATCACGGAAGAACCCGTACCGAATACTTTTATAACACCTGGTGCAACGAAGGTGGAGATTCTGCAAATGTGGAAGATTTTACCTATGAAGGCAGGTTGCCTGTCACCCCGGAACACGTTATAGTAATGTTGGCCGATGCCGTTGAAGCTGCATGTCGCAGTCTGGAGGATTATACCCCGGAAAGCATCTCGGAAATGGTGGAAAAAATGGT
>Ga0265294_10004269_pt1 | contig 17932 bp, 14 predicted proteins | sample MunlanPumphouse3_FD_192504 | JGI IMG/M metagenome (GOLD analysis project Ga0265294, IMG submission 192504) | Groundwater microbial communities from a municipal landfill in Southern Ontario, Canada - Pumphouse #3 | ecosystem: Environmental > Aquatic > Deep subsurface > Groundwater | place...
CTGGGAATTGGAGAAGTTGTTAAAAATCTATCCAGACCTTTTTAACAATAAGATGACAAGATTCACTTGGCTTATGAAGGTTATAGAGAAGTTGATAGTGCCCAATATAGTCGCGCCGACTTTTCTTACCGATCTTCCTGCCGGAATGTCTCCTTTTGTTCGAAACAATGATGAGGTTACGAGTGATAGGTCATTTTTGATCACCCAAGGAACCTTTTTGGCCGATATTTATTCCGATGAAAATGACTTTTCGAAGCTATCGCTTGCTTTGAAAAAACAAGCCGATGAAATAGGCACTAACCAAAACTCTGATTATCTTGATATCATCAAGATGGGTATTCCTAAAACAGCAGGAATAGGTATGGGCCTAAATCGATTATTAATGCTGTTATTGCACGAATTACCGTGTAATATCAAAGAAACAATTCTGTATCCGATACTATAAAAGGTGGTAAACATGCAAACCTATTATGATTTTTATCGTCGCACCCATAGGGTTGGCGATGTTATCGATGGCTTTGAAAAGCTAATGGCTGCCCAAGCGGTTATATCTATCGCCGGCAGGGTGATGTTGATGAGAAAAATGGGTAAAATGATATTCTTCAACATCGTTGACGAAAAAGACGGGATTCAGATATTTGCTGATATTGCTGGGCTAGGCGAGGAAGAATTCCTGAGCATTACTACCAGCATGAGAATTGGCGATATCGTTGGTCTTGCAGGAATACTGTTTAGAACCAGAACAGGAGAAAAAACCGTTAGGTGCCAGAGCCTAATTGTTTTAACACCATCGTTACGTCCGTTGCCAGAAAAGTTTCATGGATTGAGCGACATAGAAACCAGGTATCGTCAACGGTACCTTGACTTAATAGTCAATCCTGATGTGAGAGATGTTTTTATGAAGCGCTCCATGATTTTAAGTCTACTGCGAGAACAGCTTGGATCGGCCGGGTTTATAGAAGTGGAGACGCCAGTCTTCCAAAAGAGCCCCTGTGGTGCTTCGGCTAATCCATTTGTCACTCATCATAATGCCAAAGATGTTGACCTGTATTTGCGGATATCTCCAGAGACATTCTTGAAGCAATTGATAGTTGGCGGGATGAATAGAATCTATGAGATCGGCAAGAACTTCCGAAACGAAGGTATGGATGCTTCTCATCTGCAGGAGTTTACCATGCTTGAGTGGTATGCTTCCTACTGGAACTATCTTGACAACATAGATTTTGCCAAAAATATGGTCAAATCTATTATTTTAAGAGTCTCAGGCTCTCTAGAGCTTGAATATCAAGGGACTTCTATCAATTTCAATAAATGGCAGACAGTCAACTATCGCGACCTCGTATTGGGTGATTGCGGCATAGACGTATTGTCTTTTGGGAAGTCAAGTGATTTATTAATAGAAATAAGAAAGCGCGGCATAGACGTTGGAGAAGTCGCTCCCAGTATTTCTATTGGTAATCTTATTGATAAACTTTACAAGAAGGTTTCAAGGCCAAAGTTGATTCAGCCAACCATTCTAATGAATCACCCAGCAGTGTTAATACCCTTAGCACGACGTAATGATGATAATCCATTATTGGTTGATTCTTTCCAGATTATTGTTAATGGCTGGGAGTTAGCCAAAGGATATTCAGAGTTGAGTGATTCAAATATGCAAAGGGAGCTGTTGGAAGAGCAAGCCCTCTCAAGACAGGCAGGAGATTCTGAGGCCATGTTTTTGGATGAAGATTTTTTGTTAGCGCTTGAGTATGGGATGCCCCCAGTTTCCGGTGTTGGTATTGGCATTGATCGCTTGACGGCCATTGTCACCAATCAAAGAAATCTAACTGATGTAATCTTATTTCCTCTAATGAGGTAGATAAGATTGAACCGTTGCTGGACTTTGTCTGGCAGCGGTTTTTTATCATTTTTAATGTAGTCTAAATATTTAAATAAAAAAATAAGGCCAGAAGCGACAAGCTGTCGGATCTGGCCATAAGATACTTATTTCATCATAATCATTTTCCGCGTGGCGGAAAAACGACCAGATGTCATTTTGTAAAAGTAAACTCCAGCCGCCGTTAGTTGGCCGGAATTTGTTTTGCCGTCCCAAGCGACCGTGTGTTCGCCTGGGGAAAGCTTTTGACTGTTAACCAGGGTGCGGATTAATTGACCCCTGGTGTTATAGATTGAAACAGTAGTTGGACTGTTATCAATCTGGTTAAATTTGACACTAGTGCTGCCCCGGAAAGGGTTGGGGTAGCAGGTGAGATTGATGGTCGCAATCGGAGCGACCGGATCATCGGTGGCCACAGTGGTGGACAATTCAGTTAACCAGAAAGTCCGAGGACCACCATATGTTTGTTGGCAACAGGATATGCCGTAGATTTTGTTAGAATCTGTGGCTACGGCCTGTGTTAAACAAAATGGCATTATGTTTTGACTGATACGCCAGAGCAAGTTGCTTTGGCTATCATAAGACATGATTGCCCCGCTATAACCGTCTTCGCCGTTGGGATCATCTCCCAACCTAATTGAAACTGGCAAAAGTAACTGATTGTTATTAATTACCATGTTTCCAGCAAATCCGACACTATCAGGACCAACTACATCAATTATTGATTCAATTTGATAATCAGTCCCTTGGTCGACTAACTTATAGACTAAGCCGTTAACCCATGGATTAACTTGCCTTGCGTGAAGATAGATAATATTGTTAGAAACGATACCATTGGCCTCCATTAAATCGTCAACCTGTAAGCACCAAACAGTCTCTGCTACATTGTTGATGATTTTGATTTTAGACATTTTTACTTCTGTGTTATACAATGATCCAGCTGGAGTAGTGTCAAAACAGTAAAAGGTTGAGTCGATTCCTGCGTGGGCATTATGATTGCCACTGCTGGTTAGGCCACCAGTAAGGATTGCCCAGTAGTTAATTAGGTTGCCATTACTGTAGTCTAGTAAGACTAAGTTGCTGGACATGCTGTAACAAGTCAGAAAAATCTGCGAATTCTGCGACAAAGAGAAGCTGCTTCCATAAATCGACAAATTACGAGTCCACAGAGTGTCGCCCTGAGTAGAGAGTTTCATGATGTTTGCTCCATCAGAGTAGCAAATGTTACCGTCTGGGGTTTTAACCATACCAGTGCTGGTTCCAAGATCTGAAGTCAGATTTTTGACCCACTGAGTTTGTCTTGTGGTCAAGTTAATTTTACTGAGATGATTGGGGAAATCAGTTCTTATGTAGCCATCCCCATTAATTATAACGAAGTCTCTAATGCCTGAACCAGTTATCTGGAGCTGACTTATGCCAACAACTTGTGGTGTCCCATTTTGGGCCCACGCCATTGTTACAGCCATCAATATTATGATGACTAAGAGAGTTGTTTTGAGTGTCTTCATGGGACACCTCCTTTTGTTATTTGTTTATATTTAGTTATTAAATGGCTTTCTTTAAACAGAATATATAATTAAAGCATATTTTGGCTATTGTGTCAAATATTTTCCTTTCCTGTCAGTTTTTGGTATAATATATTTAATTAATCTCTAGCTAAATAATCTCTTTATGAAGCATAAATTTTGGTTTGGCTCAATAGGACTTATTGTTTTTTTGAGTGTTGTCTTAATTACCAGTTGGCAATTTAGTCGCCGAGCAACGAGGCCAGCCGATAATTTATCTAATAATCAACCAATAGTAAATCAATCAGAACCAGACTTATCAACGGCTACTTCGGTTAGTCCCATGCTAGCTCAAGCTGAGCCAGCCATAAAGTTGCCACAAGATAGTGAGTTTATGGTTTCCGGTGGTTCAGCTACCGCTACTATCCGCTTTATTGAAGGTTCAATCAAGCCACTCGATGTTCATGTTGGTAATACTCAAAATTTTCGGATTGTTGTTACTTCGCCCAATGGTATTAAACGAGTAGTGGCTGAGATAGAAACTGACAATGGCATTTTTGAGGTGGAATTAACTCGGGAAGGCCTGATTAGTATTCTAGATACTTATCCCAATCCTTATACGGTTAATCCACAGGATAATACTTTAAAAATTCTCAATCAAGATCAATTAGTTCAAGCTCGACTTTCTGAGCATCAGCGTGAGTTAGCTCAGACCAAAACCGGCCAAGCTAATGCCGCTGCTGGCCAGCGTGAGGTCTGGTCTGGTTCATGGATAGTTAAAGATGTTCATGACAGAACCTATTTTACCAATTTTGTTGCATATGATAGTGCTGGTAATCAAGAGAAACTGACCATGACCTGGTCGGATCTTTGCTCTATTCCTTTGGGAGGTAATTGGACTAGCTCTTCTACGGTATCCGGATGTCTTATTCCACAAAATACGGTTGACGGTGTTGATAACGGCAATGTGACATTAGTACAAAATAAACCGCTCAATTTATCTACTGGTGCTACCTTTGTTTGGACACCCGGTAATAGTGTGATTTTTTCTAATGGTCAATTAATTCTTGCTGCCAACAAAGCTTCACAATTAAAACAGGGTTATCTTTATGTTCTGGATGCTGATAATGATTGGCATTCCGCTCCAACCGCTTTAAGTGCACAAACTTCAACTAATAGCACAACTACGCCGGCCGGCTATCAACGACGATCTATCTTGATTAGCACTAATGATTGTAATGATAATAATGACCAAGTGGTACCAAGTGCGGTAAGCTATCATACAGCAAGTTTTATTAATTCGGTAAATCCTTCTTTAATTTATGACTGGGATTGCAATGGTTCCGTTAGTGTTAATCCTTTGTTTGATAAAGCCTGTTCGGCCACCAAGATAGAATTATATTCTATTTATAGATACAGAACTTGTCAAGGTTTTGATTCAGGTGGTTGTTGTGGTTCGGGTGGTGGTGTAACTTACACTGATTTTAAATATGAAAAAAAAGGTGATTACAATTTTTGGTCAACTCCAGCAGCGCTAGCCCTCGAGGATATTCCTTGTTGTGATACAAGCACCACTACAGCAGACGTATGTGATGGTACATTTACTATTAATAATAGTTATTGTGGACAAAATGTTAATCTTGCTTATGAGATTCATTTTAGTTCTGTTTCTGGTTGTGGGAAGTATCTATATAGTCGCTATGGTTATGTTAATCGAGCAGTTTCTTGTAAATAAGTAGAAAAATATGCTTAAATCAACTACCATCAAACCGCTACGCATCAGCATCACTACGGCTACTATTATTAAGGCCTTAGCTATTTTGCTCTTGCTTTATTTAGCTTTTCTAGTCAAAGAAATTTTAGCCCTGATGTTTGTAGCTCTGGTTTTTGCTAGTGCTTTTGATCCGTGGGTGGATTTCTTGCAGCGTCGTAAATGGCCACGAGTTTTAAGTATTACCTTGATTTATCTAGTGGTACTTGGACTAATTACGGCGATGATCTATATGATGGTGCCGGTTATTGTTAAAGAAGCGACTGATCTGGCGGCTAGTTTTCCTTATTATTTTGATAAATTATCTGATTTATTTAATAGTTTACGTCAAACTTTCGGTCATTATGGTTTGGCCGATAACTTTCAAAGCAATTTAGATAATTTAGCCGGAACCTTATCCGGTTGGACACTGCAATTGGTCAACGCTATTTATGGAGCATTTAATGGTTTATTCTCAGTTTTTCTGATCATGGTCTTGACTTTTTACATGGTGGTTGAGGAAAATGCCATTAAAAAAACCGTCTGGTCGTTGACCCCAGCTCGTAGTCAGGCCTATGCTTTAAATTTAGTTGGTCGGATGCAGTTACAAATTGGCTATTGGCTTCGAGGGCAACTAATTCTTTGTTTGGTTATTTTTCTATTGACCTTTTTAGGTCTGTCGATCTTGGGGGTTCGTTACGCCCTATTATTAGCCCTATTTGCTGGCCTAACTGAGGCCATACCTTATCTTGGTCCAGTATTAGGGGCTATTCCAGCAATTTTATTAGCCTTAACCCAATCTCCTCGATTAGCTATAGTTGTGGTAATTATGTATTTAATCATACAACAATTAGAAAATAATATCCTAGTGCCGCAAATTATGAAACGAGCGGCTAATGTTAATCCAATTACCAGTATTATTGTTCTATTAATTGGCTATAAACTAGCCGGAGTGGCTGGGGCAGTGATTGCTATTCCAGTCGCCACGGCGGTTAGTGTTGGTATTAAAGATTTGTTTAATTTTAAAGAAAAGAAAGAATTACAGGCCAGTAAAGTGGCTGTTAAATAATTTGGCCTATGCAGACAATATTAACTGGTGATCGACCAACTGGCCAATTGCATATCGGCCACCTTTTTGGTTCGTTACTGAATCGGGTTAAATTGCAAAATGATTATGATACTTATGTTATGGTGGCTGATGTTCAGGCTCTGACCGATAACTTTAATCATCCCGACAAGGTTCGGGATAATGTTTATGAGGTGGTTTTAGATAATTTAGCAGCTGGTCTTAATCCCGATCAAGCAATAATTTTTATCCAATCACTGGTCCCGGAAATTGCTGAACTAACTGTCTTTTTTTCTAATCTAGTAACACTGGCCCGATTAGAACGTAATCCAACAGTTAAGACTGAATTAGAACAGAAAAAAGATCTATTTAAGGGTGGCGTCACCTATGGTTTTTTGGGCTATCCCATTAGTCAGGCGGCTGACATTTTAACCTTCCAAGCCGATTTGGTGCCAGTTGGTCAAGATCAGGAACCAATGTTGGAACAAACCCGAGAGGTTGCCCGTAAATTTAATCATATTTATGGTCAAACCTTTCCTGAGCCAAGAGCTTTGCTTGGTGATTTTCCCCGATTAACTGGCTTAGATGGTAATGCCAAGATGAGCAAGAGTTTGGGTAATGCTATCTATATTGCCGATGAACCAGTAATTATTGAAAAAAAGATTAAAGCTGCTAAGACTGATCCGCAAAAAATTCGTAAAAATGATCCCGGTCATCCACAGATTTGTCCGGTTTTTGGTTATCAGCAGATTTTTAACGCCGTTGAGGCCAAAAACATTGCTAAAGAGTGTAAGTCCGGTCGTCTTGGTTGCGTGGACTGCAAGCGCTGTTTAGCCGAGAAGATGATTGCCTATTTAGCGCCACTCCAAGAACGGCGGCGTGCCTATGCCAGCGATATGCCCAAGGTTCGCGATATTGTTCGTGATGGCACCTCTAAGGCTAATCAGCGGGCTCGTCAGACTATGGAGCAAGTTAGAGAGAAGATGAAGATTGATTATTAGGTTATAGTTCTCTTTTTATCTCTTCCCAACTAATTCCTGATATTTTTTCTATTTCTTTTAATAAATAAAGCAAAACAACTTTGTTTAAGTGCTTTGGAATAGTGATTAATTTTTGGTTTATCTGATAAGTCGCCTTATAGTGGCTGCCCTTGCCGCCAGTTTTGTTAATTGTAAAGCCGATTTTTTCTAAAGCTGCAGCTAATTTTCTTTGCGGTAAAGTGTCAGGCAAATACTTAAGCGATAGCATATTCCCTTTTCTTTTCGCCAATCTGGCGTAAGCCAGTTTCTTTGGCGTAAGCGGAGGGAATTTCAAAAGAGGTCAAGATAGCATCTTTGATATTATTATCTAATTCATTGGCATTTTTTCCTGAGGTGATGATAGAGCCGTAGATAAAATTACTACTAACAGCGACTATTAGGCCATTTTTGCGGTGTTGATCAAATTTAATCGGGCCATTATTTTTAAAATAGCTATGCATTTCTATTAGTCCAGCCGGCATGCTTCGGCCAGATGTTACTCTGGTGGCTAAATCTTTAGCCTGCTTAATAATTGACATATTTTCTTTGGCGGGAGGATAGTAATGTAGATATTATAAAGCCTTTGTTAGTAAAAATAAATAGCCGTTAATTATTAATAAATTTTTTTATTTCCGTTAAATCAATATTTTGTAAATTTTTTAATTCACTAGCTGAGAAATTTTTTAAAACATAAGCTATTGTGTCGGTTGGTGGTTCAATTGGTTGAATACCGATACGGTAGCGAATAAAGTTTTGTGTCCCTAGGTGATCAATAATCGACTGGACACCGTTATGACCAGCTGAACGGCTATTGTTTGACCAGCGAACTGTGCCACTAGGTAGATCTAATTCATCATGAATAACCAGTAGTCTATTGCTCAGGTCGGCGACTATTAGGTCATAATAGTCCAAGATAGCTCGAACCGCTTGACCAGAATTATTCATCATGGTTTGTGGTTTGACTAAAAGGATATTATCAATCTCAGCAATTTCTGCTAACCAATCTCGTTTAATTCGCCAAGTGATTGTTTGATTAGTTTCTTTTTGTAATTCGTTAATCAGGTGATCTAGAATTAGCCAACCAGCATTATGGCGAGTTTTAGCGTATTTAATGCCGGGATTACCGAGCCCAACAATAATTTTTTTCATATCATTAGTGATTGCTTTTATGCTGGGGATTGATTTGGCGGCCACGAGCGACATGAATACTAATTGGTGTGCCCATAAAGCCGTAGGTGTGGCGCAATTGATTTTGAATAAACCGTAAATAGGAAAAATGGAGGTTGTCTTTGATGCCAATCGTCGCTGTAAAACAAGGTGGGCCAGCTTCAGTTTGAATGAAGCTATAGATATGGGGGTGTTTTAGGCCCTTGCCTTTGGCTGGACGATGATATTTAACAATTCGTGATAGAAAATGATCAAGCTGACTCTTGCTTAAACTAATTGATCGTTGGGCACCAATCTCAATAATTAAGTCTAATATTTTGTGGACTTTAGATTTAGTTTTGGCTGAAACAAAAGCAATTGGAGCAAAGCTAATGAATGGTAGGCGATGATAAATTGCCTCGGTAAAGTGGTTCGTATCTCGTTCTTCGACTTTATCCCATTTATTGGCAGCAATAATTAAACTCTTCTTACGGTTAACAACCTCTTCGGCCAGACTAGCTTCTTGATGGCTAATTGGTTCACTAATATCAACCATTAAAATGGCAATATCGGCTTGATTGAGTCGTTGCAGACTTTTGGTCATGCCCATTTTTTCTAAAGCTTTTTTCTTGCCTGGGTCTTTACGAGCAATTCCGGCGGTATCAACAATTTGAATTATTTTATCACGGTATTTAATAAAAGTATCTTGTGGTTCGCGAGTGGTATGAGGAATAGCACTGACTAAGACGCGATTATAGCCAAGTAGAGCATTGAGTAGGCTGGATTTACCAACATTGGGTTTGCCCAGTAGACAGACCTTATAGTCTGGTTTTTCAGTATAGGCGACAATTTCTAATTCTGTAATGATTGATTGATCGGTTATTATTTCTGAGGTTGATTCAATTGATTGAGCTAACTTGTTTTTGGCGGTTCGGCGACGTTGACGACCAATTTGTTTGACGATTTCATCTAGTAAATCACCAGTTCCCATGCCAGTAGCGGCGCTAACTGGCCAAGGCTCACCCCAACCTAGTTGGTAGAATTCATTAATTTTTTCTCGATGACGGGGACTATCAATTTTATTGGTTACTAATAAAACCGGGGTTTGTTTAGGTAATAATTTTTTACAAGCCATCGCCAATTCGCGATCTTGGGGTAGTAGTCCGGCTTGACCGTCAACCATAAATAAAACCACAACTGCTTCTTTTAATAATTGGCCAGTTTGGTATTGAATTTTTTCTTCTAATTCGGTTAGCTGTTTGGATTTTTTCTGACTCATCGTCAGATAAATTAATTCATTTAAACCAGCGGTATCGACCAGTTCTAAACGTCGTCGATTCCAGCTAATAGTGTGTTGATTGGCATCACGGGTAGTGTGATCAAGATCAGCTACTAAAGCCCGTGGCGAACCAACCAAACGATTAAATAAGGTTGATTTGCCGACATTAGTCCGGCCGAAAATAATAACTTGGCTTGGCTTGATAGTCGGCATATTTTTAGGGGTTATTAGAATAGTCTAGTCCTAGAATTAAAATAAAATCAGGTTGAGTCATGGCTGGCTGTTGTTTGATTAATCGACTAGTTTCATTGACCAGCCAATCAGGTATTTCGGCTGATAAAGTTGCCTTGGTTTGGTATTGTAATAAAGCTAAATCATCGGGCTTAGCCCCATAGGTCAAATCATAAATAGTTGTTTGGGCCAGATTCTTTTTTTCAGTATTGCTGGTATTGACCATAGTAAAGCCATATTTTTGTAGTCTGGTATTGGTCCGAGCGGCTAGTCCATTAATGGTAGTGCTATTGCGGATGTCTAATTTAGCATTAGCTCGACTAGGTAGATCAGCTGGATTAATAGTGGTAGTGGCTTGGTCAGTCTTTATTTTATTATCTTTGGCAATTGTTTCAATTGGGGCTGAGTCAGTAATTGGCTGGATTAATGCTCCGTTAAAGCGGTCAATTATTTGACTAAAATCTCCACCTTTAGGCATTAGTAAATAGGCTCCATCAGTGCCAATTTGATCTTGAAGCAGGCCAGTTGGACTATTGTCTAGATTTAAATTAATAATATCATTTGGTGAAATATCTTTAGCCAGTTGCCAGGCACTAACTAGTTCTTCTGGTTGTAAGTTAGTAGTAATATGTTCTTCGGCATCACCGATAATATTCATAATTAATTTTGGTTTGAATAGATTAGCAGCATCAAAGAGCTTTTCTTTAACTGCGGCTAATATTTTTTGCTGACGCTTGGATCGGGCAAAATCAGACCCTTCAACTCCAGCTGCATGTCGTGATCGGGCATATTTTAAAGCTAATTCTCCATCCATTTTTTGCCAACCAGCTTCAATTTGTAAATGTTCAAAGCGGCTATAATAATCAGGATGATCTTCTCGACCAGCAATTGGATATCTATAATCGTTTAGTGTATTATCGACTTCAATTTCGATGCCACCTAAATCATCAATCATTTCTACAAAACCGGCGAAATCAACCCGTAAATAATAATGAATTGGTAGTTCTAAAATTGATCCAATTAAGTCGGCCATCGCTTGTCCGCCGCTACCTGATTCTCTGGCTTCAGCTAGTGAATTAGCACTATTAATTTTTCGCCAACCATAACCAGTTATTGGTACGGTTAGGTCACGGGGTATCGACATAAGGGCAACCTTTTTGGTTGATGGTTGAAAACTAGCCACCATAATTGTATCAGTTAGATTGCCGCCGTCATGGTTTTTGCCACCAACACCCAATAGAATAAAATTAATTCGATCTTGGTCTTCTCCTTTAAGAATAGTTCTTTGGCTGACCCCCAACTTGAATTTTGTTAACAAAGACAGGCTTTTCCAAAAAGAAAAATTTTGGCCATTGGCGGCTGTACCGCTTGAAGTCGTTGGCCAAACCCGCCAGCCTAGATAGCCAAGTAGTATTAAAGCAATGATTAGAAATAATTTACCAAATCGTGGATGACGTTGTTTTGGTCGTTCAATTGCTGATGATTGTAACCGAACTGAGCCTTGATCATTATATCGAGATTGATTGATTGGTGCTGTTGGACGGTAAAGTTGATTGGCTGGTTCTACTGCGATTTTAATTGGTTGATTAATTCGATCAGCCGGTTCTAATGGTCCGGGGTTAATCGTTTCGTTGGTAGTTGAATCGTCTAACATTTCTTCAAAAATATCGGTCATGGGTTTATTTGTTTGATTATCCATAATTTTCTTGATTGTTTATGACAAAAAAATGGTTTTGTCAGGCACAAAACCATTTCTAGTATAAAAGATTTTATGAATTTAAGCAACTTGACCAACCAGTTCGCCAGTGTTATATTAAGCCTAGGCTTTTTTCGCAAAGCTATTGATTGTTTTAAATAATATTAAACAAAATTAATGATATTTACTCATGATTTTCGAGCTCGTTGGCGATTGCGCTGGCTATCATTTTTAGAGGTAATTAAGATTGGTTTGATTGCCGCGGCCATTGTTTTACCAATTAGGCTATTTATTGTTTGTCCGTTCTATGTTAAAGGGGCTTCAATGGAGCCTACTTTTCATGATAAAGAATATTTATTAATTGATGAAATTAGTTATCGGTTTCAAGCTCCTCGTCGTGGTGAGGTTGTTGTTTTTCGTTATCCTCAAGATCCCCGTGAGTATTTTATTAAACGATTGATTGGTTTACCAGGTGAAACTTTAAAGATTGAAAATGGTCAACTTTATTTATTTGATAAGTCTAATAATTCTTGGACCGAAATCAATGAAGATTATTTAGGTTCAACCAGTCAAACCTTTGCTTTTGATTCTGGTCAAGTTACGCTAGGGCCGGATGAATTTTTTGTTTTAGGTGATAATCGTGAACATTCGCGTGATTCTCGTTTCTTTGGTCCATTAAATCGCCGCTATTTAACTGGTCGAGTGATGTTTAGGGGCTTGCCGATTAATCGGGCTAAGTTTTTTAAAGCCCCGATCTATAGTAATTTGATAGATTAAATTTAAGTTTGAGTTAATTTTATTGTAGATTATGACTGACAAAAATAAAACAGCAGCTAGTCAGGCTGTCCGACGTGAAACAACAATTAATCCTTTTCGACGAGTTAAGGGAATGAAAGATGTTTTACCAGGTGATTATCCGGCTTGGGATTTGGTGTTGCGATCAGCCTTAGGTTTAGCCGAAGCCCATGGTTTTGAACGAATCGATACTCCAGTAGTTGAAAATCTTGGTTTATATGAACGATCTAGTGGCCGAACTAGTGATATTGTTACCAAAGAAATGTATAGTTTTGTAGATAAGAGTGGTGATCGGGTAGCTTTGCGCCCGGAGGCAACTCCTGGAATCGTTCGTTCTTATATTGAACATGGTTGGCTCAATTTACCTCAACCGGTTAAAACGATTTGGTATGGGCCATTGTTTCGTCACGATAAGCCTCAGCTTGGTCGTTATCGTCAGCATTATCAGATAAATTTTGATATTTTTGGTGAGGATAGTCCGTTGGCCGATGTTCAGCTTATTTTTCTAGCTCATCAATTGCTCAAAGATTTGGAAATTGAGGCTCAAATTGATATCAATAGTCTTGGTTGTCCAGATTGTCGTCCTGGTTATATTAATAAATTATTAGCTCATTATAAGGAGAAAAAACATCGTGATAAACTATGTCCAGATTGTCGTAAGCGTTTATTAAAGAATCCATTGAGAGTGCTTGATTGCAAAGAATCAGCTTGTATTGCCGCGGCCCAAGAGGCTCCGCAAATGGTTGATCATCTTTGTGAACCTTGTAAACAACATCTTGTTAAGATTTTAGAGTTTTTAGATGGTTTAGCGGTTCCCTACAATTTGAATTCTCAATTAGTTCGGGGATTAGATTATTATACTCGGACGGTTTTTGAAATTATTGTGCCCAGTCAATCAGCTCAGCGACCATTGTCGCTAGGCGGTGGCGGTCGCTATGATCAATTGGTTGAATATTTAGGTGGTCGACCTACTCCAGCTTGTGGTTTTGCTTTTGGAGTGGAAAGACTACTCTTGCATCTTGATGATAATCGTGTTAAGCTAGCCGCCAGCCTGGTTAAGCCGGATATTTTTTTGGCTCAACTCGGTGATGGAGCTCGTTTAAAGTCGTTGTTATTATTTGAAGATCTTCGGCAGACTGGATTAGTTGTTCGACAATCTTTTACTAAAGATAGTCTTAAGGGTCAATTAGCTTTAGCTAGTCAATTAGGAGCTAAATATACTTTGATTATTGGTCAAAAAGAATTGTTGGATGGCACTATTTTGCTTCGGGATATGGAATCGGGTTCACAAGAGGTATTAGATTTTAAGAAGGCGAAATCGTCGATTATTAAGAGATTAAACAAACTTAATTAATCTTTAATTAATTTATATAAAGCTAGAAAGGCAGGTGTAGTATGGTTGAATTTAAACGTAAAAAAGGCGAAAGTTTTGAAGGATTTTTGCGTCGCTTTAATAAGCGGCTGCAACTTGATGGCAAATTAATGTTAGTTCGCAAAAGCCGTTATCATAAAGATGATCCAAATAAGCGACAGGTTCGTTTAAGCGCTTTAGTTCGTAAAGGTTTGCGTGAAAAAAGAGCTTATTTGAGAAGAATTGGCAAACTTAAAGATGAATTTCGTCAATGGTAATTAATTCACTGACTACAAATAAAAAACCGCGTTGAACGCGGTTTTTTATTTATAATTCGTTTGATTTTTTATTATCATAACGATGCCATAAAGATCGTAAATCTTTTAAATTGGCTAGTCTGGCTAAAGCCGATTGTCTGGCGTATTGTTTAATGGAATTTTTAGCTTTACTGGTTTTGACGAATTTGAGCCAAGCTAAATCAGGACAGGTTTGTTTTTGATCGATTATTATTTCTATTAGGTCATTATTATGTAAGGATTCATTAAGTTGACCTATTTTATTATTAATTAAAACCCCCTTGGCTTTGTTGCCGATTTCGGTATGAACGGCGTAGGCAAAATCAATTGGCGTAGCCCCAAGTGGTAATTCATAAACATCCCCTTTGGGAGTTAAGACAAATAAATGATCATTAAAAATATCTAATTGTAGTTTTTGAATAAAGTCTTGAGTATTGGGGTGGTCTTTTTGAGTAGCTAAAATTTCTTTAGTCCAATTAGGACTAGGAGCAGGACTTTGACCACCATATTCTTTATAACTCCAATAAGCGGCAATACCATATTGAGCTTGTTCGTGCATTTGTTGAGTTCTGATTTGAAATTCAGTGGCTCGTCCTTCTGATCCAAAGACAGTAGTATGAAGACTTTGATAGCCGTTTGGCTTAGGTAGAGCAATATAATCTTTAAAACGAGTAGCATTTGGTCGCCACAAACTATGAATGACTCCCAGGGTTCGATAGCAACTATCAATATCAGGGACAATTATTCTTAAAGCAAAAACATCGTATATTTCATCGAATTTACGATTTTTATTTTGCATTTTTTGCCAGATACTGTAGAGATGTTTAAATCGTCCATTAATTTCGTGACTTATTTTTAATTTGGTCAGTAGCTTACTTAATTCGGTGGCGGTGCGGTTAATATATTGGTTTAATTCTAGTTTTTTTTCTACTTCGTATTTTTGAACTAATTTTTTATAGTCATCGGGTTGAAGACACTTAAAACAGATATCTTCCATCTGCCATTTTAAATGCCAGATGCCAAGTAATCCAGCGATTGGTACATAAATTTCTAGTGTTTCTTTGGCTATTTTTTGTTGTTTTTCGTCAGGTAAATATTCTAGTGTCCTGAGATTATGTAATCGATCGGCAAATTTAATTAGAATAACTCGCAAATCTTTGGCCATTGCCAAAAACATTTTTTTTAGACTTTCGCGGTATCTTTGTTTGCCATGATATCTAACCAGGCTTAACTTAGTTACACTGTCAACTAAAAAAGCGACATCTTCGCCGAATAATTTTTTAATGTCGGTTAATTTATAGTTAGTATCTTCAGGAACATCATGTAATAAACCAGCCGCAATAGTTTTAGCGTCGGCGCCGATTTGGGCTAAAATGAAGGCGGTATGGAGAGGGTGTTGAATATATGGTTCACCAGTTGCTCTTTTCTGATCTTTATGAGCTTTAGTCGCAAAAAGATAGGCCTTTTTAAGCATGGCTAAATCAGAGTCGGATAAGTGGTTTTTGGTTTTAGTAATGATTTGATCGATTGTCATAATCAATAGGCTCTTGTTGGTTCAGGTTGGCTTATGCTATACTAAAACTATACTTTAATTTTGCTAATCAGTCAAAATATCATGAAAAGTTCATCGCGTCATATTGCCTGGCTATTAGCCGGTGGGTGTTTACTGTTTTTGATCATTGCTCCATTGGCTATGGCTCAAATCGGTTCAGCTGATGATTCTTTAGGTGTTGGTTATATGGAGGGGACTGGTTTATCGCAACAAGACCCGCGAGTAGCGGCCGCTCGGATTATTCAGATTGGCTTGGGGTTATTGGGAACAATTGCGGTTGTTTTAGTTATTTATGCTGGGTTCTTATGGATGACCAGTGAAGGCAATGCTGATAAATTACAAAAAGCTAAACAGATATTAAAATCAGCGGCCATTGGTTTGCTGATTATTTTATCGGCTTTTGCTATCGTAACTTTTGTAATTGATCGTCTTAATAGTGCACTTGATGGTGGATCAGGTCAAACAACGGTTGATTCAGTCCCGGATAATAGTTTGATTGGTTTAGGTGCTTTAGGTAGTGGTATTGTCCAGAGTGTTTATCCCTCGCCTGGTCAAACCGATGTTCCCAGAAATACTGGCATAATTATTACTTTTCGTGAAAAGATGAAGGTCTCAACTATCTGTCAAGGAGGTGATGATGCTACTAGTGTTTGTAATAATGCTAATATAGTGGCTGATAATATTAAATTTTTTCAAACAGAAGTTGGTGATAATTCGGCTACTAATTTAGCGGCTAATAAAATTAAGGTTAGTACAAATGATGGGCTAATTTTTGTTTTTGCACCAGTTGATTATTTAGGTTCAGCTAGCGGTAATGTTTGGCAATCGGTTAAATTAACAACTGGACTGCGCAAAGCTAATAATCAGCCAGCTTTTAATTTAGGAGACTTTATTTGGCAATTTGAGATTAGTACCCGAGTTGACTTAACTCCTCCGCAAGTTAAATTGGGTGGAATTTTACCTTTTCCAGATAATGAGCGTGATATTAATTCGGGAGTTCAGCCGGCTCAGCTGGCCACGGCTACTATTCAGGTTTTGTCTATTCCTCAACCAGCTACTACGGCTTCAGCTGATACGCCAATAGCTGTTGGCTCATCTGGATCGGCCCGGATTGAAGGTGATTATAATTGTGCCGAAGATGGAATAATTCAAGTTTCAGTAGTGGCTGGTACTCCATTAAGGGCGCAGGCTGTTGGTATTTCTGGGCTAATTAATGATGAAGATGTTAGTGACGGACGGATTAGTTTGGGTTGTGGTTTGACTCTAATTAAAAATGGTAGTTTGGCACCCGATAATCACGGGACTTTAGAGGCCGGTAATGGTTGGAATATTATAGTTAAAGCATTTAGGCATGGTGAAATTTTATCAGTGGGTAGTCAATCATATCGTTTTGTTAATTCGGCGGACAATAATCCAAACCATATTGTTACTGCCACTAGTTTAGGCGCTATGGTTAATAATATTGTTAATAAAATTAATCAAACTAACATTGATGTTAGTGCTTCTAATCGTTTTGTTAATTCGGCGGACAATAATCCAAACCATATTGTTACTGCCACTAGTTTAGGCGCTATGGTTAATAATATTGTTAATAAAATTAATCAAACTAACATTGATGTTAGTGCTCCTAATATTGGGTCTAATGTTATTTTATTACAAAGTAAAGTAGCTGGTAGTAGTGGAAATTCATTAAATTTATCGACTGACAGTGCTAGTTTATATGTTTCATCATTTAGTGGTGGTTTAGATCGACGTGAAACAATTGATGTTCAAGATCTTCCAGATACGCCGCGTAATTCGATAATTCAATTAAATTTTTCTGAACCAATCAATCCTTTAACTGTGGTTGGTGATAGTAATTATGTCAGTAATACTATTAGAGTAATAAATACTGATAATAATCAGTCAGTTAGTGGACGATTTGTTATTTCTAATCAATATCAGACTTTAGAATTTATTCCTAATGTTGAATGTGGAGTCAATGCTTGTGGTGATAAAATTTATTGTTTGCCAGCTAGTAGTTCAATTGCTGTCGAGCTAAGAGCCGCCCCTTTGGCTAGTTGTTCTAGTAACCCTGATTGTTTTAATAAAGCTCCATATAATCAATGTGCTGGTGGATCTTGTCGGCGGGCGGCAGATGATTATTATCCATTAGCGGCGTTACCTTTATCTAGTGGTTTAGTCGACGCCAGTTTTAATTCGCTGGATGGAAATCGTGACTCTAAAACAACTGGTCCAACTTCTTTCTATAGTGAGAATTCAAAGAATCTTGCTCAAAAGGATAGTTATAAGTGGTCATTTTTTGTTAATGATGAAATTGATTTAACTCCACCTCGGTTGCAATCGTCATCTTTATTGCCTGGTTTGGGT
>Ga0265294_10004271_pt1 | contig 17927 bp, 21 predicted proteins | sample MunlanPumphouse3_FD_192504 | JGI IMG/M metagenome (GOLD analysis project Ga0265294, IMG submission 192504) | Groundwater microbial communities from a municipal landfill in Southern Ontario, Canada - Pumphouse #3 | ecosystem: Environmental > Aquatic > Deep subsurface > Groundwater | place...
AAATTAATGTATAATTTTTTATGTATAATTTTATCAATTATGGAGGTTAATAATGAAAAGAATAATTAGATTTTTTATTGTTTTTTTAATAGTAGTAGCAGGAAGTGGGTGTTCTTTTAAAAACAATTATCCGACTTCAGGCGAAATAAGTATAAAAGATTTTGGCGTTTTACAATTTGAATTATATGAAGATATTGCTCCAAGAACCGTTGCTAATTTTCAAAAACTTGTTTTGGAAGGGTTTTATGATGGATTAACTTTTCATAGAGTTATAAAAGGTTTTATGATTCAAGGTGGAGATCCAAATGGCGACGGTACTGGAGGAAGCAAAGAAAAAATAGTAGGAGAGTTTCTTGCTAATGGATACAATAACACTTTATCTCATACTAGAGGAGTTATATCAATGGCACGATCTTTATCATCAAATAATAGTGCTTCTAGTCAATTTTTTATTATGCAAAGTGATGGGCTAGAAGAAGATCTAGATGGTTTGTATGCTTCTTTTGGTAAAATTATTTCTGGGATGGATATAGTTGATGAAATTTGCAATTTAGAAACAGATGATAATGATAAGCCTATTGAAGAAGTAGTAATTGAATATATTAAATTAAAATAAAAAAGGAGAATTAATTCTCCTTTTTTTATCTTTCTTTTCCTAAAAAGAATATAGCAATTGTTCCTGGCCCACTATGTGCTCCAATAACAGGACCTACAAAGTTGATGTATACATCTTTAACTTTATATGTTTCTTTTATTAAGTCAGCAACATAATTTGCTTCTTCAATGCAATCGCCATGACTAATGTAGACAACTTGATTTTGAGGGTCTATAATATTGCCCTCCATCTTTTCTACTAATTTTTTCAATGAATTTTTACGACCGAAAACTTTTCCTGTTGCTACTAACTTTCCTTCATTACTTACATGAAGAAGAGGTTTTAAGTGGAGCATAGTACCAATCAATGCAGCAGATCCTGATAGTCTTCCACCTCTTTTTAAGCAACTAAGATCATCAATTGTAAATAGATGTACAAGATGAAGCTTGTTTTCTTCAAGCCATTTTGCAACATCATCAATTGATTTTCCTTGTTTACGCATGTTAGAAGCATAAGTAACAAGTAATCCGTGACCTAAAGAAGCACAAAGTGAATCAACAGCAATGATTTTTCTATTAGGATATTTATCTTTTAATTCATCTTTTGCAATTGCAAAAGAATTAAAAGTACCACTTAATGCACTTGAAAAGCCAATGTAGAGTACATCAAAACCATCTTTTAAGAATTTCTCCATTTCTTCAGAAAATTGATAACTATTAACTTGACTAGTAATCGCAACTTTTCCTTCTCGTAATAAAGAATAAAAATCAGTAGCTTTTATCTCTCTTTCATCTGGATAGTTTGAATATATTTTTCCTTCTATCTCAACTTTTAATGGGACGACGTTTAAATCTAAATCTTTTACTTTTTCAATCGATAAATCAACGCAAGAATCTACAATAATAACAAATTTGTTCATATAATACACCTCCGGGTCTAAAACGAGGCTACAAAGGTATTATACTTGCAAAATAAATTAATTTCTACTACTTTGTAAAAAAATTACCATTCAATAGGCAAAATGAATGTTAAAGGCACTTTTGTTACTGGATGAACAAAGCTTAAATAGTAACTTTCTAAATGTAAAAATTCTGCTTTTTCACCATTATAAATAGTGTCTCCAACTATTGGAAAGCCCATGCTAGAAAATTGGACTCTAAGTTGATGTGTACGACCAGTTAACAATTCAGCTTCTATATTACTATATTTACCATCATCGTTAACTACTTTGTATTTTGTCATAGCTTTTTTGCCATTTTCATCAATCATATATTTTGTTGATCTATAAGTTGCATCTTTTTTTATACTAGATATTATTATATCTTCTTTTTTAATTAAATTACCATTTACTTTTAGTAAATATTTCTTTTTTATTTGAACATGTGCAAAAAGTCCATGAATATATTGATGCTTTGCAACAATTATTAATCCAGAGGTATCTTTATCTAATCTATTAACATAATGAACAGTAGCTTTTGTATTTTTTTCATTATAATATTTTATTATTATGCCAGATAAATGATAATCATGATGTGCAATAGTGCCAATTACAGCAATATTGTGTGGTTTATTTAAAACCATAATGAAATCATCTTCATATATAATGTTTAATATGCCATCAACTATATTTATATTACTTTTTTCATGAGGGAGTATTATTTTTATAACATCACCCGGAGTTAATTTTTTTTGAAAAGTAATTAATTCATTTCCAATAAAAATATTTTTTTTCTCGTTTTTAAGCTTAGCAATTAAAGAGTCAGAGAATTTTTTTTCTTTTAAAAATGATTGTAGATTAGTTTTTTTATCTATTTTATAAAGCAATTCCAATTCCGGCATTTTTATCACCATTAAGATTATATGTTAAAAATTAGCATTTGTTAACAACAAAATAAATGGTCTTAAAAATACTGTTGTGCTAGAATTATAAAAACGGAGGGATAGCATGATTATAGATTTACATTGTGATACTATCAAAAGACTTGAAGAAGAAAAAGAAAAAGGGTTTAATATGAACTTAAAAGATAATAATTTAAATGTTGATTTAAAAAAAATGAAAAAAAGCAATTATATGCTTCAATGTTTTGCAATGTTTGTTCCTTTAAAAGAAGGAAATCCTTTTGAAATATGCATGAAGATGATAGATAGATACTATGAGGAGATAAAAAGCAATAAGGATTTAATTCTTCCAGCATTTTCTTATAATGATATAGTAGAAAATAATAAAAAAGGGTTAATGTCTTCTTTGTTAACAATAGAAGAAGGAGGAGTAATAAAAGGAAATCTTTCTTTTTTGAGAGATTTTTATAGATTAGGCGTAAGATTAATTACTCTTACTTGGAATTATGAAAATGAAATAGGATATCCTAATATTAAGATTGAAGATAATGAAATTCCTAATTTCTATGAACCTAATGTAAGTGGCGGGCTTACAGAATTTGGAATTGAAGTAGTAAAAGAAATGAATAGGTTGGGCATGATTATTGATGTCTCCCACCTTTCAGATAAGGGATTTTATGATGTTATAAAATATTCGAAAAAACCAATAGTTGCAAGTCATTCAAATTCTAGAAGTATATGTAGGGTAGTAAGGAATATGACTGATGATATGCTTATTGCTCTTGCTAAGAACAATGGAGTAGTGGGAATAAATTTTTGCGATTTTTTCTTGAAAGATTTTGAGAAAAATGAAAAACCATTTAGTTATATTAGTGATATTATTAAGCATATTAAATACATTAAAGAAGTTATTGGTATAGATTATATTGCAATAGGAACAGATTTTGATGGTATATCCCCAAATTTAGAAATTAAAAATGCAGGAGAAATGGATAAACTAATATTGTCATTAAAAAAGGAAGGATTTACCAATGAAGAAATAGAAAAAATAAGTTATAAAAATGCTCTAAGGGTTTTTAAAGAAGTTCTAATATAAATATTTTTTAAAAAGCAATTTATTTTGCTTTTTTTTATTGCTTATTTTATTTATTAATAATATAATAATATATGTTCATATATTCATATGTATAAGAGGTGTTAAAATGAATAATTTTATAGAACAAGAGTATATTCACGAAAGTACAGTAAGGTTAGTTAAAGAAAAAATGATAAATGATGAGAAAATTTGTGATTTATCGGATTTTTTTAAGATTTTTGCAGATTCAACAAGAGTTAAAATATTATTTGCGCTTTCCAAAAGTGAGATGTGTGTTTATGATTTATCAAAAGTTATTGGATCATCACAATCTGCAGTATCTCATCAATTAAGAATTTTAAGAAATACTAAGTTAGTTAAAACAACTAGAAAAGGTAAGGAAATCTTCTACTCACTCTCAGATGATCATATACTTACAATAATTAATCAAGGATTAGAACACGTGGAGGAGTAATATGCCAATTTTAGAAAGAAAAATTACAGGAGTAACATGCTTAGATTGTGCTAATCATGCTCAACAAAACATAAAAAAAATAGAAGGTGTAAAAAATGTAGAAATTGATTTCTTGCAAGAATTAATATCAATTGAATTTAATAATCGTGTTGATATTAATTATATAGAGCCTCAAATAGAGTCAATTTTAAAAAAATATGATATAAAATTTGTAGAAAAAGAATCTATTGATAGTAAAAAAGAAAATATTAAAAAATTTGTTTTTAATTATCGCAGAATTTTTATGACAATTTTTTCTGGTATTTTTCTAATGGGAGGTTTATTGACTAAAAACTCTGATGTTAGAATAGTTTTGTTTGTAATTTCATATTTAATTTCAGGGACAAGTGTAATTATAAAGTCAATTAAAAATATACTTAAAGGAGAAGTTTTTGATGAGAATTTTTTGATGATGATAGCAACAATTGGGGCTTTTATTATTGGAGAAGAATTAGAGGCTGTAGCTGTTATGGTTTTTTATCAATTAGGAGAGTTTTTCCAAGATTTAGCTATTGATAAATCAAGAAGATCAATTAAAAAATTAATAGATTTAAAACCCAATAATGCAAACTTAATTAAGGATGGTAAAGTAATAAAAATTCAATTAGAAACAGTAAAAAAAGGAGATTATATTTTAGTAAAACCAGGAGAAAAGATTCCTCTAGATGGAATTGTTAGAAAAGGAGATAGTAGTCTTAATTTAGCATTTTTAACAGGAGAATCATTACCCCAAAAAGTAGAAGTAAATAATGAAGTCTTAGCAGGATCAGTAAATATTGATGGAGTACTAGAAATAGAAGTTAATAAAAAGTTTTCGGAGACAACATTTGCGAAAATTTTGGAACTTGTTGAAAGTGCTGCTTCAAAAAAATCAAAAAGCGAAAAATTTATTACTAAATTCGCCAAGTATTATACGCCAATTGTTGTTTTCTTGGCTATTCTTCTAGCTTTTGTTCCATTGCTTTTTAATCAACCACTAACTATATGGGGGTATAGAGCACTTGTGTTTTTGGTAATTTCTTGTCCTTGTGCATTGGTGATATCAATACCATTAAGTTTTTTTGCAGGGATTGGAGCTTCTTCACGCAATAAAATTTTAATAAAAGGTGGAGAGTATTTAGAAAAATCAGCCAAAATCAATACATTAGTTTTAGATAAGACAGGGACTATTACTAAGGGAAGTTTTGATTTAGGAAAAATAAATTTAAATGAAGTAAGTGAGGATGAATTTTTATTATACCTTTCTAATGCAGAATATTACTCTAATCACCCAATAGCAAAATTTATTGTAGGAAAGTTTTCTTCAAAAATTAATAAAGACAAGATTAAAGATTATAAAGAGATCAAAGGATTTGGGTCAAAATTAATTTATGACAATAAAAAAGTAGTGGTAGGGAAAAAAGAATTATTGCTTAAAAATGGTATAAAAGTTATAGAAAACGATGTTTCAAATACAATAGTTTATCTAGGTGTTGATGGTAAATATTATGGTAACGTGTTAATTGAAGATGCAATTAAGTTAGATATGGAGCAATCAATTAAAAATATACAGGCTGAAGGTGTTAATAATATAGTTATGCTTACAGGAGATAATGAAAAAGTCGCTTCAGAAGTTGCAAAAAAAGTAGGAATAACAGAATATTATGCAAATATGTTGCCAGAAGAAAAAATTGAAATTGTTGAAAGATTAAAAAAAGAAGGTAAAAAAATTGCTTTTATTGGAGATGGCATAAATGATGCACCAGTTTTGGCTTTAAGTGGTTTAGGAATTTCTATGGGAGGAATTGGAGCAGATGTCGCAATAGAGGCTAGTGATATTGTTTTTATAGATGATGATATAAGTAAGACTGTTACATTAATAAGAATTGCTAAGAAAACATCATCTATAGTAAAGACTAATATTTTTATGATATTATCTATTAAATTACTTGTTCTTATTTTGGGTGCTTTAGGTATTGCAACAATGTGGATGGCTATTTTTGCAGATGTTGGTGTATCTTTAATTGCAATATTGTTATCAATAAGAATATTGAGGTATACAGAATAAAATCTGCAAGATATAATATTTGGTGATGGTTAGGGGCGAGAGTATGAAAGAACTAGAAGGATCAAGGATATTATTGAGAAATTGGAATATGAAAGATATTGATTATATGTTTGATTGGGCAAAAGATGATAGAGTTGGTCCAAATGCTGGTTGGAAACCCCATAAAAGTAAAGAAGAAACAATGGTTATAATAAATAATTTCATACTTAATCAAGAAGTGTGGTGCATTGAATTAAAAAAAGAAAGAAAACCAATAGGTTCTATTGGTTTACATATAGATAAAGTCCGTGAAAATCCCAATTCCTTAATGATTGGGTATGTTTTAAGTCCAAAATATTGGGGTCAAGAATTAATGGTAGAATGCTGTGAACTAGTTTTAAAGTATGCTTTTGAAGAATTAAATAAAGATATAATAACAATTGATCATTTCGATTTTAATTATCAATCAAAAAGAGTAATTGAAAAATTAGGTTTTAAATATGAAGGGACTTTAAGGAAAGCAAAATATAGATATGATGGTTTACTAATTAATATGTGTTGTTATTCAATGACAAGGGAAGAATATTATGAAAAAAGAAGATAAAAAATATTACTCTGTGGCAAAAGATTATTATAATAGAAAACACCATTATAGTATTTATCGTTTTTTTAGGTTTTTTGTTAAATTATTTTATCGCCAATATTGTGTTTTAGGAAAAGAAAATATAAATGAAGCCGGTATATTTATAGCAAATCACTGCAAAATTCATGGGCCAATAACTTTGCAATTATATTTTCCTTTTAAAAAGAGGATTTGGACAGAAAGTCAAGTGTGTTTTTATAAAAGTGTTTCTCAATATTCTAGAAATGATTTTTTAAAAGAAAAAAGAGGTCTTTCAAAAATAATTTATAGTATTTTATTATTTATACCTTCTTTTCTTTTGGTACCTATTATGAGAGGTTCCGAAGTTATACCTGTTTATAGGGATAAAAAGTCTATAATAATGCTTAGAAAAAATTTAGAAACAATAAAAGAGGGTATAAGTAGCATTATATTTGCAGAATCTCCTGAACCTTATTCAAAATATGTGAATAAATTAAATAGAGGTTTTGTTGATGCGGGTAGGTTAGTTCATTCTAAAATAGGTAAATGTCCTTTTTATCCAATTTACATTAGTCCATATTTGCAAATTATAAAAATTGGAAAACCAACATATTATAATTATGAAAATAATGCAAAAGATGAAAAAGAAAGAATATGTAATTATATTCAGGATGAAATCACAAAAATGGCTGAAAAATTACCTGTTCATCAAGTGGTAAATTTTTAATGAAAATAGAGTTTAAAAATGTTATTATAAAAAAGTGAGGAGTGTTATTATGGAACTTTCAAAAGAATTTAAAATAGATGAAGAAACATATGTTGAATTTTGTGTCAAAACAGCAAATAGTAGAAATTATGCTACAGTGTCAATTACATCACTTTTTATAGTTGCAATGTCTGCGATATTGAAATTCTCTTCTGATTTACTAAGTTCAATTTTATTTGGTCTAGTTTATGGAGCAATTTATATTGCAATAGTATTAATCTTTTCAAAAATTACTACTAAAAAAGCAGCTCAAAAAGCGTATTTAAAAAGAGGAATAGATAAATATGAAATGAGTGTTTTATTCAACTCAGAAGGAATATCACAAAAATTTGGAGAAGATCAAGAAACTAAAATCGAATGGGAAAGATTTAAAAAAATATTAGAAACAAGTATCGCATATTATTTTTATATAAATGCTTCACAAGCCATTTTAGTAAGTAAGAAATTTTTAGATGGGGGAGAGCAATCACTATTGAAAAAAATTATTGTTGAAAATGCAACTCCTAAATGCAAAGTAAAGTTTTTGAAAGATGATACTATTACTCAAAAAGATGATTTAAATGATTTAAAATAAGGTGTCTAGAGACACCTTTTTAATTATTAAAAAGTATTCCAATAAAATTCACAAAAAATTCATTTAATAAATAAAGGGTGAATTTGTTGATAAATATCGTGAATGTTTTAATGGTTTTTGTTATATTATTTATTAGGTGATAGAAAAAAATGGATAAGCAATTATTAGAAGAGTTGAGTGAGCGTTTAAAAAAAGGTGATGACTCAGCAATTACTCAAATATATCAAATGACAAATAAAGTAATTTTTTCTATAGCTTTGTCTATTTTAAAAGATGAACATCTTGCTCAAGACATAATGCAAGACACTTACTTGAAAATGAGAAGTAGTATCAATTCTTATCAAAGTGGAACCAATTTTTTAGCTTGGTTAAGTCAAATAGCTAGAAACTTTGCCCTAATGGAATATAGAAAAAGAAAAAAAGAAGTATTAATAGATGTAACGAGCAACGAATACTTAATGGGCAGTGTCTCTTATGATTTTAAAGAGCAGAATCCAGTTCTTTCAGCGGCACTTACAATATTAACAAAAGAAGAAAGAGAAGTAGTTTTTCTTCATATAAATAATGATTTGAAGCATAGAGAAATATCTAAAGTGATTAATAAACCCTTAGGAACAGTTTTGTGGATTTACAATAAAGCAATTAAAAAACTAAAAAATTATTTTGAAAAAAATGGAGGTGTTAACAATGAATAAAAAACTTAAAGAAAACATGAAAAATGAATTCAATTCAATTATTCCTGATGTTTTAAATCAAATAGTAAACACACCAGTTGTTAAAGAAGAGGTTAATTATTCAAGTGATAACATTTATAATTTTATAAAATTTAAAGCTGTTTTTGCCATGGTTGCACTTTTATTTTTTATTGCTGTTGGAGGTGCTGGTGGATATACATATTACAATCCAATGACATTTTTAACAATAAGCATATCTCCAAGTATCTTAGACTCAATTATATCTAATATGAGTAGTTCAAATGAAGAAATTAAAGAAGAAACTGGTAATTATATGCTTAAGTTAGGAATAAATCAATTTGATTATGTTGTAGAAGCAGAGTGTGATAGTCAGCAATGCGAAGTGGATTTAAATAATTTAGGTCTAATAAATAGAAATTATTCAGAGGTATTGCAAGATATAGTGAAATTTGCTCAAAGTAGAGGATATATTGATGTTGAACATAATGTAGGGAATATAAAAATTTCTGTTTTGGCAGATTATCAATCTCATGCTAGTGAGATAGAAAGTTATATTGGTAATCAATTACCAGATGCAATTGGTATTGGAGGATATAATAAAGTTATAGTAATTAATAATCCTTCTATTGAAGAATGTCCATATATTTATCAAATGGATCCTTATATGAATCCTGTGCGAGCAATGGCAATCCAAGAAATTATGTTTTATACAAATGAATATAGTTTTGATGAATTAGCTAAAAAATCTAATAGGCAATTAGTAAAAATTCTTATGCAAGTAAGAAGGAATTATTATAATTAAATAGTTGTATATATTTTAAAAGGTGTTAGAAAACAAAAAGTGACTAACATTTTTTAATATTAATTAATCACTTTTCTTTATTTTTTGTTTTCATAATTTATATATGAATAATAACATCCGCAGTATTCTTGTCGATACATATTATGCTTTTTGGCAATTTCTAAGCCTTTATCAATTCCTTTGCCTTTTTTAAAGTCACTTATTAGATACTTAGTTTTAGGAAATAATTTACTTAACTTTATTCCAATTTCATTTAAGACTATTGAATCTTTCTGTCTAGATATAGTCATTACTGTAGTAAAATAGTTAAAATTATTTTTACTTGCAAACTCATATGCTTCTTTCATTCTTGTGGCATAGCAATATTTACATCTTTTGCCACCCTCTTTTTCTTCTTTTAAATATGTTAGATTTTTTCTATATTCCTTTTCATTATATGAAGGAACAATAATTTTTATATTACAATTATTTGCTTTATTAAAGTAATTAATATAATTTTTTAATTCTTCAAGCCTTCTAATAAATTCTTCTTCAGGGTATATATTAGAATTGTTAAAATATAAAGTTAAATCAAAATATTGATTTAATAATTCTACTGGATATGAATTGCAAGGGGCACAACAAGAATGCAATAAAAGAGTAGGTTTTAACCCTTCTTTTTTTATTGTCTCAAGTTCTTTTAATCCCATTTTGTAATAAATAAATCTATCCATTTTAGTATATGAACATGGAGTCTCCAAAAGAAAAGAATCTATATTGGAGATTCACAGCCTCCTTATATGATGATAATACAAAATCTTTATCAGCGAAAGCACTAACAAGCATAATTAATGTTGATTTTGGTAAATGAAAATTAGTAATTAATGCATCAATTGCTTCAAATTTATAGCCAGGGAAGATAAAAATATCAGTAGAACCACTACAATCTTTAAACATTTTGTATTTTTTGTAAACAGCTTCTAATGTTCTAGTTGTTGTCGTTCCAACAGAGATAATACGCCTATTTTCTTTTTTTGCAGTGTTTAATTTATTAGCCACATCTTTAGATATAGAAAAATACTCTGAATGCATAATATGATCTTCAACATTTTCTTCACCAACAGGTCTAAAAGTTCCAAGACCAACATGTAAAGTTATATCCAGTATTTCAATTCCTTTTTCTTTTAATTTGTTAAATATATTTTCAGTAAAATGCAATCCTGCTGTTGGTGCAGCAGCACTACCTTCAATTTTAGCGTAAATTGTTTGATATCTATTTTTATCTTCTAATTTTTCCTTAATATATGGAGGCAAAGGAGTATTTCCTAGTTTATCAAGTATTTCATAAAATATTCCATTATAAATCATTTTAAAAATTCTGATGCCTTCATCTTTTACTTCAATACATTCAGCTTTTAAAGAATCATCAAAAATAATGATAGTTCCTTTTTTTACAGTTCTAGCATTACCAACTAAACATTCCCAAAAATTATCTTCTTGTCTTAAAAGTAAGACTTCGACATGGGCTCCAGTATCTTTTTTAATACCAAAAAGTCTAGCAGGTATAACTTTGGTGTTATTTCTTACTAAAATATCACCTTTTTTTAGATAGTCTACTATATCAAAAAAATGTTTATTCTCTATTGTTTTATTCTTTCTATTAAGAACCATCATTCTTGATTCATCTCTTTTTGCAAGTGGTGTTTGAGCAATTAGTTCTTCAGGAAGAAAATAATTAAAATCATTTACTTTCATTTTAAAATCCTCTTGGATTTTTGCTGTTTAATCCATATTTTTCAAAAAAGTCGTTTTTAAAATCTCCAAATCTATCTTCTTGTATTGCTTTTCTTACTTCTTTTGTTAAATTAATTAAAAATCTTAAATTATGTATAGATAAAAGTCTTTTAACTAATCCTTCTTCACATTTATATAGGTGTCTTAAATAGGAGCGGGTATAATTTTTACATGTATAGCAATCACATTCATCATCAATTGGAAGAAGATCATATTCATATTTTTTATCACGAATATTAAGTCTTCCTTTTGAAGTCATAAGAGCACCATGACGAGCAATTCTTGTTGGAAGTACGCAATCAAACATATCTACACCACGCATAATACCTTCTAAAATGGCATCATATGATCCAACTCCCATTAAATATCTAGGTTTATCTTTTGGTAGATATTTGATTGAGTAGTCAATCATTTTATATAAAGTTTCCTTATCTTCACCAACACTAGTTCCTCCGATTGAATAGCCAGGAAAATCAAGTTTAACAAGTTCTTTGGCACAATATTGTCTTAAGTCGGGATATTCTCCGCCCTGAACTATTCCAAAAAGAGCTTGCTTATTATTTTGGTGAGCAATTTTTCCTCTTTCAGCCCATCTAATTGTTCTTTCTACGCTTTTTTTCATATAATCATGAGTTGATGGATATCCTGGACATTCATCAAAACTCATAATAATATCTGCTCCCAGTTTATTTTGTATTTCTATTGATTTTTCAGGAGATAAAAAAAGTTTTTCGCCATTTAGATGGTTTTTAAAAGTTACTCCCTCTTCGGATATTTTTCTTTTTTCACTTAATGAAAAAACTTGAAATCCACCAGAATCTGTTAACATAGGGCCATTATAATTCATAAATTTTTGAATTCCACCAGCATTTGCTACAACATTTTCTCCGGGTCTTAGCCATAAATGGTAAGTATTTGCTAAAATAACTCCAGCTTCTAGTTCGTATAAATCTTCTGGCGAAAGGTATTTAACGCTAGCTAGTGTCCCAACAGGCATAAACATTGGAGTTTCTACATCTCCATGAGGAGTGTGGAGAATGCCATACCTAGCACCAGTTTGCTTGCATATGTGTTTAATTTCTAAATAAAAATCCATTTTAAAATCACCGTTAACATTGTATCACAAAAAATAATGACAATATAGTTCATATTATATATAATATTTAAGTGCGAAGGTGGTTAAAGATGTTAAATTTTGGTTTAGGATTTTTGTTTATTATAGTTAATTTTATATTGGTTTTAATAGCATATAAATTTTTTGGTAAAGTTGGTCTTTTTGTTTGGATTGCAATATCTACAATTCTTGCGAATATTCAAGTTGTTAAAACCATAGAAGTTTTTTCAATAACGGCAACATTGGGAAACACACTATATGGCTCTATTTTTTTGGCAACAGATATATTAAATGAAAATCATAGTGAAAAAGATGCAAAAAAATCTGTTTGGCTCGGTTTCTTTTCGGCAGTAGTAATGATAGTAACGATGCAAATGGCAATTTTATTTGTGCCAGCAGTTACAGATTCTTCGCAATCGGCATTGATAACTATTTTTAATCCAACAATTAGAATTGTTTTAGGAAGTTTAGTTGCATATTTGATTTCTCAATTTTTAGATGTAAAAGTTTTTCAAAAAATTAAAAAAAGATTTCCTTCAGACAAAATGCTTTGGTTAAGGAATAATGGGTCAACATGGTTTTCACAGTTGATTGATACTCTTATATTTGTTAGTATTGTCTTTGTTGGTAGTTTTGAATTATCAATACTTATAGAAATATATATAACAACTTACCTTTTTAAAATAATTGTTGCATTAATAGATACTCCTTTTATGTATCTATCAAAAATAATTGCTAAAAAGACTCAAAAAGATTGAAAAAATGTAATTAAAAAATTAAAATATTAATGTGGTTTTAAGGGGGATTAGTATGGGAAGAGCATTTGAAGTAAGAAAAAAAGCAATGGCGCAAACAGCAGCAGCTAAAACAAAGGTATATTCAAAATATGGGAAAGAAATATATTTGGCTGCAAAAAATGGTGTCCCTGATCCCGAAATGAATATGGTTTTAAAAAGAATCATAGAAAAAGCAAAAAAATTTCAGGTACCAGCAGATATTGTTAAAAGAGCAATAGATAAAGCAACAAGTGGAACAGGAGAAGACTATACTTCTACTATTTATGAAGGATTTGGTCCGGGGGCTTCTACTCTTATAGTTGAGTGTTTAACTGATAATGTTAATAGAAGTGTTAGTGAGGTAAGAAGTTGCTTTACTAAAAATAAATCAAAAATTGGTGTTGCTGGGTCTGTTTCTTATCAATATGACCATGTTTCATTAATTGTTTTAAAAGGGATGACAGAAGATGAAGTTTTGGAAGCGTGTCTAAATGCAGAAGTTGACATAACAAGTATTGATTTAGAAGAAGATGAAGTAACAATAATTGGCGAAATAGCTAATCATTATGCAATAAAAACAGCACTTGAAAGTTTTAAGCCGGATGTTGATATAATTACTGAAGAGATAACATATTTACCTCAAAATAGTGAATATATTACTCTTTCTGGGGAAGATAAAGAATATTTTGATAGACTCTTAGTTATGCTTGATGAAATTGATGATGTTCAAAATGTTTATCACAATGTGTCTTTAGATTAAATATTTACTTTATTGTGTAGACAAAAAAATATTATATGTTATACTATTTATAAATAATTAGTAATGATTACTATTTTGTGAGGAGTTTTTAAATGAATTATTCAAGACAAAGAGAATTAATCTTGAAAACAGTTAAAGAAAATAAGATACACCCTACGGCTCAAGATATTTATGAACTTGTAAAAGAAAAGTCACCAAACATTAGTTTGGGAACAGTTTACAGAGATTTAAATTTTCTTGCAGAAGCAGGAATTATAAGAAAGATAGATATTGGTGATAAGCAAATTCATTTTGATGGAGACATTTCAGAGCATTGCCATTTTGTTTGTCTTGATTGTGGCAAAATTCATGATATTGAAAGAAAAGATTATTGTCATGACGAAAATAAAAATTTAATTGCTAAAGGATTTATTCCATTGAGAAAAGATGTAATTATATATGGTCAATGTCCAGTATGTAATAAAAAAGAAAGGGAGAATTAATATGGAGTTAAAAGGATCAAAAACAGAAAAAAATTTAGAAGTCGCATTTGCAGGAGAATCACAAGCAAGGAATAAGTATAATTATTTTGCTAGTGTTGCAAGAAAAGAAGGATACGAACAAATTGCAGCATTTTTTGATCAAACAGCAAGCAATGAAAAAGAACACGCAAAACTATGGTTCAAGGCTTTGGGACATTTAAAAGATACAAGGGCTAATCTTTTAAGTGCCGCTGAAGGTGAAAATTATGAATGGACTAGTATGTATGCAGAATTTGCAAAAGTTGCTCAAGAAGAGGGATTTATTGCGCTAGCTAATCAATTTCGTGGAGTTGCTGCTATTGAAAAAACTCATGAAGAAAGATATTTAAAATTATTAAGGAATGTTGAGAAAAATGAAGTTTTTGAAAAAGGTGAAATAGTTGTTTGGGAATGTAGAAATTGTGGACATTTTCATACTGGTAAAGTTGCTCCAAAGGTTTGTCCAGTATGCAATCATCCAGGAAGTTATTTTGAAGTTAGAGTAGTTAACTATTAACGAAAGACAAGATTAATTTATAAAAAAGTAAAGCACTAGTATGATAACTAGTGCTTTAAATTTATATAAGGGGGATAGTTATTGATTCGTTAGCTTGGTCAAATTTATTTAATAAATCTTCTACTTTTAATTGTTGTTTCTCTTGATTACTTACATCTAGTAAAATTTCTCCATTATGGAGCATAACCAATCTATTTCCATATTTTATGGCATCTCGCATATTATGGGTAATCATTATTGTAGTTAGATTATTATCATTGATGATTTTTTGAGTTAAATCAAGTACAATTTTTGAGGTTTTGGGGTCTAGAGCCGCAGTATGTTCATCAAGTAAGAGTAATTTAGGTTTATTAATTGTAGCCATTAGCAACGTTAATGCTTGACGCTGACCACCAGATAACACTCCGACTTTTTGATTTAGTCTATTTTCTAGACCGAGATTTAGTTCTTTTAACTGTTCCTTAAATAATAGTTGATGGTTTTTTATAAAACCCCATCTGAAGGTTATTTTTTTATTTCTTCTTGTTGCGATTTCTAGATTTTCTAAAATTGACATATCAGCAGCAGTTCCTTGCTTGGGATCTTGGAAAACTCTTCCAAAATATTTTGCTCTTTGATGCTCTTTTAAATTAGTTATGTCATCTCCATCAAGTATAATTTTCCCTTTATCGGGTTTATGAACTCCACAAATTATATTCATTAATGTGGATTTCCCACTTCCATTTCCTCCAATTACTGTCACAAATTCACCCTTTTTAATTTTTAATGAAACATTATTAAGAGCTATTTTTTTATCCTCTAGATTTCCTGTTAAATTAAATTCTTTATATATGTTTTTAATTACTAACATTTTCTTTTTCTCCTTTAGTTTTATTTTTTAATTTCTTAATTAAAGGAATCGCTAGAACAATAGTTATAAGAACGGCATACAATAATTTTTTTAAATAATGAGGGAACCCTAATTGTATGGCAATTGCAATAATTAAGTAATAGGCAATTGATCCTAAAGCAACTGATATTATCCAATTTTTAAAAGTTCTTTTTCCAAATACTGATTCACCAATAATAATAGAACTTAAACCAATTACTAAAGCACCGATACCCATATTAATATCTGCTTTTAATTCTGCTTGGGAAAATAGTGCACCACCAGTAGCAATAAGGGCATTAGAAATTGCTAGTCCTGAAATAATCATTGTAGTCGTATTTATTCCCTGAGCCCTAGCCATATTTCCATTCATTCCTGTCGCGCGAATTGACATTCCAATTTCTGTTCCAAAAAACCAATATATTATTATTAAAACAGCAATTACAATAATTAGAGAAATAAGAATAGTATTAAAGTAATTTTTTTCAAAAATATTCAAGAAATCAAAGAGAGTCTTATTATCTTCAACATATATTACATTTGAATATGGAGAGTTTTTTGCAATACCCATAATTACCATATTAATTGAATATAATCCAGTCATAGTAATTATTCCGCTTAATAATTTTGGTATTTTAAGTTTAGTATGTAATATACCAGTAAACATACCTGCTAAAAAACCAGAAACAAATGATAATATTGTAGCAATAAGGGGATTTACTCCCATAACAATTGCAGAGATTGCAACAGCTCCTCCTAATGTGAAGGAGCCTTCTGCAGAAAGATCGGCAAAATCTAATGTGCGGTATGAAATAAATATTCCAAGAGCTAGTAAAGAGTAGGGAAGACCAATAGCTAAAGAATCAATTAAAACATAAATAATGGCTTGTAAATCCATTTTTATTCACTTATTCTACTTTTTATTGAATCAGGGACAACAATACCTATTTGTTCTATTGCTTCATCATCAATAGAAATGCTGTATTGTGTATCAGGTAATGAAAGTACAGGCATTGTAGCAGGACTCTTCCCGTTTTTAATAATTTCGATTGCCATTTCACCTGTTAGTTTTCCTAGTTTATAGTAATCAATACCTAAAGTTATAGTTCCACCTGCTGTAACCATATTTCCTTCTCCGCACATTGTAACTACCTTCAAATCATCTGAAACATTTGTAACAGATGGAATGTTTTTTGCTAAATTATTATCTGTTGGAATATAAATAACTTCAGCACCATCATTAATCAATTTTCTTGTTGTGGATGATATATCTGTAGCATCTACGACTGTTGCTACAATAACATTTAGTCCAACAGCTTCGGCTCTAGCTTGCGCTAATTCTGCTTGAACTTTTGAGTTTTCCTCGCTAATTGTATAAAGAATACCCAATGTCTTAATTGATGGAATTAATTCTTTTACAAGGTCTATTTGTTGAACAACGGGGTTCATGTCATTTGTTCCAGTAATGTTACCTCCTGGAGCCTCGTTGCTAGATACAAGACCAGCATCAACAGGATCAGTAACAGCAGTAAATAGTATTTTAGCATCAGAGTTTTGGGCTTTAGCAGCAGTTTGAACAGCAACAGCGGCAGGTGTAGCAATGGCCAAAACTAATTCATTGTCTCTTACTAAAGATTTTGCCATTGTAGACATATCACTATCTTGTCCTTCGGGATTTTGGAAAGTTATTTTAATTTGTTTTCCATCAACAAATCCACCACTTGCAAGAGCATCCTTAAATCCTGCATATGCTTGATCTAGTGCTCCATGAGTTGCTAGTTGTAGTACTCCAATTTTAATTTGATCACTACTAGTATTGCATGAAGTTGCAAAAAGACCAAGAGAAGCTAAAGAAAGACTCATACATATTTTTTTAAACATTTTCATAATTTTTTCCTCCAATAAATAAATATGTAAATAAAAAGTGTTATCACTATTGCGATAACACTAAGGAAGGTCTAAAGATTTTAATGTTATCACGATACTTTACAGTGCATCGATAACAACATTTTGGTATTTACTTTTACATAACTAAATACCCAAGCTGCTCGATACCTCTTGGAAAAAGTAAAAGTAATAATAAAAGAAGGATTTGAACAAATTAAGCAATGTTTTTTTCATATAATTGT